>ENA-UENT01000209-UENT01000209.1-marine-metagenome-genome-assembly--contig:-NODE-209-length-42982-cov-5.688794_pt1 | contig 42982 bp, 35 predicted proteins | sample MGYA00237879_ERZ529330 | MGnify/ENA primary metagenome ERZ529330 (study PRJEB26372, sample SAMN05368345) | marine metagenome | biome: cultured habitat; feature: ocean water; material: water; isolation... | reverse complement strand
TTGGTGACGTCATATTCCAGATAGATAGGTTCCCCTGCAGCAATGGTGAGCGTATTAGGGCTGCCAGGGATGTTTACGCCACAGGATAACAATTGCGCAGGGTCGGTACAGAAACTCTCGGCGTCGATGACAGCGGGATTCAAACTGGCCATGGGTTGAGCATGGGCCATGTTCTTGCTGCTCGATAGCCAAATACAACAGAGGAGTAAGAGTTGAATAATAACTCGGGGGTTAATAGGTCTCATTAGGTTTTACTGTTTTAAAGATTTTTAGGAGGCTGTTGGCATAGATGCCGATGATTGAGGGAAGTCCCGGTATGGTATCATCAATGGTATGCGGCAAACTATGGGAGGGTAAAGTTCTTCTTTGTTCCTTGTGTTCATGTCCCTCATTTCTGCAACCTTTCCCTCAATGAATTCCAGGAGGGAGATGGATGAAAACCTACGTTAAATGGAAATTGGGAGCTAGCTGGTAGTTAGCTCTGGATACTGTAGTAGAGAAGGGGGAGAAAACATGAGGTCGGAATCTTCCCGACCTCATCGAATAGGGTTCTAGTATTCTTTAATCACCAATGTCGGGATTGAACGGTGCGAACATGCCGTCCGGATTCGGTAGGATAGTCCACACGTGTAGTTGCCATTATCCCACCATCTCGTTAAAATGCCATACATCTTCATCGCCGGTAAAACCTTCTGGGGGATTGCCAGGGTTGTCTGGGTCATCTGGTACAATCGAGTATTCTATGGCGACCATTTCCATCTCGCCATCGTCATTGGGGACGTAGAGGATGATTTCGGGTTTTTCCAGTTCAAAAGTGCCATCTGCTAGTCCTGGATTGAGGTAGTGGTGCCCCATATTAGGAACATAGCCGGAGACATCGATTAAGCCATCATTGACGGCAGTTTGGAAATTAATGTACTGTTCGGTGGCGGCCATAACTTGTTCCACTTCAACCTCCCACATTTCTTGTACGGGGTCGTCGTCTTTGTCGCAGCTGAAGATCATTAACGTAAGTAGTAATAGAGCGAGGCTACTTGAGCCAAATAGATGTTTCATGTCATTGTTGTTTTGCTCATAAAATGATGGACAGGAGCCTGGTTGAGGTGCTGTCTGTTGTCGAGTCAAAACTAGGGGCACTTTTCCCTTCCAGGTTAACAGACTTGAAGCATTAGGTAATAGATTTATTGCAATTTGGATGGGATGCAATGATACTGTTAGAGCATGCAACAAAAGCGCTATTGTGCACAAGGAATATTGTTGAATTTAGGCTTGTGAACGGATTAGTCTTATCTTTTATCTGACTGATCTAGGTTTCGTCATAATTGCGGTAAGCAAGAAACACAAGTTGATGAGGTACACAAGAATAGTCTTTTGGTTGGCGCTGAGTTGGCTTCCTGCCCTGGGAGTGAGCCAGGTTTACTATCAAATTGATAGCCAAAATCCGGTTCACGATCTGCAATCATTTCTGGAGCTTACCCTGGATACGACAGGAGCCCTGACGCCTGAACAAGTCTTGTATGATTCTACATTGACGTTCTCTATCCAGGATGCAAACACAACTCATTTAGAGGTTGGGGCAATCTATTGGGGAAGAATAACAGTAGAAACTACGGAAACCTTAGCGGGATGGACGCTAAATCTTGAAGATCGCATGCAGGGTTTGCCGGCATGGACCCGTAGCAATGGACAGGTGGATGTGTACGCTTACACAGAAGAACGATTGCTTTTTCATTTAAAAACCGGAGTGGAGTACCCGAAACGCGATCGGGCTATTGCAGGCCAATGGATGATCAATAAGGTGCCGCTTGATCAACTACCCACAAATCAGGCAGTTGATCTGCTTATTAAAGTCAAGGGTAATAGCATTGGTTTTCCTCCCTACTTCAATGCCACCATTCGAAGCCCTAAGCAGCCTTTCTATCATGCGCTTTTTGCCTTTGGTGAAAGCTTCAATTTATTCATGTTGGGCTGTACGTTTATTATCTTTCTCTACCACTTTTTACAGTTTCTTTATTTGCGGGAAAGGCTGTTTCTGTGGTTCTCTATTTGGGTGTTGTTTTGCTGCCTCACAATGGCAATGTCCGTAGGTTTAATCATTGGTAGTATATCCGAATTCCGGTACCCAGTCTGGCTTACCATCGCCAGTGGAATCCTCTATTCGTTTTGGGTGTTTGGACGCTCCTTTATTAAATCCAAAGAGAAGTTTCCACGCTTAGATAAGTTTATGCTCCTCCTCTCTGGGCTGATGTTGACAGAGGTCTTGCTAACGGCTTTGTACGTAATGATTTTTGATCCTCAAATCTACATCACAGGAGTTGGCGTACATTATTTAACGATTGTGTCGTTCGCTGCGCTAAGTACAGTGTTGTCCGTTGTCCTAATCCTGAAAAAGGATCGCTTTGCTAAGTATTTTGGTTTAGGTGCCATGATCTTTTCTTTGGCTATTCTAAGTGGCGGTTTATGGTCTATGGGGTTGATTCCTATGCCATTTGATCCTTATTCCTGGGGTATGTTCCTACAGATTGTCATATTCTCTTTTGGTATTGCCTATCGGCAAAGGACTTTACTGCTCAAATCTCAGGAAGAGCGCCTTGAGGCGCAGCGGAATTATGTGGAAATGGAGCGGATCAAAGACTTAGACGAAATCAAAACACAGTTCTATACGAATCTATCCCACGAATTTCGGACGCCTTTGGCGTTGATCGCAGGCCCCCTAGACTTAGCACGAAAAGCTCAGAGTGGGCCAGAAAGTCCGATCAGTATTTCTACTAAAACCTTCGAACTCATCGAACGCAATACCAAGCGACTGCAGAGCTTGATTGATCAATTGTTGGAGCTCTCAAAGTTAGAGACCGGCAAAGTGTATCTGAAATTGGGTCAGGAGGATTTGATTCAGTTCATTAAAGTCATTGCTCATTCGTTCGAAAGTATATCTGAGAGCCGTGGTTTAAGTTTTAACTCCAGCTTCCCTGAGGCTTTGCCCAATGCCTTCTTTGATCGCGACAAATTGGAGAAAATCATAAGTAACCTCTTGTCAAATGCCTTTAAATATACCCCTGGCGGCGGCACCGTGACGCTGACAGTTGACTACACAGAGACACACTACGTAATTGAAATTTCCGATACTGGTGAGGGTATTACCAAAGAAGAAATGAAGCGCATTTTCGAACGCTTTTATCGGGTAGAAGGAACAGAAGCGAAAGGCTCTGGTATTGGTTTGGCCTTGACTAAGGAACTAGTGGATTTGCACAACGGGCAGATTAGTGTGAGCAGTAGCATTGGCGAGGGGACAAGTTTCAAACTTAGGATTCCCTATGTACTTGAATTACTGCCGGAGCACCATTTAGTTGATGCGGAAAAAAGTGATTTGACACAGGCTATACCAGGCGCAGCAGCGGAACACAAACAAGATCTTCTACCGCCAGAAGAACCCAAACCACTACCATCTTCCAGTACTAGTGCCAGTCCTAAATCGTTGATCTTGGTAGTAGAAGACAATCTAGATCTTAGGCAGCATATCACCACTATTCTACAGCCCCACTTTCGGATAATTAGCGCGGAGGATGGAGTAAAGGGAGAAAGGTTGGCTATTGAGCATATACCAGATGTGATCATCAGTGACGTGATGATGCCTGGAAAGGATGGTTACCAATTGTGCAATGATCTAAAGTCAAATACCAAGACCAGTCATGTACCCATTGTCCTGCTCACTGCTAAGGCCGGACAGGAGAATAAGATGGAGGGCTTAACTCTAGGTGCTGATGCCTATCTCACAAAGCCGTTTAATGCCGATGAGCTTCTGCTACGAGTCAAGAATTTAATTGATAGCAGGGTGAAGCTATGGGAGCATTTTAATGCTAAAGGGGTTCTGGTGGTACGCGATGTAGACATGCACTCCGTAGAGGATCAATTCTTGGAGCAAGTACTAAAGGCCATTCGTGCTAATGTCGACAACGAATATCTTTCGGTGGGAGACCTGGCTCGAGAAGTGGGATTCAGTAAGTCGCAGCTGCATCGCAAACTCAAGGCCCTGTGTAATAAATCACCTAACCAGCTCATTATTGAGTTTCGCCTTAATGAAGCCAAGCGAATGCTGGAAGATAAAGCAGGTACTGTTTCCGAAGTGGCATATTCGGTAGGCTATTCCAATATGTCATATTTCACAAAGAGCTTTAAAGAACAGTTTGGCGTGCTACCAAGTAAGGTGTAAGGTTGTGGCAACATGCCACCCGGTATATGTGGTAGTTGTTTGATGAAAAAGAGCCCAACACCAGGATGGCGCCGAGCTCTAAGGTTTATTCTTTGCAGCAGGCCTAGTAAGCCGCTTATTCCCTTGCTAAAACGGTACTTGGATGATCTCTTGTGGTACGTTGAACATGGTAGTAGACAATCAACAATGAAAGGACTAGGCAAGCGAGTACCGCTGGTGTTAGCGTCATAAGACTGAGGTCTATTCGATAAGAATAATTAGCCAGCCACAATTGAATGAGGTAGTAGGAAAGCGGTAAAGCTAGAGTTAACGCTCCGGCAAAAACCATTAGGAAGTCGCGACCCAAAAGGTGTAGAATGTGCAGCTGACTGGCTCCTAATACCCGCCGAATACTGATTTCTTTGAGTTTCAGCTCAACCACAAAATTGATCAAGCCAAAGAGGCCAACAATAGAGATAATTACGGCCACTAGCGTAAACCCGGAGATCAAACTGCTAAACCGCTGCTCTGCTTTATAGGTGGCGGCAAATGCTTCGTCAACGAAGTTGTGCTCAAACGGATCGTTAGAGAATTCGTGCCAGGTACTTTCTAGCTGGCTTAGCAGTGGCGCAAGATTATCTGTTTGTAAGCGAATCAAAAGATTGTCGGGAGACACGCGATGCCCAGGAGGAAATATGAAATAGGCCATTGGTGAGATGTTGGCATGCAAAGAGGTGAAATGATGATTCTTGATGACACCTTGTACTTTGCGTTCACGCATGCCAATGATCACCGTTTCCCCAACCACATCCTCTCTCCCCATCAATTTGACGGCCTCTTCGTTGAGAATGACCGTACGGACAGAGTCAACTTCAAAGCTCTGACTAAAATTACGGCCTGATAAAAACGGTAGGTCCATCACCTCAAAATAATCCTGATCAACACCAACTACATTGATCCCCTCTGATTCATCTTCCGGAGAGCCATTCCAATCAAAATCCCAGGTATTATTCAGTGCGCTGGGCAGATCTTCGCCCGTCGCGGTTACTCGTTCTACTCCTGGAATTTGGGCAACTCGATCTTTCAGTAGCGCTAAACGCTCTTGTACCTGCCTATCATCTACTGCGATATGAAGCAGCTGTTCGCTATCAAAACCCAAGTCTGAGTTTTTGAGATGGAGGTATTGCTTGTAAATAACAATTGTGCCCGCCAGTAAACTAATGCTGATGAGGTATTGAGCACCTACAAAGAGTTTCCGCGTCCAGGTCCATTGGCCCGGTTTAAGCGCGCTTGCTATTTGTTGTTCAGAAAACAGAGGTAGGCGAGCTAATGCGAGAGCAGGAATGATGCCCGATAAAAGTCCAATAAGCAATAGTGCGACTAGGAATAGTAGCACGTCCGTCAGTTGCAGCACACGAAGCGTCAATTCTAAATCTAGTAGCCGGTTGATGTACGGCAGGGCGATGGAAACGATACCTAAGGCCAGTAGGCCGCTAAAAAAGATGAAGAAGACGGATTCGGCAATGAATTGAGCAATGATACTGCCTTGGGGAGAGCCCAGGGTTTTTCGGATTCCTACCTCTTTTGCCCTGGTTACTACGCGCGCTGTACTGAGGTTGACATAGTTCATTAGGGAAATCAGCAAGATGAGAATTCCCACCGCACCGAAAATTTGCAAATAGCGGATATTGCCTCGATAAGGGCTGCGGCCAATATCCTGAGAACGTAGATATACATCTGTGAAACGTTGAAAGCCAATTCCAAAAGACGGAGGCGGATCGGCACTTACGTGCTTACGAATGAACTGCGGCATGCTGGCTTCTATTTCTGCCAGGCGACCATCGGGTACTTTGATGTAGGTCCGCAGCCAGGAGAACCCCCATTGCGGTGTCAGGCTCGCATATAGGTCTTCGGCATTTGCCATTGCGCCCAATGCCTTAAAGCGAATATGGGTGTGTTGAGGTGGATCTTTTACCACCGCCTTTACTTCCATGAGTAATTCCTGGTCGCCATCGTAGATCTTTACGGGTAGCGTTCGGCCTACAGAAGCATCGGTAGCAAATAATTGTTGACTCAGACTTTCGGTAATGACGAGGCTGTTGATTTGATCTAAGCAGCTTGCTGGATGCCCGTGCAGGAACTCGAAAGAGAACAGGTCGAAGAAGGTAGAATCGGCCCAGTAAAAGTCATCCACGAGGATTGGGCGAAGCTCGCCCATTTTGACGGGGTCTTGCCCAAATCGCGTAACCGCAATGAAAGGGTACTCTTCTTGCAACCGAGCGCCATGTTGGGAGGACGTAGCCTGCTGCCGCTCTCCGGTCAGGGGATCAACCCTTAAGACACGGTAGAGATTATCGTGGTGAACATGCATCTGATCATAGATGCTTTCATTTTTGATAAATAAGGCGATGAATAGAATGGCCGTAAATCCCAGTGTGAGGCCAAGGGCCTGGATGAAGGTGGTGGAGCGGTGCCTGCGCGCATGACGCAGGGCCACTTTGAAATGAGTTTTGTACATAACAGTTGGGGTGAATTGTGATAAATGGGGAAGACGATGCCAACGAGGGGATAACAGTCCTCTTATGACAAATTGCCGTCGGGCGAACTTAGTACCAGACTCTTCTAACTCTCGGTAGAACAGTTCGAGCAAGTCTCCCTGAAGCTCGTCCAGAAAGCTTGGGGCGCATGTTTGGCGAAGAAACCAGAGTATCCATTTGGGCGGGTTGGGGAGCATCTTAGAAGGATAGTTTTGGCATCAGGTTCCACAAGTTGTTTCGTTGGTTGCGGACGTGTTCCAAGGCGCGTTGTCCGGCCAAGGTGATCTTGTAAAGTCGTTTTCGACGACCTCCTCGTGTGGGCGAGGCTCCACCGGTGTAAGACTCGATAAAACCCTTCTGCTCTAGCCTGTTTAGGGTGGTATGGATTGTGCTTACACTCACCTTCCGACCAGTGTGTGTCGCAATCTCATCCATTACACTAATTCCATAGGCCTCACCATTGAGAATACCAACGGTGAGCAGTACTAATTCCTCAAATTCACCCAAATGTGTTCCTTTCATTCTGCTTTGATTTCATCATGATAAAAGCTACGTGGAGCGATTTCATTCGTAAATGCCAATCAAATATAAAGGATTTCATTCGTATTTGTCAATATTGGGTGGCGATGAAAAAGTTTTGGGAAGTATAGGGGCCAGCAAATTGCTTAAATAAGAAGAGCCCGACTCCGTAGTGGAGCCAGACTCTATGGATTTGAGAAACCCTTTCTCTTTACTAGCGAATAACCACAATCTCTTTAGTGATTGGCTCGCCATCTGCTGTTTCAATACGTACCAAGTAGGTCCCCGCAGGATAACTGCCGGTATCTACTGAGATTCCGTCAACGGGCCAGTTCGGAATATTTCTTTCCAACATAGGTTGCCCTAGAAGGCTGTAGATACGGACGCTCACTCGCTTATCTACCAGCTGTGCAATCTGAATTTGTAGATGATCCGTTACCGGATTCGGGTAGAGCCCTACCGCATTATTCGAATTCTCCTCCAGCATTAGCATGTCATCTTCCTTCTCACATTCAACGCTGGTCGTACATACTCGTACACAGTCATTCGCGTCGGTGATAGTGACGGAGAAATTCTGTGTCGTATAACCAATGGTGTATCGCACGGTAGGCTGATCCGACTCAGAGGTCAGGAAGCCATCGCAATCGGTCATTTCCCAGCTGTAGGTATATGGCGGTGTACCACCACTTGCAATCACAGTGATGAAGTTGTTTTCTGAGTTGCAGAACACTTCTTCCGGGAAATCAAACTCACAAGCAATGGTATTGCTGATTACATCAATGAATTGTGTTTCGATGGTCACATTACCACAGTCGTCTGTTGCTGTCCAGGTGCGGATGATTCGCACGCCATCCTCAATGTTTGTAATCTCTTGTGAGAAAATCGCTTCGACATCACTATCGTAATTATCCTTAACGCGTACAGCCACCGGTGGGGGAATTGGAGCGTCACAGTAGAGGAGTAGGTCGCCAGGGACGCCGAAAATCTCGGGGCCATAGGTGTCCTCGTACAGAAGGTAAAAGCTGATTTTACTTACGTTACCGCAAGGATCCACAACCTTCCAAATGTATTCGACTCGGCCCAGGAAGCCATAAGCTGCACAGTCTTCTGCTGGCATATTCACGATCCTCAGCTCCGGCGTCAGGTTGCTGGCGCAATTGTCTGAGATAGAGATAGCTTCTTCCCCAAAGTCATACGGTTCTCCTGGATTACCAAATTCCAAACCTATTGGGAGGATCAATTCGTCACCATCTTCCAGACCAACCAGCAGCGGATGCACGAAGTTCAAGCTAGGTGCTTCATCATCTGAGAAGAATACCTGCTGTGTGGCTGTTGTGGTATTACCACAGGCGTCGGTCGCTGTCCAGGTGCGGGTCAGTACATCACCACAATCGTCAACGCTCTCCGTGACTTCATTTACGTCTACTGGGATTTCCATGTTGCTGCATTCGTCAAAGGCAGTAACGGGCTCGTTCAATGTAGCATCGTTACAGGCATCTTCAGGTACGCCGCGTAGGATTGGCCCTGATTGGTCTAAGACCGTCACATTTTGCACGAAGGTGCTGGTGTTGCCACATTCATCAACGGCAGTCCAAACATATTCGGTGCTTACCGGCATCTCGGCACAACTCACTGGGAATTCAACATCGTCAACAAAGACATCAATTATGCCACCACATTCATCATAGACATTTACGTCCAAAATCACTTCACCACAGGAGAAGACAATATCTGTTGGCATATCAAAGACGGGAGGAGTGTTGTCAACGACCTCAATGAAAAGCTCATAATCAGTAGTGTTACCGCAGATGTCGCTAGCACTCACTTGTAGTTTGTAGCGTGCGAGATATCCGGTGTTGCTGCAATCTCCTTCGTCTACGAACTCAAGAGCAACCTCCGGTACTATGTCGCTGCAACCATCACCAATTTCAACGGCTGCCACAAAATCAGGAGGATCCAGGAGGGTGCCATCCATGCAATCTGCTCCGACTTGTCCAGTGCTGCCACTAGGTAAACCTTCAAGGCCTGGAATGGCTATGTTTACGGTAGGGCTTTCACCGTCAATCAAGTTCAAGCGTTGGGTGGCACTGATAGAATTGCCGCAAACATCAGTCGCTGTCCAGGTACGTTCTACATATTGACCACCATCACAATCAATTGGGTCAGATTCGCTGAACTCTACATAAGCAAACTCACAGTCGTCTACTGCCGTTACCTGTGGTACTGGTGGTAAGCTGGTCACGCAATCATCCTCGGGTAATCCCTGGAAGCGCGGTGGTGTGGTGTCGGTTAGGAACCAGTAAAGTACCGCCGTGTAGGTGTTGCCGCATTCGTCAGTGGAGGTCCAGCGTGTTTCCAGATGACCCATATAGCCAAATTCAGCACAGTCGAACAGACCAAAGTCTTCATATTCGAAGTCTACTTCCGTTTCGCCGCTGCAATTATCATAGGCGCGAGCAGCAAAGGCTAGTTTAGTGATCCGGCTGAACTCGCCACAATCCACATAAACCTCTTGGCCATCTGTATATCCACTGATGTACTCATCTACAAAATGAATTTCAGGTGGAGTTGTGTCCGACACTTCGATAAACTGCTCATCTACGGTTGGGTTACCACAAGCGTCTACGGCCGTCCAGGTGCGTTTGATGGTATAATTATGTGGGCAGTCACCAGGAATAATGTCATCGTCATACGATACTTCTACTTCCGAGCAGGTGTCCTCGGCAGTTGCCTGTTGGAAGGGTACATCTTCATCGCATTCAATGCCGGTATCCGCTGGGAAGAAAGTCCATTCGGGGCCCTGAGTGTCCACAATTCGTGTGAAGAGGGTGTATTCAGTGGTGTTATCACAAGGATCGCTGACCGTCCAGGTACAGCGCCATATACTCTTGAAGTCAGAGACGCCACAAATACCTTCTTCGACCAATTCATCTTCCATGGTGATGGTCAGATCACCAAAGTCTGCGCAATTGTCAAAGATGGTCAGATCGTCAGTAGGAACAAATGGATCCCAGTTTGGATCTCTTAGATCACATTCTACCGTAAGGGTAGTACCATCAGGAAGGCCTAGGTAGTTAACGATTGGTGCGGTGTCATCTAGGAAGGTGTAAGTGTTTACAAATTCCAGTGAAACGTTGCCACACTCATCTTCTGCTACCAGTGTAAGGACGATAAGGCGCTCGCAATCGTCTCCGGTAATATCAATATCGGCGACCCGGATAATGAGATCGTTATCAGCAGAACAAAGATCTGCTACGCAGCCCGCGACCGGGCCAACGATATTCCCTCCTACAATCCAACTGGTGTTCACACCGAACTCGTCGCCGATACTCAAGGAGATATCCGCATCTGCTGGGCAGGGATCACCGCCCTCGGTGGTGAAGACTAAATCTTCCTCACAGTTAAAGTCCCAAACGGGTGGTGCGCTTTCGCTGAAAACATGCTCGACGATGATGCGGTCAATAGAGATGTTGCCGCATTCGTCTCGCATCCGATATTCGTTGCGAATCGTTTTGGGGCAAATCCCAAATTCGATGGAAGTGATGAGATTGAGTTCGATATCGGCCAGGTCAGTAAACGCATCAGAAACGCATCCATCAAGATTGACTACTTGTGGGAAACTGCCATTCACCATGCTGGTAAACGCCAGATCACCGCCAACAAAGAACCAAACTCCACTTGGTATATTCGGTACGATAGTATTGGGGCAGGCGTCATAGTTTTGGCTGAAAGTCCCGCAGAAGTTGCTTGGCGGATTTACATCTGGAGATGGATCCACCGTCACGTTTTCTGAATCTGAGCAGCTAAGGCCTCCACCGTCATCCATAGCAGTAACGGTATAATTGCCCGGAGGCAGTGGGCCAAAGTTGCCGGTCGTATTCATATCACTGACCGGGCCAGATAGTACAAAGGTGACGATACCTTGATTGCCGGAAGCAAATGCGGTGATTATGCCATCACCATCACCGGGGCAGGTTTCGCCCGTCACATTGGTCATCACGCTGATGTTACAAGCTCCACAGTCTGATAAGCAATTCCGCGAGTCGATATGGTTCTGGATACGGGTAATATTGCCTCCAGTCCAAGTTGTAGCGCCACAGACAATGTTACCGAACATGATGGTGCTGTTATTGGCTTGTCCATGAACCCCATCAAAGAGGTGGCCAATTTCGTGTGCACTCAAGGCGCGAAGACAGTTGGTGGAGTTGGAAAAATCTTCGCAGACATTGTAGCGCTGATTGCCACAAACGTCACCAATCGCTCGGGCACAGCCAATTAACTGGAAGTTGCCTGGGCCGCTTCCACAGCCCTGGATGTCATTGGCTGTCCAGATTTGCCCGACATCATGTGCCGCAAAATTGGGGCCAGCCCAAGCGGCGAAATCATCAAGAATGGTAAAAGCATCATTTGAGGTCGTCCAAGGGTTGCCAATGGCTGAAGTCACTACAAATTGATCTACGATGAGGTAGGAAACACTGAAGTCATCCCACAGTGGCTCCATAAGGTTGGTCACGTTGAGGATGAAGTCATTCACCGCCATTACACTTCCGTACCGATTAAACATCAAGATATCTCCGCCGGTGGCGAGGTCCACTTCTACGCAATCCATCTTTTCGTTATCGGACGGTTTGCCCTTGTGATCATGGTTGTGGTCTGGAGGAGGTAAAGCGTACTTTTTACCTGCTTTGAAGGTACAGCTGAGGCTGGGGTCGGTAAGTACATCTTCTGCATTGTAGAGGATGTAAGCGTTATCGCCGGCCTCTGGAATCATTGGCTTCAAAGGCTCCAGGAAATAGGTCGATCCGTTTTGCTGAATCATTCCTACTACGTAGTCTGGAGTGATGGTAAAGCGAGTAGGTTCCAGTTCTTCACCCAGGTAGTATCCTCGAAAAGTGATATTGGGGCGGCGGGGCAAAACCTCCAGGCCTTTTTCAGTAACAGCTACCTCGCGGTAGTGCGCTGCGCGCATGTCGTAATAGTCCAATTGGATAGGCCATTGCTGACCATTTTCGAATTGCAGTTCAAATTGGAATCGGGTGTCTTTTTGAGACTGTTCGTAGATGAGTCTAGTGTCGATTTCGTACAGTTCGTAAGCTAAAAAGCTTTTTTCTAGTTCCGGATGTTCAAAAGCCAACGATTTGGCGGGTACAAATTGGGTTTGAGCAAAGAGGATGCTCGATGTACTGTTGAAAAGTACAGCTAGCCCTAGCAACAGGCTAGCCCTGGTAAAGGTATGCATACCACATAGCGTTTTGGTGTGTGAAATCCAAGGGTATTCATTAATCCACCGTCGGCTAATAGTGTTACATACTGCGCCATTTTAATGTCATAATGGCTGTATGGCGAAGAATTTTTAAGGAAGGAAGGGCGAATATATATTTTGTTGCCTGTCACTTTTGGCAAACAAATATTGGTTTTGGAGGAAAACTGGCTAATGTAGCCTAAGCCATTGGGGGGTATGCCACCTAACTTACTGTTTATCAGTCGTTCATTGCCTTTACTTCAAGTTAAAAAAAGATAAACGGTGCTTTTATAAACCGGCTAAAGTGTCTACTTTTGCACGGGTTTTAAAAAAGGACCAAAAAGCGACACAGCGTGAAAGTATTTGCCCGTTTTTCTTCTTTCGTTTTTGTCTTGGCACTGGCCTTGTTTGCCAGCCCTGTTTTTGCTCAAGACCACGGACACGATCATGACCACGACCACAGTGGCCATTCTCACGGTACAGAAGCAGAAGCTCATGGTGAGCACGCCGGTTGCGGCGAGCATGCCGAAGAAGGAGCTTATGATCCTGTTTCTACAGTGATGAATCACATCGCGGATGCTAACGAGTTCCACGTTTGGAAGCACGTTCACATTCCATTGCCATTATTCCTTTACGCTCCTGAGCATGGCTGGACAACGGGCACTACCAGCATGTTCCACCACGGACACCACGCTGTTGATCGCTACGTTTTGAACCACGGTCGCGTAAACCGTATCGCTGATGAGAACTTCCCAATGGGTGAGGTTGCTATCGACGGTATCCTACACGAAGTAGAAACGACAACCGACGAGAAGGGTAAGACTACGGAAAAGGACGTTTACTTCGCTTGCGCTCAAGGAGAACTTTGGAAGTTGGATAAGCCAAGTACCCTGGATGGTGGTATCCTGGGTGGTGGTATCACTTCTTTCTATGACTTCTCAATTACCAAGAATGTGTTTACAATGATCTTGGCTTCGCTTCTACTGATCTTCTTGTGGAATGCGGTAGCTAAGGGTTATAAGAAAAATGAAGGTAAGGCACCATCCGGCATTCAGTCGTTCATGGAGCCTTTCTTTGTATTTATCCGTGATGAAGTAACTAAGCCAATGATTGGTGAAGCCAAGTACGAGCGCTTCCAGCCATTCATCATGACGCTGTTCTTCTTCATTCTGTTTTGCAACCTCATGGGTTTGATTCCTTTCTTCCCAGGTGGTGCAAACGTAACAGGTAACTTAGCAGTGACACTGGTACTAGCCGTACTAGCCTTCATTGTTACGAATGTAAATGGTAACGGACACTACTGGGAGCACATCTTCTGGATGCCTGGTATCCCTGCTTGGGTAAAGATTATCCTTACACCGGTTGAGATCCTTGGTTTGTTTATTAAGCCATTCTCATTGATGATTCGTTTGTTCGCGAACATCTCTGCCGGTCACATTATCATTCTAAGTTTGATCGGTTTGATCTTCTTGTTTGGTGACAACGGGAACAGCGTTGGCGGTGCCGCTACCGGTGCACTTATCGGTGGTGCTTTCACAGCCTTCATGAACTTGATCGAGTTGTTGGTTGCCTTCCTACAGGCGTTCATCTTCGCTATCCTAACGGCTAGCTACATTGGCGCAGCAGTTGAAGAGCACGAGCACCACGATCACGAGCACGCACACTAAGAAATAACAAGTAAAAGTGGCTGTCATTATCACAGTGTTATGATGGTCACTTCGACTCATAAGAATCATTCTTTTTTAACCATAAAATCCCTTTATCATGGGTGCAATTGGAGCAGGTATCGCCGCATTAGGAGCTGGCATTGGTGTAGGTTTGATTGGTAGCCGCGCAATGGACGCGATCGCACGTCAGCCAGAAGCTGTTGGTGATATTCGTAACAACATGATCCTTACCGCTGCATTGGTGGAAGGTGCTGCACTGTTTGCTATCGTAGTTGGTCTTTTGGCTGGCTAATCTTAGCACTTGTGCACAAAGAACTGATCTCGGGCCGTAGCGGTTGGCTGCGGTCCGAATCAACCTCTTAAAAAAGAACAAGCTATTCCTGTTTCGACAGGACTAAAGTATATCGACAATGAACATTTTTCTCTTAGCTGATTTTTCTGTTATCAAGCCGGATCCAGGTTTGATCTTCTGGACGTCCATCATCTTTATTGTATTGTGGACGGTTCTGGGCCGTATGGCATTCAAGCCTATCCAAAACGCCCTTAAGAAGCGTGAAGATGACATCCAGGACGCATTGGACGAAGCCAAGCGCGCACGGGAAGAAATGTCTAACGTTCAGGCAGAGAACAAGAAATTGCTAGCCGAAGCTCGTGAAGAGCGCGCTCGCATGCTAAAGGACGCCAAAGAAACCAAAGATCAGATGATCAAGGAGGCTAAAGAGCAAGCACGCGACGAGGCTAAGAAAATCGTTACCAACGCTCAGCAAGAAATCGAGAACCAGCGTAAAGTGGCTATGGCTGAATTGAAGAGCCAAGTAGGTCAGATGGCAATCGATATTGCTGAAAAAGTGATCCGCAAGCAGCTAGCCGGCAATAGCGAGCAAGAGCAGTTTGTGAACACTTTGGTAGACGAGATTAAGTTGAACTAATCAGTTAGGTAGTTAGATAGTTAGTTTGTTAGATGGTCATTCACCATCCAACCTTCTGACCATCCAACCTTCTAACTAAGAATATAGGCGCATGTCAGTACAAAGAATTGCCGGTCGTTACGCAAAATCCTTGATTGATCTCGCTCAGGAGCAGAACAAGCTCGAGCGTATCCTGGAAGATGTAACCTCCTTCAAAAATGCGAGCGGGAACCGTGATTTTTACCTCCTGCTAAAGAGCCCTATCGTTAAGGGAAGTAAGAAGCTATCTATCCTGGATGCGCTTTTTGCTGATAAGTACGATGAGCTCACCATGGCTTTCTTGCGCATTCTGGTAAACAAAGGTCGTGAACCTTACCTGCCAGAGATCGCTGATGAGTTTGTGGCACAGTATAAGGAGATTAAGAAAATTTCTACCGTTAAGGTAACTACAGCTAAGGCCTTGAGCGCTGATGCATTGAAAGCCCTAGAAGCCAAGCTAGCGGCTAGCGATGCTACCTACAGCCAGGTAGAAATTGAAACGGCAGTAGACCCTGATCTAATCGGAGGTTTTGTACTGGAGCTAGGTGGTCAGATTTATGACGCCAGCGTAGCGCAGAAGTTGGAAGAACTGAAGCGTACTTTGGCTAGCTAAGAGCTCGCCACATTGAATTGGAAAAACATTATTCTCAAAATAATTATAAATCATGGTTGACGTAAAACCTGATGAAATCTCAGCAATCCTCAAGCAGCAGTTGTCTGGCTTTGATAGCGCAACTCAGCTAGAGGAGTACGGTACCGTACTAGAAGTAGGTGACGGTATTGCCCGCGTATACGGTCTATTGAATGCCCGTGCTGGTGAGCTGGTTGAATTTGAAACAGGTGTTCAGGCTATCGTACTGAACCTGGAAGAAGACAATGTTGGTGTTGTATTGATGGGCCCTAGCGATGACATTCGCGAAGGTTCTCGTGTACACCGTACAAGTCGTATTGCATCTATCAACGTTGGTGAAGGTTACCTGGGCCGCGTAGTAAACCCACTCGGCCAGCCTATCGACGGTAAAGGTGAGATCAGCGGTACTACTTACGAAATGCCTTTGGAGCGTAAGGCTCCTGGTGTTATCTACCGCCAGCCAGTAAACGAGCCACTTCAAACTGGTATCAAGGCGATTGACTCCATGATTCCTATCGGCCGTGGCCAGCGGGAATTGATCATTGGTGACCGCCAGACTGGTAAGACTGCGATTGCAATCGACACCATCCTTAACCAAAAGGAATTCTACGACGCAGGTGAGCCTGTTTACTGTATCTACGTTGCTTGTGGACAGAAGTCTTCAACTGTAGCTCAGGTTGCTCGCGTATTGGAAGAGAACGGTGCAATGCCATACACATGTATCGTATCTGCATCCGCTGCTGATCCTGCACCATTGCAGTTCTACGCACCATTCGCTGGTGCATCAATCGGTGAGTTCTTCCGTGACACCGGTCGTCCTGCATTGATCATTTATGATGATTTGTCAAAGCAGGCGGTTGCTTACCGTGAGGTATCACTTCTACTTCGTCGTCCTCCAGGCCGTGAGGCTTATCCTGGTGACGTATTCTACCTGCACAGCCGCCTATTGGAGCGTGCTGCGAAGGTTATCGCCGATGATGGTTTGGCACAGGATATGAATGATCTTCCTGACAGCTTGCGCGATGCTGGTATCGTGAAAGGTGGTGGTTCTTTGACGGCTTTGCCTATCATTGAAACACAAGCGGGTGACGTTTCTGCGTATATCCCAACCAACGTAATTTCTATTACCGACGGACAGATCTTCCTAGAGTCTAATTTCTTCAACGCTGGTATTCGTCCTGCGATTAACGTAGGTATCTCAGTAAGCCGTGTGGGTGGTTCTGCTCAGGTGAAGTCAATGAAGAAGGTATCTGGTACATTGAAGCTTGACCAAGCGCAGTACCGTGAGCTGGAAGCATTTGCTAAGTTCGGTTCTGACCTGGATGCTGCTACCTTGGCCGTAATTGAAAAAGGTAAGCGTAACGTAGAAATCTTGAAGCAGCCTCAGTATTCTCCAGTAACTGTTGGTAAGCAGGTAGCAATCATCTACTTGGGTACTAAAGGTCTATTGCGCGATGTGCCAGTAGAGAAAGTGAGGGAGTTCGAGGAATTCTTCTTGGGCGAAATGGAGCGCCGTGAGCCAGAAGTACTATCCAACTTCGCTGGTGGTAAGTACGACAAAGAGGACCAAGCTAAAGTAGAAGCTTTGGCGAAGGAACTGACTGCTCAGTACAAGTAAACTGCTTAGGTGCTGCGGCACCGAGGAGTGTATTGTATCGTTTATTATAAAGATTGCCCCTGATGGCTAACTTAAAAGAAGTTCGTGACCGGATTGTTTCGGTCAAAAATACTCAGCAGATCACGAAAGCCATGAAGATGGTTTCGGCGGCAAAGCTACGTCGTGCACAGGATGCTATCACTCAGATGCGCCCTTACGCGAACAAGCTAGACGCTATGCTGCGCAACATCTTATCCAACCTGGAAGGTGATGCCGGTACTGTCTTCGGTCAAGAGCGCCCAGTAGAGCGTGCTTGTATCGTGGTTGTTACTTCTAACCGTGGTTTGTGCGGTGCCTTTAATTCGAATGTAATTAAGGCTGCAGTTGCTGCTATGGAAGGAAAGTACGCGAAAGTGCACGAACGTGGCAACTTGAGCATGCTTTTCATCGGTAAGAAAGGCTTTGAATACTTCAACAAGCGCTTTGCCGACTCAGTGAACATCATTTCCGATTACGTCAACCTATTTGATGACCTGAGTTTCGACAATACCAAGCGTGTAGCTACTTACCTGATGGATGCCTTCGAGCAAGGCCGTTTCGATGCGGTAGAAGTAGCTTATGGTGAATTCCGCAATGCTGCAGTACAGAACACAGTTCACGTTCCTTTCCTTCCTGTACCTAAGGTAGAGATCGAAGAAGGAGCAGTTAGCCACAGAGCAGATTATATCTTCGAGCCAAGCAAAGAAGGCCTCTTGAGCCATCTGGTTCCTAGTATTCTGCAAACGCAGTTCCACAAGTTCAATCTGGACACTCACGCTTCTGAGCACGGTGCCCGTATGACGGCCATGGACTCTGCAACGGAGAATGCAAACGAGCTGCTACGCGAGTTGAAAATCTCTTATAACAAAGCCCGACAGGAAGCAATTACCAACGAGATTCTCGAGATCGTTGGTGGTGCAGCTGCCCTGGAGAACGGCTAGATATATTGCCAAAGCGCAAAAAAAGGTCATTCTACCTGCGGGTGGGATGGCCTTTTTTCGTTGTGTGAGGAAAGTTTGGACAGAAGATGAAAATTTCAGTACCAATGCATTTACACAGATTTTTGGTTCAACACTGTGGATAGACACCTTCTTAGCTTGTTCGATTTAGTAAAACCACCAAATTGATTTTTGCCTACTACGCTACAATGGTGTATGCTTGTACAAGCAGCGAAAAACCCAGATTAATTCGACCCCTACTTAAAACTTCAAATCCATAACCCAATGAAACAGTTTACCTCGGTCCACGATGTCAGCGACCCATTCCAGCTAGTCCAGGAAGCCTTGGCGCTTAAAGCGCAACCGCATGCCCATACCGATCTAGGGCGAAACAAGACAGTCATCCTCGTCTTTTTTAATCCCAGTCTTCGTACTCGATTAAGTACTGAGCTAGCGGCAAAAAACTTGGGCTGCAACGTTATGACGCTCAATGTAGCGGACGGTTGGAAGTTGGAGTTTGCCGATGGAACCGTAATGAATGCCGGAACCGCTGAGCATATTCGCGAAGCCGCCGGGGTAATGAGTCAGTATGCGGATATCTTAGCCGTACGTTCCTTCCCGGGCCTCGAGGACAAAGAAAAAGACTATGCTGATCAGATTATGCGTGCCTTTATGGAGCACGCCACAGTGCCAGTAGTAAGTCTGGAGTCGGCGATTCGTCACCCCTTGCAGAGCTTGGCAGATTGGGTAACTATTGAAGAATATAAACGCAGAAAGCGCCCTAAGGTGGTGCTCAGCTGGGCACCGCATCCTCGCGCCTTACCACAGGCCGTGTCCAACTCATTTTTGGAGTGGATGCAGCAAGCGCCCGTTGATTTAGTGCTGACGCACCCAAAAGGGTATGAACTTGACCCCTCCTTTGTAGGCGACACACCGGTAATATACGATCAAGAAGAAGCCTTCGCGGATGCTGAGTTTATCTACACCAAGAATTGGTCGGCAGTGTATCCTTACGGTCAAAAGCCTGAAGTGGAAAAGGATTGGCAAATCACAGAAGCTAAGATGGCTTTAACAAATAAGGCCTTCTTTATGCATTGCTTACCCGTTCGGCGCAATGTCGTAGTTAGTGATGGGGTGATCGAGAGCCCAAAATCCTTGGTTTTACCACAAGCGGGTAATCGTTTATACGCAGCACAGGCGGTATTGAAGAGCCTACTAGAGAATGTATAAATCATGACCACACTCAATATTCTTAAGATTGGAGGAAATGTACTGGCGGATACTGCACAACTCAGTCAGGCTTTAAACCTGTTCGCTCAATATCCAGGGCCTGCTATTCTAGTGCATGGTGGTGGCCGCCGGGCTAGTGAGATTCTATCAGCGTTAGGGCATACGCCAAAGATGATCAACGGGCGCAGAATTACGGATGAAGCTGCTCTTGAAGTGGTAACAATGGTGTATGCCGGCTCCCTCAATAAACAGTTGGTAGCGGGCCTGCAAGCACGTAGTTGCAATGCTATTGGACTTAGTGGAGCGGATGGGAACCTTATTCGTGCCCACAAGCGAATTGTGAAGGATATCGATTACGGCTACGCTGGAGATATCGATGAAATAGATGCAGCAGGCTTTCAGGCGCTCCTAGAGGCCGGCTTCCGCCCAGTCTGTTGTGCCATTACACATGATAAACAAGGGCAACTGCTAAATACCAATGCAGACACCATAGCGGCTAGTATTGCCGTTGCCCTTGCTGATCGTTATCAGGTTGTTCTCAACTACTGCTTTGAAAAGACTGGTGTTCTATTGGACGCAGAACAAGATGATTCAGTGATTCCCAAGATTGATAGCTCGTACTATCAAGAACTCAAAGCTCAAGGCGTGGTGCATTCGGGAATGCTGCCAAAATTGGATAACGCTTTTGGAGCTTTAGGCCAGGGTGTAAGCTCGGTTAGGGTGGGAAATCTGAGCAGCCTTAAGGATGGAAGTGCTACGCAGCTGACGCGATAAATAGGGCGTTTCCCTAGCCCTAATCCTTTTTTTTGCGATTTAATGGAAAGACTTTTATTAAAAAATGCAGAAAGAGTGGATTCTTTAAAAAATATACCTTATTTTTGCGTCGCTTTTTAAGCAAGGTCGTACCATAAATGACCTTATATCTACCAGCGGGTGTGGTGAAATTGGTAGACACGCTAGACTTAGGATCTAGTGCTTCACGGCGTGGGGGTTCGAGTCCCTCCACCCGCACTTAAATTAGAGGATGGAGTGAAATTGTTCGCTGCCATCCTTTATTTTTCTGACCAAGTCATCCCTTTGAATCCGGGCTCATTGACAACTATTTGTCATCCTACAATGTTGCTTGGTCGGATTGTTTTACTATAAAATTTAGCACACATTTCTATGGCTACAATCGAGCGCACAGATATTGATGCTTTGAACGCAACCATTACCCTGACCGTTGCGAAGGAAGACTACAAAGCAGAGCTTGATAAGGAACTGAAGCGCTATCGCAATCAGGCATCGCTAAAAGGCTTCCGCAAGGGCAAGACTCCGATGTCCGTTGTTCGTAAAATGTTTGGGCGTAACATCTTGGCGGATGTCATCAATCGCCAGATGCAAAAAGAAATGACAGATTACCTCTACAATGAGGAAAATCCTGTTGATGTCCTTGGGCAGCCAATTCCTTCTGAATCACAAGAAGAGTTCGAATTCAGCGTAGGCACATTGCAAGATTACGTATTCAAGTTCGACATTGGCTTGGCGCCAGCTTTCGAGGTACAAGGCCTTAGTGGGCACACCTTTGATCGTTTGGTGGTGGATCCAGGTAAGAAGAAAATCGAAGAGGAGCTAGAGAATCTTCGTCGTCGCTTTGGTTCGAATGAAGAAGTAGAAGACGCGGTGGAAGAGCGTGATATCATCACCTTGAAAGCTGTAGAGCTTCAGGATGGCGCGCCGAAGGTGGCTGGCATTATGCACGAGTTTACGCTTTTTATCGAGAATACCACCGACGAAGCTAAGGACGCCTTCCTTGGTAAGATGATTGGAGACTCTGCAGAATTGGATGTCTTCAACTTGGAGGCAAATACTACGGAGCCGCATGTACGTAAGTACCTACTCGGACTAGAAGAAGACGATGATCGCGAGATAGAGAACATCTTCTCATTGACCATTGACAAGATCAGCCGTAATGTTCCTGCTAAACTAAATGCTGATTTCTATAAGCAAGCATTTGGCGAAGGCGATGTTAGCAATAAGAAGGAAGCCTTAGCTAAGATCCAGGAAGACTATAACGGATTCTATTCTAAGCAAACAGATGCGTTGTTATTCCGCGACATGCAGGAGTACCTGATGGAGCAGAACAACATGGAGTTGCCAGAGGATTTCTTGAAGCGCTGGTTGGTAGCATCCAATGAAAATAATACAGCCGCTTCTGTAGAAGCTGGTTTCGACGGATTCCGTAAGGGACTTCAGTGGACTTTGGTTCGTGAGAAATTAATCAAGCACTTTGAATTGGAAGTGAAGCAGGAAGAACTGCGAGCTGCCTTTGCCGAGCAAGTGATGGGTTATTTCGGTGGCGGTCAGCCAGAGTGGTTGAACGAAGAGATGGTTAACAATATGGTTAACCGTATGATGGGAGAGGAGAAGAGCGTACGCGAGAAGTTCGATGAGCTTATGAACGATAAGCTGAGTGAAAAACTACGCGGCGAATATAAACTGAAGAATAAGAAGGTTACTCCAGAGAAGCTGCAAGAGATTGTTGAAGAGATTCGTGCGCAGCAAGAAGCAGAGAGTCAGCTACTAGGTGAAGAAGAGGAATAAGGAGGTCAACTTCCGAGGGCACTTTTTGTTAATAGAGAGTAATTAACAATCGTCAACTAATTAATCCCTGACTTTAGGTGCTCGGCGAAGCTGGTTTAAGAACTTTATGCTATCTGTAAGCCTACCCTTCGAAGTCATTGGGATAAAATTTTGACGAGTACTAAAAGTAACGCGAATGTTTCATAAGGATGAATTCATGAAGTATGCTACCAAGCACCTCGGTATGAGTAGCATGCACCTCGAAAGATACGCTGAAAAGACAGCCCCGGTTTTAGCTCCAAACATTCAGGCATTTACGCCTAATGTAATCGAAGAGCGCCAGATGAATATCGTTGGCCTGGATGTATTTAGCCGACTAATGATGGACCGCATCATTTTCATGGGTGTACCCGTTAATGATTATGTAGCCAATGTAATTCAGGCACAGCTGTTGTTCCTGGAGTCAACGGATCCAAAGCGCGATGTACAGATGTTCATCAACAGCCCTGGTGGTTCTGTAATTGCTGGCCTTGGTATTTATGATACCATGCAGTACGTAACACCAGATGTAGGTACGATCTGTACTGGTCTTGCCGCTTCTATGGGAGCAGTACTTTTGGCTGCCGGTACCAAAGGAAAGCGTACTTGTTTGCCACACAGCCGTGTGATGATTCACCAGCCACTTGGTGGTATGCAAGGTCAGGTTTCTGACATGGAGATTAGCTACAAGCTGATCAAGCAGATGCAGAAGGAGCTATACGATATCTTGAGCAAGCACACTGGTCAAGATTACGATACCATCGAGAAAGATTGCGATCGCGATAACTGGATGGTAGCTACGGAAGCTAAAGAATACGGACTCGTAGATGAGGTACTAGAACGCCCATCTGCTGAGGATAAGAAATAATTGAACTAGCGAAGAACCCACATTAACTGTATCTTTAGTGTGGGTTCTTTGCTTACTAGAGGTAAGCAAAGCAGTGAATAGCATCTATTGAAGCTCTATCATTGTTGCATACCCAAAGGCGCTAAGTAGTGCAAAACTCGATGAAGTACAAGCATCGTACTAGATCGAAAAGACATTACAAAGTGCCACATATAAGTACAGTGAGGATGGTTCGCCTTTAAGAAGGTGTAAGTCCTTACCCTAATTAACTTACAGCGATGCGTCGTACGAAACAAAACTACCGCTGCTCTTTTTGCGGCCGCGATAAATCAGAAGCAATGATTCTGATCGCTGGCATTGAAGGACATATCTGCGAGGTTTGCGTTGAGCAGGCCGGCGAGATTGTCCAGGAAGAGTTGTACGGGGGCGCTAACCCTAACCCGAACTATTCCGTAAAGGGCGGAACTGGCAAAGAATCTTTTGGCCAGACTATTCAATATAAACCACAAGAGATTAAGCAGCGCTTGGATGATTATATCATCGGGCAAGACGACGCCAAGAAGGTATTGTCAGTAGCTGTTTACAATCACTATAAGCGTCTCGGACAGGGTTCGTCAAAGGACGACGAAGTAGAGATCGAGAAGAGTAATATTGTCTTTGTAGGCCGTACCGGTACGGGTAAGACCCTCCTGGCTAAGACTATTGCTCGTATGCTGAATGTTCCATTTGCAATTGTAGATGCTACCGTATTCACAGAAGCTGGTTATGTAGGTGAGGATGTAGAAAGTATCCTAAGCCGCCTGCTTCAAGTATGTGACTATGATGTGGCTGCTGCCGAACGTGGCATTGTATACATCGATGAGATTGACAAGGTGGCGCGGAAGTCAGATAACCCTAGTATCACTCGGGATGTCTCTGGCGAAGGTGTTCAGCAGGCCTTACTTAAGATGTTAGAAGGTACTGATGTGAATGTACCACCGCAGGGCGGACGGAAGCACCCAGAGCAAAAACTTGTTAAGATCAATACTAGCAATATCCTGTTCGTTTGTGGCGGTGCATTTGACGGTATCGAAAAAGTGATTGCTCGTCGTTTGAACACTCAAGTGATTGGTTTCCGTGGCGAAGACAAAGAGCAAGTAGATCGTGAGAACCTACTGAGCTATGTCAATCATCAGGATCTTAAAGGATTTGGCCTAATCCCAGAATTACTGGGACGCCTACCTGTATTAACCTACCTAGATCCGCTTGATAAAGAGGCACTGCAGCGAATCCTTACCGAGCCAAAGAACTCGCTCATCCGTCAGTATCAGAAGTTGTTTGATCTAGAGGATATTAAGCTGACCTTTAGTGATGAGGCTATTGAGCTGATCGCGGAAAAAGCATTAGAATTCAATTTGGGTGCCCGTGGTCTTCGGTCTATCTGTGAAGCAATCATGACCGATGCTATGTTCGAACTACCTGGACAAAAGGATGTGACATCATTTTTGGTCACTGCTGAATATGCTGAAGAAAAGCTGAGCCGTTCAAAGTTAAGTCGCTTGAAGGCTGCTTAAGCAACACTCCGTTTTAGCTTTGAATCCCCGTATTTCTTACTTTGAAATACGGGGATTTTGTTTTTATATTTCGAATATACGCATATGAGTAGTGAAATATTCGGCACGGGTAATCTAATTCATTTTTTTGTTTTGGCATCAATAATGCTTATAATTGTATTGTACCTACATTAGATGTAGGTGTTTTCAAAACAAAACGAAACGAAAAATGAATGCTTTATTGAGTGCAGGCAAGTACCTCTTTGCCCTTCCTTTTCTAATTTTTGGAGCTTTCCATTTCATGAATGCAGATGCTATGTCTGGAATGGTGCCTCTTCCTGGAGGCGCGATCTGGGTATACCTAACTGGTTTGGGCTTAATTGCTGCTGCCATTTCGATCTTCATCGGAAAGATGGATAAACTAGCCACCTTCTTGCTAGGAGCAATGCTAATCATCTTTGTGTTAGCACTTCACCTGAAAGGTGCAATGGCTGGTGATCAAGCAGCTACATCGGGCTTGCTAAAAGATCTAGCTTTAGCGGGAGCATCTTGGCTATATGCTGGTCATATAGCAAAAGACAATGCTGTAATAGGCTAGAAATATATTACTGTATTCCAGTAGAAAACCCCTTCTGGGCCAGGTGTCCAGAAGGGGTTTCTTTTTGATCTCAAGTATCAGTTAGGTGTTACAGGCTCCAGTTTTTGCCTCCCATGTCTGACAATGAAATACAACCTTGATAGGCTCCTGGAACGGGGTCATAAACGAGCACTTCTGTTCCAATGTATTCAGAAGAATAGTACCCTCCAATGACCATGCTTTTCAAGTCGAACCACCAGGGTGCTCGGTCTTCTTTTTCCTCTTTATCCAGGTCTAGATCATCCAATTCTTCGGCTGCCTTCTTGGAGCTGGCATCTAGCTCATTCAATAGTCGTAGCTGGTCTTCAGCGCTGAGCTCAGCATAGGAGCTGCCTTTAGCATTGCTTACCTCACTAAGCCATGCACTTAGACCTTTCTGTAATTTCTGTTGATCTTCCTCTTCGGTGTAATCCGCTAGAACTATGTCTACAAAACTTGGGACACCCAGTTCTACGGCTCCAGGAGTATCCGTTTTAGGAAGCATGGTATTGATCATTGCTTCTATCGACGGGAACTCTTCGGCACTGAAGAATTTAGTAGTCACCTCTGCTGTAGCTGGTTCGGATTTGCAGCCACTGAGGATAGCACTCGTAAGTGGTGCTGTTACGGCATATCCGGTGAGGTAGGCCGTATATTTTAGAACATCTCTGCGATCCATAGTATAGCTTTTTAGAGGTTCATTTTCTTAAGTTCCTGTACAGCGTAGTCGGCCGCACGAGCGGTAAGCGCCATATAGGTCAAAGAAGGATTCTGGCAACCAGCTGATGTCATCGCGGCACCATCGGTTACAAATACGTTTGGAGCATCCCAAACTTGGTTCCACTTGTTAAGTACGCTGGTCTTACGATCGCGTCCCATACGGGCAGTACCCATTTCATGAATACCAAGCCCCGGATAAGATCCATCGTCGTAGGTTTCAACATCCTTGAAGCCAGCAGCCTCCAGCATTTCTGCAGCACTAGCCGCCATGTCTTTGCGCATGGCCATTTCGTTGTCTTTAAACTCTGCGTCCATGGTCAGAGTGGGTAGGCCATGTATATCCTTCACATCGTGGTTCAGATATACGCGGTTGTCTTCGTATGGCAAGCACTCTCCAAAGCCATTCATACCAAGTTGCCACGGGCCTGGCTGCACCAGTGCGTCCTTAAACTCGGCACCTAAGGTCATATCCAGCTCTTTTACGCCACGCATCCAGTTCTCGCGTGAGCCACCTCCTTGGTATCCGAAACCACGTAGGTAATCATCACGTTTTGTCGCAGCATTAATGTTGCGGAAACGTGGGATGTAGAAGCCGTTTGGTCTACGTCCTTTGTAGTACATGTCTTCGTGTCCATCCCAGGTACCGCGGGCACCCACTTTGAAGTGGTGATCCATTACGTTGCGGCCAAGTTGTCCACTGCTGCTACCTAGCCCGTCAGGGAATTCATCGGTAACGGTATTCATCAAGATGAAGGTACTACCCAATGCAGAGGCATTGAGGAAAATGATCTTGGCAAAGAATTCATGCTGCTCGCCGGTTTCGCCATCAATGACGCGAACACCACTCGCTTTTCCAGTAGCAGGATCCATGATCAAGGAGTGTACTACGGAGTGTGGGCGGAGTGTCATATTGCCGGTAGCTTCTGCTGCTGGCAAGGTGGCGGCATTACTGCTGAAGTAAGCCCCAAAAGGACAACCCCTAATACAGCGATTACGGAACTGACACTTACCACGGGTACCGTGAATCTCCGGATTAGGCTCCGTTAGGTGAGCAGTACGGCCAATGGTGAGGATACGGTCATCAAAGTTGGCGGCAATACCTTGCTTGAGTTCTTTTTCTACGCAGTTCAACTCCATTGGCGGGAGAAATACTCCGTCTGGAAGCTGAGGAAGTCCTTCCGCTTGGCCACTTACACCAGCGAAGGTTTCGACGTAGTCATACCAGGGGGCAAGGTCTGCATAGCGGATCGGCCAATCAACTGCGATACCTTCCTTGGCATTAGCTTCGAAATCCAAATCACTCAGGCGATAACTCTGACGGCCCCACATAATCGAGCGACCACCGGTATGGTAACCCCGCATCCAGTCGAAGCGCTTGACTTCACTGTAAGGGTGCTCATCATCCTTTACGAACCAGTGCTTATTAGATTGACGTACCGTATAGCCTGTACGATCTTGTTTTTCGTAGTGTTTCTTTACCTCCTCAGGAGGTACACGCTCACCCGCTTCATAATCCCATGGATCATTTCCTGCTGTCGGGTATTCGCCGTGGCGGACATCGCGCCCCCGCTCCAGTACGAGGGTTTTCAGGCCTTTCTCACTGAGCTCTTTTGCTGCCCAGCCGCCGCTTATGCCTGATCCTACAACGATAGCATCGTAGGTCACCTCGGCTTTGCCTTGAGAATTAAAAAACATGCCTTCTTAGTGTTAAGTTGCCATCAATAATTTCGTGAGCTGGCTAAGGTATAAATTAATGTGTGATTTAGACACTAAGTAGGAAAAATCATTTGGTCTGAGCTTAGGCAGACTGCCGCTATTTTGCAGTGAAAAAACAGGAAAATCAAGAAAAAGGAAGGCCGATTGAGCTTATTGACCCAGATTGACATCCATCGGTAAGAATACTTTTCCCTGTGAGTTGGCAAAGCCCCGATAACCATCTGGATGAACCAGGCGGAATAAAGTCCCGTACTCTTCTATTTCGCTAAATGCAGGAGGAACCATTTCTCTTCCATCCCGATTGACGACACCTAGGCGGTCTGCGCGATAAACCAGACCAAGTTCATCATATCGAGCCGACCGCTCCCAGCTTAGACGATCGTAAGTGGCGCCGTCATTTAGAATGCCTTCTCCGCCGAGAAAAGAAATCTGACCGCCCTTCACGAGTACTATGGCATTAAGTCGCAAAGGCATGTAGCGTTCCTGAACCTTAATTTCGGCAATACTGTAGCCAGCTGGTACGGTACGTTCTTCAATCGTTTTCCAGGGGCTGCGGCGTGAAGACTGCTCTAGAATAACCTTTTGTTGACCCTGCTGAGTGTATTCCGTTCTAGTGCGGTGTTGACTTGCTTCTTCTTCAATGGAATTATCTTCAAACACTACATCATCATCCCACATGTCTTCGCGTTCTTCCTTCTCTCGCATTTCTTCGGTGGGTTGGATTGCGCCAAATGCATCTAAGTATTGGTCTTCCCCATTTTTGGTGAGTTTGACGTCCGGGTAATCAGAGTAGTCATCCAACATCTTTACTGCGTCGTACTCGCATTTTGCTACAATGTCTCCACGGTTATTTACCACACCATATTGGCCATCAATAGAGACAATAGCTAAGGCTAGCTTACGGCCATGAAATTCATCGACAGCGGTGAATCGAGGCTTAATGAGCCATTTCCCTTTCTTTCCACTGAAACTCATCAGACCAAACTTGCCTTTATTCTTAATCCAGCGAACATCACGGGCATAGTAGTCCCAATCCCCGACCTCCTCATATTTCGGTTTTAGCATCCATTGGCCACCTTGGTTCAAGATACCCATGGAATTGCCTTGTCGAGCAACGGCTAGTTTAGTGTTGGTAGCATCTTCGCTGAGCCCAATAAAGAAACCAATAGAATCTAGAGACGGAGCTAGTACTACTGCTCTGTTTTCATCTACGACACCCCAAGCATCTTGGTAAGCATAAGGGTAAACATCTGGTGCCTCTTGGGCAAGGATAGGAGTAGTTTGCCCTAAGGTGAAGGACAAAAGAACTAGAAGTATAAACTGACGCATTGTTTTCTCACTTAATTGACAATTCGCGCTAAAGGTAACTGGATTAACCGACCTTTTTTCTCCTCCTGGACAGAATGATAGTGCGGAAGGTCAGTCGCTTAACCGAGCTGTGATGTGAAATAAAAAAAGCACCATTCTCCTGGAAGAATGGTGCACTACTCCTTATAAGATGCGTTTAAAATGTCTACGCTTTGAACTCCGTTATTCTAGTTCATGGGGATCAGAAAGTTCGGGTGATGTTAAAGCCGAGATGAATATCTCCGCTGAAAAAGTCACCGGTCGTTTCACGAATAAAGCCCTTCTCAATCATCGCCCGACTGTTAGTGAATTGAAATTGGAAGACGTGGCCTCCTGTTTCTAAATCAATACCAATAGCCAGGGCATCATGCAAATCATCCTGTTCTTGATCACCAAAACGAGCATAATACTCCATGTTTATGGACATGCGTTTCGAGACCTTCATCCGCCCTCCGATACCTACAGAAAGCAAGTCGTTGTCTTGCTCTGGACGCTCCACCAAATTGTAGTGGATATAGGTAGGCATCAGTTGGAGGGAGAGGGCATCGTTGAATTTTCGGGCAACTAATACCTGATAGGTGTAGCTCAGGCGGTCACTAAAAGATAGTTCTACTTCCGGGCTGGTGCTTCGTAGCGTTTTCGCGGCAACACTGAAGAAACCGGTGACAGATACAGGGATGTCCTGTTTGCCAGTTTGCTGTCGCAGTAAGGCTACTTTAGCGAAGGCATCATAGGTCTTTTCGAAAGAATTTCTACCCAAGCCCACAGTGACATTATCAGATAGCCCATAGTCAACACCAAAACGCACATTGGCGTTATCAAGGCCGAATAGCTCGTAGGCACCGGAATTGATTCGCCCAAAGCGGTGAGCGATCAAGAATTCTAATGTTCCTCCACGACGCGTCATCACGGTATGGCCATTAATGAGGCGGCTTCCTTTGAAGGTGGCTAACGCAAATTCCGCTTCTGTTTCTTCTCCTTCTTCTAGGAGCGACAAAAGGTCATCCTGGGCAAAGTTTGTAAAGGGTAGGCTCGTCAGGAAAAGCACCAAAATTACGATAGGTTTCATCTGTTGTGTTTTCAAAATGAATTAATTGGTGCTGAAGTCGAGCTCGGTGGTAACCTCAATTTCTTCGGCAATATTGCGAACCACAACCGTAGGGATCTCAATGTCAAAATCCTTGGGACGAGCGATAAAGGCAGTCTTGGCCGAAACTTGTCGATCGGCTACAGTGATAACCGCCTCGGCAGTAAGCGGCTGCTTAACGCCGTGAATCGTAAGAGTGCCTTCCACCGTTAGGTCATAATCGCCATCTACATTTAAGTCAATTGGGTTTTTGGAAGTGAAAGTCCCTTGAAAGATGGCGGAAGGGTACTTCTCAGACTCCATGTAGTTTTCATTGAAGTGCTCTTGCATTAAGGCGTTTTCAAACTCAAAATGCTTGATGAGCATCTTTACTACGATTTCGCCTTTTTCTAGGTTAAGGGCTGCGGTAGTACGGTTGTTAATGGCTTCAATGTCTTCCATCGGAGCGTGAGAATAGAACTTTGTTGAGCTCGTTCTCGTGATTAGGGTCTCTTGAGCAGAAAGTGAGCAAAACGAAATTATAGCTACGAGAGGTAGCAAAAGGTATTTATACATAATGACGAGGTTTAAAATCTAAGTGGGATGGAATGAATGTGTTGTGCTTACAGTAGGATGGCATGATCAATGACCACATCAAAAAGGTAGCCTGTACACACCCCCTTGACGGTGACAGGAGTACCAATTTCCAAATTGGTTAAGTTGGCAGGAGCATCACGGAGGGTGCAAAGAACTGAGCCAAAGTCGCTCTCTGCTGCCAAGCTTAATTGAATCTGGTTGGACTCGTTCTCATCTACTGCTTGCAGAACACCCTTGATGGTAATTACGGCACCCGCATATTCATTGTTAGCGGTAGCTTCATCTTCATCGAAAGCTGCGTACAAAGCGCTAGCGGTTACCTCATGGGTGGCGTCGGACTGAGCGACATCGATTTCACCTTTTGGGGTTAGAAAACTGTAAGCTGTAATGGCTCCAATTACCGCTACAGCCAGTGCTCCGAGGAGGATAATCTTTCTCTTGTTCATGTTTGTGGTTTTTAGCCTTGGGCGCCATCATTGACCCAGCAGCTGATTGATTCAATTTCTTCCGTGGTGAGGCTTACGGAACTACTGCTAGGTGGCATACTCCTGGCTGAGGTCCGCGCCTTGATCCGATTGGCGTTGTTCAAAATGTTGTCCTTCACACGAAAGTCTGGAGATACGTTGCCGGCATGGCAACCGCTAATGGCACAAGAAGAGTTGATGATCAACTCAATATTGGCGAACTCTACTTTTGAGTTGATCGTTGCTTCCAAGCTTACTTCACAGCCTGCATCATCACTTATGCTCAGGGTATAGGTGCCCGGTGCAAGCCCGTTAAAGACGTTGCTACTCTGTGGGGTGCCATTGTCGAGCTTGTATTCAACTGCTCCGTTGGCGTTCTCTACTGCGATTTCAATACTGCCATTGGTACCACCGCAGTCAGCAGGTACTACTCCTGCAATACTGGCATTCAGTCCCGCCGCATTTTCTACTTGTACATCCAGGGTTTCTTCACAACCATTACTAGTAGCGGTAATCGTATAGGTACCAGCAGGCAAAGCAGTGAACTCTCCTTCGGGTTGGAAATTGACCCCGTCAATTGAAAAGCTGAGATCAGGATCGGTGGAGTTGTTGACTGCAACCTTGATGCTCCCCGCATTTTGGTTACAAGAGGAAGCCTGTACCTCGATGAGCTCAAGTTCTATTTCCCCCGTACAGTCGGGCTGAAACTCGAGACTATCGTAGGTACAGGATGGGATTATAAAAAGGATTAGCAGAAAAGAGGTACAAATTGCTAAACCTGAATTCACACAAAATCTTTCCATAATGATTCTATTGGGGTTGATAGGAGAATGATGTGCATGGTGGAAGAAATTATGCCATTGCTTCCGAGTGCCACACAAAAGTGCAAGCCCAATTAGCGAGAGTCAATTTTTCGGTGTAGACACCGTGTAGACATGGTTCTTGGCAACCAAGACGAGAGGTGATCAAATAGAAAAAGAAGGTAGACAGCGTATTTTTACCTTCTTTTTAGATATCTGAAAATGAGTGGATTGCGTTCTTTTAAAAGGTAGACAATGCCAAAGGGGAAACTGTCAGTAGACTTACATTTTACCTTCGTAGCGGAGGAGGAAGTCAAATAGTTCTTCCTGGTTTTGTAGCCCTAACTTCTTGCGTAAACGGTAGCGAGCAGTTTTTACGCTATCAGGTGAGATGCCCAATACGGCGCTGATCTCTTTGGTGTTGAGGTTCAGTCGGAGTAGCGCAATGAGGCGGAACTCATTCTTAGTGAGACTGGGATAATCCAGGTTTAGGCGCTGAATAAGCTGGGGGTGCACGCTTTCGAAGTGCTTGCGAAAATCTGCCCAGTCTTTATCCACATGCATGGCACTGTCCAATTGCCTTGAGACTGATTCCAATTCTTTTCGGTGTGTACCAGAAAGCTTTGTTTTTAGCGTGTTGATCGATTGCTTTAGTTCTGTAATCAACTCATTCTTTTGCACGAAATTCAAGGTGTAGGAAGTAAGTTCTTTTTCCTGGGTTTGAATACGTGTGTTTAGCTCATCGGTCTGGTCTCGGGCATCATCTAAGTCTTGTTGCTTTTGTGCTAGTTTTTTGTTTTTCCGCTGTACAATTCCCCAAGCTAAAGCCAGGATGGTGAATAAGCCTAGAATCAAGGCTAGAAGTGTGAGTCGGTCTGTTTTCTGCTCTGCTACCAATAAACCTAAACTCTGCTGGGCCATCTCCAGCTCCCGTTCCTTGTCTTCATAAGCACGCTGAGCTTGCATGTTGGCGATGATGTTGGATTTCTCTTCGTTGAAGAGGCTGTCTCTAACTCCCAAATACTGATCATAATAACCAACCGCTTCGCGGTAGTTGCCTTGAGCAACAGCCAAGTCCTTGGCCGTCATATATACATCGCGGCGGACCTTGTTGAGGGCAAAATCTTCTGCTAGTTCTTTACTACGTTGCAGATAAAAGGCGGCTTGTGATAAATCATTCTGACGAAAATAGCAGACTGCGATCTCATGATACGATTCTGCTGTGCCAACCCGGTCGTTGCGTTGCCGACCAGCCTCAATAGCCAGGAGCAGGTAGGAAATGGCACTGGGGTAATCTTCGCGTGCAATGAAGAGTTTGCCCAACTTACTATTGGCCTCCGCTATTCCATACAGGAAGTCATTAGCTCGATGTAGTTCAAGGGCGTCTGTCAGGTACTTATAGGCTTGATCGTAGTTTGCCTCTTGAATAGACAGCTCGCCCATTTTGGTGTAGGTGGTAGCAATCCGAGAGCTTTTATTGAGCTGTGTGAAGAGATTTAATGCTTGGTCGTACTTGCCAATTGCTGCTGTTGTATTGTATTGGTCAGCATACACCATGCCGAGATTTAGACTACAATTAGCCAAACCCAGTGAGTCGCCAATTTTCCGGTAGGTCCGTTCTGCATCAAGCAAGTATCGAAAGGCGAGTTCGGGATTTCCACGTACCCAGTGCGCTACGCCAATAACACGATAAGCATAGGCAAGCCCTTTGTCATAAGGTAGGATTTTGGCAATCTCCAGGGCTTGTTGAGCGTAGGTTTCAGACTTAGCAGGGGCGATGATCCAATACTCATATCCCACTTGGTTGAGCATGTCAACCTTATGTTCGTCAAGTGTCTTGTACTCCTCAATGGCAGCTAGTAAGCTGTCAATTCTAGCAGCATTATCGGACTGTTGGGCCAACACAGGGATGGCTCCAATCAATAAACATATAATACAAGAGAAACGGACTAGCATTAGCAAGGTAGAACGACTGCTCATTCTTAAAGGTAGGGTTTTCTATTGTAGGGGTAAGGGTGGCGGCCAAACGGTTGCCGCCGGTTCGGAGCTTAAACGTTTGCCAATAGCGGTATTGTCTTCATGAAAGCATGAAGTTTGTTATGTACTAGTCAAATGGTGCGAAAAAGTACTCGAAATAGGAGCTGTGCCTAGCTGACCTCTTCACTCACCATGTCCAGAATGCGATCGCAAGCGGTATCCAGCAATTGGTATACGTGCTCGAAGCCGTTGTCATCCCAGTAGGGGTCCGGAACGTTGCTTTCTCCAGATCCTGTGAACTCCAAGATGAGCTTGACCTTTTGGCGTTGCTCTTCCGTCTTGGCCAGGCGCAAGATGTTTTGATAATTGCTGCGATCCATGGCAAAAATCAGATCGAAATGATCCAGATCAGCAGCTTTGAATTGGCGGGCACGTTGATCACTGATGTCCAGCCCATATTTCCGGGCTACAGCTTGAGAACGAGGGTCAGGGAGTTCTCCGACGTGATAGGCGCCAGTACCAGCAGAATCTACATTCCACGGTAGATGAAGCGCTTCTGCTTTAGCCTGTAAAATGCCTTCAGCCAATGGGCTACGGCATATGTTTCCGAGGCATACCATTAGAATATTCATGGGGCGAAAGTTTAAAAAGCCAAAACACTAAGTAATAGGCGTTCAATAAAGGTGTTGATCAGTAGTGAACAGCAACCGTTGGTTGCTATTTATAAAGGTAACGATTTAAGCAGTGAAAAAGTGGCGAGCAGATTCAAAAAAAACTGTTGATATACACCGCTTTAGCTTTATTTTTGCGCCATGAAAATCATAATTGCGGGGGCTGGTGATGTAGGCTTCCACTTGGCTGAGATGTTGGCTTACGAGAATCAGGACATTACCCTGATCGATTTGGACCAGGAGGTATTGGATTATGCTGCCAGCCATTTGGACGTATTGACGATCAAGGGAGATTGTGGTTCGATGGATATTCTGGAGAAGGCAGAGGCCAATCGGGCAAAGATGGTTTTGGCGGTAACAACCTCTGAAAAGACCAACCTGATTGCGGCCATCCTGGCTAAGAAACTTGGGGCAAAGAAGACGATTGCTCGGGTGAATAACCAGGAGTATCTGTTCGATTCTCAGCGCGCCACCTTTGCAGAACTGGGTGTAGACAACCTGATTTCTCCAATATTTCTAGCGGCCGAGGAGATTCGCCGCCTGGTGAAGCAAGCCTATTTCACCGATATATTTGAGTTTGAGGATGGTCAGATGAGCCTGGTCGGGATTACCTTAGATGAATCCTCCCCGCTGACCGATATGGCGCTGCGCGATATCAAAGAGTTTACTGATGAGGTAGACCTAAGGCCAATCGCTGTTTTGCGGGGGCACCGTACGGTGATACCTAGAGGAGAGACCTTCTTGCGCTCCAATGACCACGTGTACTTCATCACTAAAAAGAACCGCATTGAGGATTTGCGTCGCATTGTAGACCGCAGGCAGATACGTGTGAAGAACATTATGATTCTTGGAGGGACAGAGCTCAGCAGGGCTACCGCCAAATTACTGGAGAACGACTACAATGTAACCTTGGTGGCCAAGGATCGTGAATGTTGTAAGGCCTTCTCCGAAGAGCTTCCAAATACCCTAGTCATCAATGGTGACTTCAGCAATTTCGATCTTTTGGTAGAGGAGGGCCTAGACAACATGGATGCCTTCATTGCTCTGACTGATAATTCAGAGACTAATATCATTGCCAGCCTTACGGCGAAAAACCATGGTGTGTACAAGACCATTGCCCAGGTGGAAAACAAGGAGTACGTACACATCTCTCAGAATATCGGAGTGGATACACTCATCAATAAGAAACTGATCGCTGCCAATAATATCTTCCGCTTTGTCCGCAAGGGTAAGGTGGAGGCTATTACCAGTTTGCATGGAGTAGATGCGGAGGTGATCGAATTCGTAGTGCAGAAGAACAATCAGCTTACCCGTAAGCCGCTCCGCGAACTTCCCTTCCCGGATACAGCCTTGATCGGTGGTGTAATCCGTGGAGACGAAAGCCACATTCCTAGTGGCGATTTCCAGTTACAAGTAGAAGACAAGGTTATTGTATTCACCTTGCCAGAAGGCATTTCGAAGGTGGAGCAGTTGTTTAGGTAGGGAGATGGTTTGAAGGTTAGTTGGTTTGAGGGTTTGATGGTGGTAGGTGGCTATCTCAGCTTTGGAGATCAGCTATTTGTTCTTCAAAAAGTGCTTCTTGGTCCTCCAGCGCGGCGATTTGATGCTCTAATTCAGTTAGGCACCAGCGGTTCTGCTTTATGGCTTTCATAATGTCGTTATGGATGATCCATTCCGTGACGGTATTCCCAATAATCACGTCCAACACAACTTTGGATGGTGCTATGGAAGAATCTGATTTGATACTGACAGACAGCTCACCTAATGCCATTTGATACCTTCTATTTAACCGCTTGATGTATTTGGCAGAAGAGTTTACCTGACTCAACGCCTCGTTACGGTTGGCTCTAAAGAGACTGCCTCCAAACAGATTGCCAATACTCCAGCCTCTCGCTTTCTCTAAATACCGGAGTAGCGTAACTAGTTCGCCGTACAATTCACGGGCGGCAATGATACAATCATTCGTTTGCTCACTGGCCTTTCGTAAATCTTGTACTGTCATCTTCAGTATTCTTGAATGTGTGGTAAATCTGAGGTTAGTCTTGCCTTAATAATCACTTTCTATGCTCATCAATTTCTCTCTTAAGTCACTTAACTCACTTAGCGGTGAACTCGCTACATCCTCCCACTCATGCTTATCGTGTATCCGTCGATCTATTGCCGAAATACTTAGGTGCGGCCGCTCTGCAAGCCGCTTTTCTACGTATTCTCTCTTTGGAAAATCGGTAACATCATAGTACATCCAAATGTCCAGTAATACGCTCAAGGTCGCGGGAGCGATCCAATTCGAATCTTGTCCAACTAGTTTGATGGCCTGTCTCATGGAGTCTAGATTCTCGGCACTATCAGTTGACTCTTGGAATTCAGTAAACGAAGTGAAAATTCGTTTGAGCGTTTCATCAGGATCTACAATGATCAATGAGCTTGGTGAATGGACCATCGTATCTACTGCTGACACCACTTCTGGAGAAGTGACGATACTATCATAGTCGGACTTTGTTACTTCTTCTTCCGTTTCTGACTCTAGAGGGCCTTGACATCCTACAAGAGTTAGAAGAGACAGGTAGAAGAGAATCTCGATAAAGAAGGGGCCTATTTGTCTAATTATCATTACTCCCGATGTAGCTCTTGAGCAATTTAATAACGATACCGCATTTAGAAGTTATACGAAATCAAAATATCATTGATTAGGAATAGCTCTGAGCTGCTGTACACACTTTCGCGGTAGAAGCGATTATTATCGATATCCTGCAGCGGTATTTTTTCAAAGAAGAGGCTGAGTTTTGGGCCCATTTCTACCCGGATACGAATACGTTCATCCAGGTTGAAACCCATACCAATAGAAGGAATAATGCCAAACTCCGAATTGTTGTACTGCGATACTTCCCGGGTCTCTAATTCTGGCTCTGCTTCCGGCTGGTCGCGCAGGCTGATGGTCGTCTCAGTGTAGATCTGAGCTCGGTTGAGTTGCCCATACAGGTCAAAAGACCAATAGTAATCTACCCTGCTGGTGCGGAATATCTGCTCAAAACCTAGGCGAACACCATGGTTGCGAAGTTGTACGTAGCGGTTTTCAACGGTCCGTTGTTTGTTGTCGGCCAGTGGATACTGATCCCGTGCCAAGACGCCGTTGGTGGGATAGTTGCCGCGTTCGTTGATGAGATAGCGAAAACGAAGTTTACCGGTTTTTAACTGTCGGGAAAAGAAGAGTTCCATTCCCAGTTCGTGACTGCTGCTATTGGTACTACCAGTCACAATGAGCGGTAACAAATCGAAGCCCAATTCATAACGCGGGGAGAGAATGCTACTTTGAGCATTCAGCATAGTAAAGAGTAGGGAAAACAGAATAAGTGTAGAGCACAAGCGCCGCATGGAGTAGTGTTTTTATTCAAACGAGTCAGCTAGACGCCTATTTTCGTAGGCGATATTTTTAAGAATATATGCTACCTTTATGACATCTAGCGACATTAGCCCTTCTATACCGCTAACGAAGTGGGTTGGGCGGAGCCAAACCAACTTCTTGCGAGTATATACTCGAGACGCAGACGGTTTGGATTCCCAAACCTCTTCGGTCTCGGTATACATTTTCTCAGATAATAAGGCATGATTTGCGTGTGAGTGCAGCCAATACGGCCCTGCATTGCTTTGTATTTCATTAATGTAATTGCCTTATGTTAAGAATTGTATTTACACTTTTCGTTTGTCTTACACTTATTAGCGGCCTCTCGGCTCAGCACCACGAACCTTGTGGTAGCCACCTGTATATGGATCATTTAGAAGCCGCCCATCCTGGTTTTAAGCAAGCTGCCAGCCAAGTCTTTGAGCGCGTGCGTCAGGAAGGCCAGGCGCGTGACCTCACCTTACTGACGATCCCAGTAGTGGTACACATCGTATACCAGAACGAGGAGCAGAACCTGCCCAATGAGCAGATTCAAGATGTTATTGACGTACTGAACGAAGATTTTCGCCGCTTGAACGCCGATGCAGATCAGGTGCGTGATGAATTTGTACCGGTAGTGGCGGACCCTTTTATTGAGTTTGAGTTGATGGGAGTAGAGCGCGTATCTACAACTGCAACCTTTGAACTGGATATTTTTGGCGGTGGCCTTATTGATAATGTCAAGCGTTCGGCCGATGGCGGTAGTGATGCCTGGGATACTGAGCGATACCTCAATATTTGGGTGTGCAATATCGAAGGTGGCGCTTTGTTAGGTTATGCTTATCCACCTGCAGGATTAGACAATTGGCCAGCTGGCGCGAATGCCCCAAGCCCGGAATTGGATGGTGTTGTCATCCATCAGGAGGTATTCCGCCGTACGGGCGAGTTTACGACCAGTGGCCTTTTTGGCCTCGAGGATGTCACGATCCCTGTTCGCGGTCGTACAATTACGCACGAAGTAGGCCACTATCTGGGGCTGCGTCACATCTGGGGTGATGGTACACTCGCTATTGTAGGAATTCCAGATTGTACTGCCGACGATGGCGTAGCAGATACCCCTAACCAAGGTTTGAGTAGCCAATTCTCCTGTGATCCGGAAAATAACGGTTGCGTTGACGAGATGAACGACTTGCCAGATATGTGGGAGAACTATATGGACTACTCTCGGGAAGACTGTCAGAATAGCTTTACGGAGGGCCAGGTAGAGATCATGCGCAGTGTGTTGATGAATGAGCGGGCTAGTCTGGTAGAAGGCTCTGTTAGCACCCAAGATTGGGCTCTAAATAATACGCTACAACTACAGCCAAATCCAGCGACGAGCTACAGCTTGCTTCGTTGGAATGGAGAGCAGCTCAATGAAGGAGCTGAGGTACGCTTGCTCAATAGCAGCGGCCAAGAAGTTCGCCATTGGCACAATTGGGTGACGCAGCAATTGGAAATTCCTACGGCTGATTTGCCAGCAGGTTTGTATTTCCTGGAGGTGCGTGGTGCACAAGAGCGCGGAATGAAGCGCTTAGTGATAGCACAGTAAGAAAAAAAGGAGGCTCGTCAAATCTGACGAGCCTCTCCAAACTTGTAAAACAATCTGGTGATTTCTTTAAATCCTAGTCTTCTAATTTGAAGCGCATAGGTAATATCATTTTCACGTTGACGGGTTTCCCATCTTGCATGCCCGGGCGGAAATCTGGTAGCGAACGAACTGCATTGGCAGCAGCTTCACTTAGGTCTTGGTGTACAGGCATTTTACCCTTAATCGAACGTACATCCGTTACTTTGCCGTCCTTGTTCACTACAAACTCAGTAAGGGCCATCCCTTCGTCCTGGCCTTCTGGAAGGTCTTTAGGATAGGTTACGTGCTCATAGAGGTGAGAAATTAAGTTCATGTTGGAGCAGTTCTTAAGTTCGTCTCCCTCCAAATCTGCACAACTGCCGAATATTGGCATTTGGTCTACTACTTCGTAAATGCGGCGTTTCACGTAGCTCACATCTTCTTGATTTGTAGCCGGATCAAAGGTGATTACGGTATCTACGAGCTCGAAGTAAGTAGGCTCTTCGGTGACCTCTTCAGGTAATATTTCCTTGATTTCGTTTTGTGCTTCTGAGTCTTCGCAGGCAATCAGCACAGCCAATAGAAATGGTAAGAATAACAGGTACTTAGCCGCAGCTAAGAATGATGAGGGTGATTTAGTCATCATGATGATTCGTTTTTTTAATTGTGAAGTATGAAACGTGTGTATTAATGATAAGTCGGGTTGAAGTAGCGTCTGGCGTAAAAGCAGTTTGCCGTACTCCTTTCGGGGAATGCTTGCTAATGCTTCGGCATCCGCCAAATACTCATGTACTTCGGTTAAAGATTTACGGTAGGCATACCAAAGTGGATTCCACCAAAACAAGATGCGGGTCACTTCCAGTAGCATCAAATCCCAACTATGGCGCTGGCGGATATGTGCTAACTCGTGGGTAATAATCGCTTGGCGTTCGCTTGCTGGTAGCGCAGGATCCTCCTTCCAGAATAGGTAGTGAAACCAGGAGTAAGGAGCATTGATATCTGGATGTTCGATCCGAATGTGATCAGATGCGACTGAAGCTGATCCTTCAACAATGAGGCGTCGAAGTTGCCAAAGATTTTGCAGGAAACGCCATAAAGTCAGCGCGGTGCCAATTGCAAGCCCACCCCATAGTACGTACAGCCATGAGATACCACTCGGAGCATCAGTAGTGATGTTCAAGTTAGAGGCCTCTGGCAAAATGGATATCGTATTCAGCCAGATAACAGGACTTGCATCCCAAGCAGTAGGACTGAATAATTCGCTCCATGGAATGATGGGTAAAATGATGCCCAGCAGGAACGTGAAGAGCAAGTAAGCCCGATTCCATTGAAAGAATTTTTCGCGCTCTAACAACAATCGGTAAAAAAGCCAGAAGGCTAACCAATACAGCGTAAGTGTAATGAAGTAGAACATAAGGCCTAGCTTTTTTTCGGGTTGTCGTTCTCGTCCAAGCGGTCAATTAGATCATTGAGCTCATCTAGGCTGAGATCTTCTTCCTTGATTAGAAAGGAAACCAAGCGGTTAGCGGAACCGCCAAAGTAGTTTTGGACTAGCTTTCGCAAGCTCTGGTGACTATACTCTTCCTTGGAAATATTTGGGCTGTACACAAAGGTGCGCCCATAGGCCTTATGCGATACAAACCCTTTTTCGCCGAGGATTTTCATCATCGTAGAAATGGTACTGTGAGCTGGTTCTTTACCGCCTGCTTTTTCTGTTAGCCGACGTCGAATATCACCGACAGCGCCCTCTTTAATTTCCCAGAGAACCTGCATGATTTCTTCTTCTGCTTTGGTCAGTTTCTTCATATTAATTTCGATTGACGTTGTGATATACCGAGGCCGAAGAGGTTTGGATTTCCAAACCTTCTACGCCTCGAGTATATACTCGCAAGAAGTGGATTTAGCTTTGCTTAAATCACTTCGTTAGCGGTATAGATGCAAAGTTGGAGCAAAAGGTTTAGTTGATTAACTATTTTTTTAGTTAATTATTGCAATGCGAATGAAGTTCACTCTTGTGAATGTTATTTAATCAGCTGTAAATGAGTCTATTGAGGATGTATCGGAAAAAGGTTAAAGTGCTAAAGTTTTTTTCACGCGCTCTTGCAAGAAGGGTACAACTTCCTCCTCAAACCAGGCGTTTTTGCGTAGCCAGATCTGATTTCTAGGAGAAGGATGAGGGAGCGGAATGAAGTTCGGGCCGTAGGATTGCCAGTTTTTTACCGTCTCTGTGAGGGTTCGTTTGCGAGCTTTTCCGAGATAGGCGGCTTGGGCGTATTGACCAAAGAGGAGCGTTAGCTCAATATTGGGCATAAGGCGTAGCAGCGGCTGGTGCCATTGTGGGGCGCACTCTGGTCGAGGAGGTAGATCGCCGGATTTTCCCGTGCCCGGGAAACAGAAACCCATGGGCATAATTGCGAAGTGCTCTGGAGAATAGAAAATTTCATCATCTACGCCGAGCCATTGGCGGAGTCGTTTACCACTAGCGTCCGCCCAAGGGATGCCCGATTCGTGGACTTTTCGGCCTGGGGCCTGTCCAATGATGTTAATACGAGCATGAGGGTGTACAGTAAATACTGGTCGCACCCCGTCCTTCAGGAATGGCTCGCAAATAGTGCAGTTTTGAGCTGCTTGTATGATGTCGTTTTTATTCTTCAACTAGTTCGTATAGCTTATATCTCCAAATAATTCGCAAGATCTTATCCGTGTACGCAGGATCGGTAGCGTAGCCTCCTTCTTTCAGGCCATCAATCCATCCGCGATAATTCCAGGCGGGGACGTCCTTAACCTGAGCGTAGTTTTCCCTTGTGAGAATGAAGTTGCCAAAATCTTGATAACTCTCTCTGATATATGGGTAACGACGAAAACACTGCACGTCCTGATACATGTACCAGCCGTCGTATTCAACCGTGGTTTTGCAATAACTTAGTCCGAGCCAATCCTCTTTGGTTTTGATGCCAAAATGATTATTGGCCTGTAGGGCTAATTCACTTTTTCCCCAGTTGCTTTCCAGTCCGGCAATAGCTAGAATGACGGGTTCTGGAATGCCGGTGCTTTGATTTAGCTCGCGGGAAAGGAACCGATATTTATGTAAATAATGCTGCACTACGGCAGGTCGGTCTGTGCTCCAGTACGCAGGAGCAGGGGTGGTGCCCATCCATAGAAAAGCACCAATTAATAGTACGGGATACAGCTTTCTCATGTAACAGATTTGTATGGGTCATACGCAATATAGTAAAGTGGTAGCATTTGAATGTTAATGGCGATTTCAACTCGGTAGTGAAAATGACTACCGTGGAAGATGCCTTCTATGGCCAAATTGAGCTGTATAGATGGGGTGAAAAAGAGACGCCAGTCAGAGAGAAACGCTTTTCTCTGACTGGCGATAGTTGGATGAAAGGTCTTACTTAGGTTGTTTAGAAATCCATGATTGCACCCAAGAACAAACGGCGAGGCAGACTGTAAAAATCTGAGTTCAACAGACGCCACTGGTAAGAAGCCAGGTAA
>ENA-UENT01000207-UENT01000207.1-marine-metagenome-genome-assembly--contig:-NODE-207-length-43174-cov-3.386871_pt1 | contig 43174 bp, 31 predicted proteins | sample MGYA00237879_ERZ529330 | MGnify/ENA primary metagenome ERZ529330 (study PRJEB26372, sample SAMN05368345) | marine metagenome | biome: cultured habitat; feature: ocean water; material: water; isolation... | reverse complement strand
CTGTGTGTTGCCGCAAAATCTTCCTTTTTTGCGTTCATTCATCGCAACTTGGGTTAGTTAATTAAAAGGGTCTCGTTTTTCAGTCAAGTTGTGGTTTCCTGAAGAGTGGTCAGTTCGTACTTTTTCCAGTTCGATTCCAAGGTGAACGCTAAATACGGTACTTGTAGCTGAAATCTTCAGCTGATGCGCATCTGGATAAAGTAGCGCCAGTCGAGATTTGACATTCTCCAAACCGATTCCTTTCGATAATTCTTGTGTATTGGTATTTGCACTATAGGTATTGCTGCAGTTCAATTCCAGATATCCCTCAGATATCTTAAGTTGGATGTTGATCTCAATGCCTTCTGCTTGACTGCTAGTGCTATGTTTAAAGCAGTTTTCAATAAAGACCACTAGGATTAAGGGGGCTATGTACTGATCCTCGGCCTTTCCATCAATTTGGAATTCCACCTTTCCACGGCTCTCAATCTGCATCTCCTGTAGCTGTATGAAATCGATCAGACACTGAATCTCCTTTTCAAGTGGGACTAAGTTGGCTTGAGAATCGTACAGCATATAGCGTAACAAAGAGGATAACTCCAAAATGATATGTTTTGTCTTTGGGGAGTCGGCCAGCGCGTAGGAGTATAGATTGTTTAAATTGTTGAAGAGAAAATGGGGGTTAATTTGGGATTTAAGGAATTGCAGTCGACTCTCCGCGATGACACTATTAAGTTCCTCCAACTGATTTTGCTTTTTCTGGGCATCCCAGGCAAATTTGAAACTGACTAGGATCAATATGGGAGGCAAAATCTCCAAGAGGGTATGAAAAACGCCGGGAAAGTCCCTGCCACGGCTATTGGGATAAAAGATTTGTTCCAGTACCGCCTCTTCTAGCAACATTACTACACCAATAATCAATACCAAGTACAAAGAGAAGGCCATATACCTTTTAGGGTAAAAGTATTTTGGTAACAGGACATAACCGATAATCAAGGAAGCCAAAACGTAGCTGGTGTATAAGGCAAGTTTTGCCCAGGCATCACCAATGGAATGCTCATTATAGGCCGTAGCTAGGAAGACCGTGCTGATCAATGTGATCTGAAACACCAGTTCACTAGAAAGGAGTTTTCGCAAAGTCTGCTTCTGGCTTGTCATATATTGATTTGGCTAAGCCTTAAAAGTAAAGACTTTTGCCGCTTTTTGATCTAGATTTCGTTCAACATCCACTTTTACTGGTTCAACGACGAAATTCGCCTGTTCTTCATTCTATGTCGAATGACCTGAATTTTTGGTAGTTGAACGAGTTTTCAAGCTAAGCTCCCTAGCTCTTCTTATTTTGTGCAGGGAGAACCCACTACGGGAACTTATCACCCATCTGGAAAACGACAACTTTTTACAAATGAAAAATTGCCTACTGTTAATCTTTGCCTTAAGCCTTTCCTTTACAGCCTTTACACAAACTGAAACAATCCTAATCACCGGTAAGATTGTCGCCGGATCCGACCGACAGGCTGTTGAATTCGCCACCGTTGTACTCGCAGATCGAGCTTCCGGATCACCCATCACCGGTACCACTACTGATGTAGACGGCGTCTTTCAGTTAGAAACAAATACTAAGGATTTCTTCATTCAAATTAGTTTCATTGGCTACAATCCACAGAAGATCGAGGAATTTGAAATCAAGAATGGGAAAGTTGATTTATCTACGATCTTACTGAAGGAGGACAGCCAAACGTTGGATGAGGTAGTGGTGAGAGGAGAAAAGTCGCAAACAGAGTTCAAATTGGATAAACGGGTCTTCAATGTCGGGAAGGACCTCAGTAATACGGGGGCTAGCGCATTGGAAGTCCTAAATAATGTCCCCTCTGTAACCGTCAACATAGAGGGGCAGGTTAGTCTTCGCGGTAGTGCCGGGGTACAAATATTGATCAACGGAAAACCTTCAGTGTTAGCTAGCGATCAGGGGAATGCCCTGGGGACAATCACCGCAGAAATGATCGATAGGGTAGAGGTGATTACCAACCCTTCTGCCAAATACGATGCTGAAGGTACCTCAGGTATTATTAATATCGTGATGAAAAAAGAGGAGAAGAAGGGCATCAATGGATCTATGACCCTAAACACTGGTACGCCTAATAATCACAGCCTTGGCCTCAGCCTCAACCGGCGGACGGAACGCTTTAATCTCTTTAGTCAGGTCGGAGTGGGGTATCGAACCTTCCCAGAAAAAACGAGGAGCATCAATCAAGACCTACTGACTAATACATTGATTCGCGGAGTAGGCGAAAACGACAAAAATGAACTGTTCTCCAACCTTATTCTTGGTGCCGACTATCACATCAATGAGACTAGCGTGCTTTCTCTATCCGGTCATTTTGCCTATGAAGGAGAAACGGAGAATTCAGATATTCTTTTCCGCTACTGGGATGACCAAGAGTTACTAGAAAGCGAATGGCGGAGGATTGAAGCCACCGAAGCTACTAATCCAAAGTGGCAGTACGATCTACAATTTAAAAAGGACTTCAAAGGAGATGAGGATCACACCTTATTATTCAGTGCGCTGGGTAATTTCTTCGGTAAAGATCAATCCAGTCTTTTCTCCAACACCTTATTACAAGGAAGTGATCCTGGACGCGATCAATTGACGGAGAATGACTTTCGCGAAGCTCGGTACACCTTCAAACTAGATTACACCAAGCCCTTTTCGGAGCTTTTCTCCATCGAGACTGGGGCGCAATACCTGATCACCGATGCTACGAATGACTATGTAGTAGGAGAAGATGTGAATGGAGAATGGGTCAATGATCCAGCGTTCAGTAATATTTTTGAATTCACGCAGGGAGTGATTGGGGTGTATGGGACGGCAGCCCTGGAGGGTAAGAAATTTGGTGTGAAGGCGGGCTTGCGGATGGAGCATACCGACTTGCGTACAGCTTTGGTCAATACCGGCGAGTTAAATAATCGACAGTATTCCAATCTCTTTCCCACATTGCATACCTCCTACAAGTTCAATGAAAAACTCTCCATGCAAGCGGGCTATTCCAAGCGAATCTACCGACCGCGCCTTTGGAGCCTGAATCCATTTATTAATATCCGAAACAACTTTAGCATTAGAACCGGGAACCCCAATCTACTCCCAGAGTTTACGGATTCTTATGAAATCACGAGTATTTTCATTGGGACTGGTTTCTCTGCCAATTTTGGGGTCTATCACCGTTTTACCACTGATATCATTGAGCGGATCGTATCCTTTTCAGGTAATGTCAGCACCTCTCGCCCTATTAATATAGGTACCGAGGGAACTACGGGTATTGAGTTCAATTTCAAATACAGTCCGAAGAACTGGGTAAGTTTGAATGGCGATTTCAATTACAACTATTTCAACCGTAAGGGAACTTTTGAGGCAACTTCTTTCGATTTTAACGCTGATCGCTGGACCAGCCGTCTGATGACAAAGTTGAAGCTACCTGCCCAGCTTGATGTAGAGTTGACTGGCAACTACCGATCCGGGTATCGTACCTTCCAAGGCTTCCAATCGGAGAATGTCTTCCTGAATCTAGGGTTGCGTAAGAAGATACTGAAAGGCAAGGCCATTCTAAATGTTAGTATCCAGGATGTATTTGCTTCTAGTGTCTATGAGCGTGAAACGAGTCAATCTTCTTTCTATCTATATAGCAGAGGCCAGGAGGGGCGTTTCGTGACGGTGGGAATAAGCTATGGATTTGGTAAGGGTGAGGCTATGGAGTTTTCAGGCCAAAAACATTTCTAGCCAATCGTCTTGCAGCTAGTCATTGAGACTAGCTGCAAGACGCCACTAGTCGAGAACTGCCAAGGAATAGAATTCGGAATCTTTGATTAATTGTACATCATGTTTGCCGGGTTCAGCCCACATTCGCCGGGCTCGCATCAAAGAAGCTAGCCGATGCGGCGCAAAATTTGGCGTGCCAGGCTTCAGACTTTGAATACGTATGCCAGGATTATCATCTCCCGAATGTATAAAGAGCCCATCTCCCATGTAAATACCAACATGCGTTATCTTCTCCTTTTGCTCCTCCGTGATCCGACCAAAAAACAGAAAATCTCCTTTCTGAAGTCCAGCCAGGGTACTATCGGTTTTCACTTCAATGCCGGTATGTACCTGCTGAGAAGCATCTCTTTGCAAGATCATGCCATGTAGATAGAAGACGGTCTTGGTAAAACCACTGCAATCCATGCCTTTACCTGAGGTACCCCCCCAAAGATAGGGCCGACCCACAAAGCGTTTAGCCGTGGCAATTAGGTCATCCGGTTCAACACTGGCTTGATCTAGCCAACCTTCCATGGTTTCGAGATCCTGGGTAGGAACGAAAGCTGTTCTCCCGTCGGGATAGATCACTTCGGTGTGTTGGCTGTTGCTCACTCCTTTTTTCAATAAGGCTCCGATAACCAAATCAGAAATGCGCTGACTATTGTTATCGGGGAGTAAGGTAGAAAAACCGAAGTCTTTCCAATAGATAACTTTAGGCGCCTGTTGCCAGCTTCTGAAGGCCATTTCATCCAAGAGCGTTATTGCCCCTTGATCCAGATATCCCAGATAACCATCTGGACTTTGCACATAGTACCACCCTTCTCTCACCTTTTTCATAATCTTCAATGGCGTACCTAGCAGTACCTGGGAAGCCATTTCTCCCCAATGCTTGTCTTCGGATCGGATATTGGCTACAGAGACATTCACTAATCCATATAGTTTACCCTCCAGATTGGCACTTGGTAGTAGCTCAATGCTATCGATGTAGTTTATTTCCTGCTGTTGTAGCTGTTCCAGAAGCGCCGCTTTGGCTTCAGGTAGGTTGGTCTCTCCGCGCAACACAACTTGACCTTGTTCCAGTTCGTCTTGGATGAACCATCGGGCTACCCTTTTATCCGGGGCATATTCTGCTTTAAGTTGATCAATAATAGCGGCGGCAGGAGTAGATTCAGCTGCTTTTTCTTCAGCACAGCTGAAAAGAAGTAGAGCGAGAACTGTAAGTGAAAAGAATCTCATGATCATGGCTACTGATGGAACTGCAAAATAAGAATAATCCAAAAACAGAAGATAAATGATGACGAAGGAATAGGGTAGGGGAGAAAACTCGAAAGCCGGCCAACCTAATGGTTGACCGGCTTTCTGTTTGAAGCGTATTCGCTCAAGGTGTGTGTTTATTGGTGGTCTAGAACATATGTATCTATAACCAGGTATTAGTAGCTGCGTAAAACTGCACCACCGGTACTTTGCTTGCCAGCTGTAGAGTTGTTGCCGATGGAGTTACCATCCACAGAACTGTTATTGCTGAACTGGCAGTTTTGCATAATTGCGTCGCACACGCCACGACCTTCACGGTGATTGTAAACAGCTACGCCACCCAAAATTGAAGCGTTATTATTGAATACACAGCCAGTAATAATCGCTTTTACTATTCCATCGACACCTTTGTTGAGAATACCTGCGCCGTAAGTTGAATGGTTGTTCTCAAAGTGGCAGTTGGCAATTCGAGGAGTACACTGGCCATTGATACTCATATTGAATATTGCGCCACCATCAAAATCGGCTCTGTTAGAGATAAATCGGCAATTCGAAATAATAGGGTTGCTAATGCCATTATTGGCGTAGTTATAGATAGCTGCTCCTTCCCGAGCATAGTTATTAGTGAAAGTACAGTTGCTAATGGTGGGAGAAGCTACGTTGTTAAACCAAGCTGCTCCGGAAAAGCTTAGATCTCCATTCACGGTAAAACCGTTGGATACGCCATCTGCGATAGTAAAACCATCAACAACTGTTTTTTGACTTACTTTATCAGCGTAAACTACGGTGAAAGCGTTGTCCTCTTTGGAGGCAGATCCAATTTCTCCAGAAAGGATGGTGAGGTTAACTGCTATTTGACGTTGCTCTTTGGCGGTTTCAGTTCCCGCGAACCCACCGAATAAAGCAACTCCTTCTACTAGACGGAAAGACTTGGTACGATCGCCATCTTGGGTGGTGTAGTAAGTTCCGGCAGCTACCCAGATTTCATCTGCTGCTTGAGCAGAAGCTAGAGCTTGCTGGAGATCACCATAAGCATTCATCCAAGAAGTACCATTGCCATTCATACCGGCCTTTACGAAAATCGTTTCAGCATCCAGTAGTAACGCAGACATCAAACATACAAATAGTAGTAAACCCTTTTTCACCTTAATACCTTTTTGAAGTTGGAAATAATCAATTCGTCTTAATCAAGGGACGATCCTAATTAATTGTAATTGGAAAAAGGAATGACTAGTGTTCAGGAAACATAGTGCGGGAAACAACAATCCTATGTGCCAATTACTTAAAATCGATGTGTCAAAACGAAAGGCACAGAATGTTGGATAGGATGTTAGGGATTTGAATCAACGATTAATGATTATGGGAGTTCTCATCAATCTTTAACATGGGAAAACACTTTGTCAGTAGCATTCGTTGGGTAGACGAAAAATGCTTAACTAAATGTCAAGAGTTTCTTTATTTGGTTGATTAGGGAATAATGGGAAATAAAAAATCAATCTAAAAACGAAGAGCATGTAATCGAAATTGCACACTCGGGGAAATATTTGAATAAATGAGGTTGGGATTGTTATCTATTCAAATACAACACAATAATACCCTTAACTTTTAGATAATCAAAGTATATCCAATGCGTTTTACCCGCCAATTAGAAAGCGGTCGATTTGACGAAGGAAGCGGTCGGTTTTTTGCTTTTTTTACAAAAACAAGGTGTTTACGGCCTTTCTTAAGCTTCTTTGAAAATAAGTAAGCAAGAAGGGCGTTTGTTCAATATCCTATCTGGCCAGAATCATTGGATTTTTCACTCCTTAATCCTCACTCCTCATCCTGTAACTTTCATGTTAGAATAAGTATATTTTTTATTATAAAACGTTACTTTTTTATGGTTTACGGTCTAATCTGTTGAGAAAATGGTTAAAGTTTGCTAGGAAACGGTTAGCGACTTTTCGTTTTAGGGCAAAGTTTCTATCTTTCGCATGGCAGCAGTGCTACTGTAAGGACGATAGACGACCAATTACAAGTTTTCACAACAGGTGGTTGCTATAAATGGGATTTTGGATTAACTTTCGGCCTTCATACGGATTTTCTATCCTCTAATCTCATCTAAAGAACGACACCTAATTATGATTCATTCCCTCGGAATGGCCCCCAGTCATAAGTCATTGTGTGTTAGTTCCCTGACAATTCCACCCATAGCCCATAGAATGTGCGATAATTGGCCATTTTTTTAAGTAAAGGTGAAACACAAGCTTTACGAATTGAGTATCTGATTATTAGAGCATGGTCTTTAGAATGTGAGAACTACACAGGATGATCAGTTTTTGAGAGGTCATTCTAGAAAAAAGAAAAACCATGAACTGCTCAAGAGAATCCCAGAATATAACTGAAAAGATGACTACACCTTTGGTTTGTAGACTTAGAGGGCTTATTGTCGCAATGAGCCTATTCTTGTGTTCCAGCCCCACCTTGTTTGCACAAGACGTACATTACTCCCAATTTTACAATGCGCCCATCTTATTGAATCCTGGTCTGACCGGGATCTTCAATGGCAACGTGCGTTTCATGGCCAACTATCGTAGCCAATGGGCTGCCGTGCCAGTTGATTATCAAACTTTTACCGCAGTAGCGGATATCAAGTTTAATCGTAGATATACCATCAACCGAACGTTCTTTTCGGCGGGTTTATCCTTTAACTACGATCGTGCTGGCTATTCGAAGTTGCAATTGGGAGACCTTGGTCTCAATGGCTCGATTACTCGTATGTTTTCCGATCACTTCTTCGGAACGCTAGGAGGACAGGTGAGCATCAATCAGCGAGGCTTTAAGACGGATGCACTGAGCTTCGACGAACAATTTGTCTTCGAAAGAGGTCAGTACCTCCCCAATGCTCCAAATGGCGAAACATTTGGAAGAACAAGTCGCTCCTTTGTGGACTTCTCTCTAGGATTCAACTTTCGTATCCAAGCGCTGGATCAATCAGGCCTGGTAGATTTGTTAGATCAAAGATCGAAGATCGACTTCGGGGTAGGCTTTCATCATCTAACTGAACCCAACCAAGCTTTTTTTGAGGGAGAGACAGAGCGCCTGGATATGCGCCTGAGCCCTTACGCCATGGGTATCCTGCAGTTGAGCGATGATTTTGACCTAGCTGCTAACATATTTGGCCAATTCCAGGGCCCCTACCGAGAATACTTGGGGATGCTGGGAGCCAAAGTGCACATTGATCGCCAATTGGGTAATCAATGGGCGTTACTAGTTGGTATTGGTTATCGTCTAAACAATGACTTTGGTGATGCTTTTATGCCAACCATAGAGATCTATTTCAACAACTGGCAGGCAGGATTCAACTATGATGTAAACGTTTCTGACATCAATGTCGCAACGCAACGCCGAGGCGGCCCTGAATTCTCCGTGAGATACCTATTCAAAACCCCCAAAAGACCTGGTCGACGAAACTGCCCCCTCATTTAATTTTCGTCAAAGACCTGCCCAAACTAGGGTAATTAACTAACGTATAGCTCCCATTTACGATGAAGAAGCTTGCATTCACCACTATCATATTCCTTTCCTTACTGTCGCTGGGACAATCCCAGACGATGCAGGCCTGGGTCGAGGAAGGAGAGAAAGCATTTGAAGAAGGCGATTACTACGGCGCATATAAATGTTATGAAATTGCCTTGCGATATAAAGCGGCTCGTCTAGAAAAATACGACAGCATCCGAGCCTCCATGTTGTACAATTACGCACAGGCAGCTCGCCTGGCACAAGTGTATGGCCGTGCTGATAGTATTTACCAAGAGGTCTTGAAAAGTCCTAGTGCCAAACACTTTCCACTCACCAATTATTGGTTAGGGGTTGTGAAACACACTCGAGGTAAGTACGAACAGTCTCGAGATTTTTATCAAACCTTTTTAAATCAGGCTGATCAAGTCAACGAAGACTATACAGAAGCAGCTAATAGAGGTTTTGAAAATGCGCTTTGGGCCCTAAGTGTCAAAGCAGAGCGGGATGATGTCCAGGTAGAGCACTTAAATACCAATGTCAATAGTAAGCACTCAGATTATGCTGCCGCCTTTAAGGGAGATACCATGTATTACTCCTCATATCGGCATTTGGATAAAAAGGACTCCTTGAATCCACCGCGCTATTATATGCGGATCATGGAAACCACGATCCTTCCTACGGGAGAACTAGCAGAAAAAGGAGTAGAATTACCAGCTTACGTAAACCGTCCTGGACGACACGTGGCGCATACTGCTTTTACCCAGCAGTATGATCAGGTGTATTACACGATCTGTGATTATCTGCGTAGAGATACGATTCAGTGCAAATTGTATAGAGCAGATATTCAAGCTGATGGAAGCTGGGTGAATGCCATAGAGCTAAATATTAACGCTAAGAAGGCTACCAATACGCATCCTAGTATTGGATATGACTACGAAGAACAGAAGGAAGTCTTGTACTTTGCTTCTGATCGCAAAGGAGGTGAAGGCAAGTTGGATATCTGGTTCAGCTACATCGACCCCGAAACGGGCAACTTGACCGTACCTAAAAACTTGAAGGGCATTAACACTGCGGATGATGATGCCACTCCTTATTTCCACACCGAAACACAAAGTCTTTACTTCAGTACCACCGGTTATCAAACACTAGGTGGCTTTGATAATTATCAGACTAGAAAGAGAGATGGCCGTTGGACAACGCCAGAACACTTGGGAATCCCAATTAACAGTAGTTACAATGATATGTACTACACCCAAGTTGTAGAAGATGGTAAAAAGGTAGCCTATTTCTCCTCCAACCGCCCGGATTCTAGTGCCGTCTTTTGGGATAGCTCGAAGGAATACTGCTGTAATGATATTTACAAGCTGAAGTTACCGATGATCGATCTTCTCGCCCGGACCTTTAACCTCAAAGACAGTCTGGCTTTGGTAGGAGCTACGGTAGAGCTATATGAAATTGGACTGGATGGTGAAGAAATCTTAATCGATAAACTCGTCAATACAAATAATAATCAGTTTCCTTTCTCTATTGAGCGTGGAAAGAAATATCGGCTAAAGGGAACCAAGAATGGATTCTCCGAAGCCTTGGCGGAAATTGATACGGATGATCCTCGCTTTACAGGGAAATCTACAATCGAGCAAGATCTCTATCTAGATCCCAGTATGGATCTAATCGTCAATACTTGGCATGCGCTTGATACAACACCACTCACAGAAGTGCGGGTACAATTGTATGAGATCACACCAGGGGGACCGCAATTGGTATCTAGCGGCATTACGCTACAGACCAACAATGTTACCTTTCCCGTAGAACGCGGTCGAAAGTACATGGTGACGGGCTTAAAGCCAGGCTTCATTGGCATAGATACCACTTATATCGATTTGACGGACCCTGTTTATTCACAGGCTAAGACTGCCACGGCTGATTTATACTTGGGCCAGACTTTGGAGGTGGCCACCTTTGAGGCTGGAACGATAGCTCCGCTGGTTGGTGTTCGGCTTGAGTTGCTTGAGTTAGTGGATGGAGAGCCAAAATTGATTCACGATAATATCAATATGCTAGATAATACCTTCAAGTTTAAACTTGACCTTAATCGTCCATATATGCTTCGGGCTAGTAAGGATGGGTTCCAAACGGTGGAGGAAATTCTATACTTCACCCCAGAAGATGCTATAGCTTGGAAAGGAGAACCGATCCTGGATGTCTATATGCCCAGACCTGCTGAATTGGTGCTATATTTTGATAATGACCACCCCAATCCACGTACAAGGCTTCGACGAACTCGCCTTGAGTATATCGAGACGAATGAAGTGTATTACGAACAAAAAGATCGCTTTATAGCTGGGTTTACAGAAGGGATGACGAAGAATGATAGTTTCATCGTGAGTCGACGATTCCGTGACTTCTTTGATCGGGATGTAAATCGTGCTCCGGAGAGACTAATTGAATTTAGTAATCGATTAATAGCCCTTTTGGCGAATGGGCAGGATGTGACGGTACAATTGATGGGAAGTGCGAGTCCTAAAGGTAAAAGTGGCTATAACAGTGACCTGGCAGCTAGAAGAATTGATTGTGTAAAGAACCACTTCAAGCGATATAAGGATCCAGACGGCAATATGCTGAAGCCATACATCGATAATGGGAAACTCAAATTTATTGAAAACAACTTTGGGGAGTCCAATTATGATCCGGTCAAGGTTAGCAAAATCGAAGGGAAGGAAGAGGTGAGTGATGATGATGATGACCTCAAGGCTTCGGTATATGATTTGGTAGCTTCAGCCCGACGGCACGTACGTGTACGCTTGGTAGGTGCTGAATCCTTTCAAACGCCCCCCCAACGACAGGAAACACGACCCAATACCCGAGACGAGAAATAAATAAGGTGGTTTGACCACAAATAGAACAGACGATAGTGTCATAAGATGAACTATCGCCCGTTCGCATATCCAAAAAAGAAAGGGACAGAAAGGTGCAGCACAGGAGGCTCCCATGGACCATTAGAAATTATCGCTGTATCTGCCCCATGTTAAAAAAGCTTCCTTGGGACATCCGATCAGGATGCCCAGGAGACGAAAAAAACTGTGATGAAAAATAAGATCATCCCTTTGTGCAGAAAACTACGGAAAGCCAGTTTGGTCTTCATGGCCTTAGGTGTTCTTAGCTCGCCCAAGGCGTTGGCAGAAGGCACCCGACAACTGGCTCCCAGCCCACAAGACTCCTTGGTCATGTTAGAATGTGACCGCGATGGCTTTGGAAATTTTGCGGCTTATGATGGCCCCGAAGATAGTCGGCTTTTTGTCACGATAAGGGACCCTAATGAGGTCGTTTATCTTGGACTCTCTGGTGAGCATCAGCCTAATGGTATGATCTATGACTTGAGTCGTAGTAATTACGAATTCCGAATTCGAAAACCCGGAGTGACAGAGCCTGTTCACGGTCCTTTCGTGATTAATAATGATAATGCCAATGTGAAGAGTTGGACTCAGGCTCAGTTCGGTAATTATGATGTGACTACTACCGATGATGACGGTAATCTCATCTATCGATTTGCGCCAGGCGAGGCTGGAGACTATATCATCGAGATCCGCGATCTCTTCAGTGATGGTACGGCTCAGATCAATATCGGTTACTGGGATATTACGGTAACGCTAGATGATCAACCCATTCTTGGCCGGGTTTGGTCGCGCAACTGGTCCTTTCGAACACCCGCCGTTTCTGAAAGAAGTACACCGGAGTGTCAATGGAACCGAGAGTTCAACGGCACGCTTTACTCCTACACAACGGATGGCTTCGTTTCTCGAATCAACTTTGCCAATTCTGGTTTACAGGGACTATCCTTTAACGTAGCTTTCAATAGTACTGGACCTGGAGATAGTGATGACTTGGTGGTTAATCGTAGATCGGTTCCAGCTATTAACGAAACGGTTCGTGCAGCAGAACATCAGATCTTTCTAAATGAACCTGATCCCTTAGTTTTCCCGGATGGTGAATGTGGAGATATTACGGCTGCAGCTGAATTTACTTGTACGGCCGATGGATTCTGTCTAGAAGTATCTGTAACGAAGCCAGGACAAGTTGAAGTCTTCTTGGATTTTGATCAGAATGGCCAGTACGACGCCAACTCCATGGATGTCAACTTAATCTACAATTTCGGTCCCAATGAGCTATCTGCTTGTATTCCCTGGGATGGGATTAAAGGAGACGGTACACCGATTGGCTTTGGCGATCGCGTAGATATCATATTTGCCTATTCCCAAGGGGTTCAGCACTGGGCAGTCTTTGATGTGGAGTATTTGAAGAATGGATTTTGTGTAGAATCTATTCGACCACAATGTGCTGGAGGAATTGTGACGGATCGTTTGTATTGGGATGATACTTTGATTCCTGATGATCCTGGAACCGGTCAGCCCAAAAATGGGCAGAACGGGTGTAGCTGTGCTACCGATGGCTGCCGCACCTGGAATAATTTCGATGTCAATATCACTACTGACGATTGCACGGATGTGATAGATGATTTAACAACTGGATATGGTGATAAGAACACCCTGAATACTTGGTGGTTTGCGAATGTCATTATCGTCACGCAGGCGGATATCCCCATCTTAAGCTGCCAGATCACCGGAGATAGTACGATTTGTGGTAATGGAACTACCGTATTGGAAGTGGCTACTTCGGGTACGGTCGGCAATCCTACCTATACTTGGAGCGGCCCTGATGGTTTCAGTAGTTCCGATGTTTCTTCTGGCCCAATTTCCGTTCCCGGAGAATATTGCGTAACCATCACGGATGGACAAGGATGTGAATTGGTTTGCTGTCAAACTGTGACGGATGAAGATGGCCCTGAGTTAAGTTTTACCACACAAGACGCTACTTGTGCGGCTTCTAATAATGGTTCCATTCAGGCAAGTGCCGCTGGAGGAAGTGGCGCTGGATATGAATTCAGCTTAAATGGTGGCCCTTTCCAATCTTCGGGTTTGTTCGAAAACCTGGGAGTTGGGAGTTATGAACTTTCTGTACGAGATGGAATTGGTTGTGAGACAACCTTGACGGTGGAAATTGGTGCTTCTTTGGTGATTGATATCGCTTACCCTGATACGTTGAGCATTTGCTTTGGAGAGGGAGAGCAGGTTTCTATGACCGGAGATGCAACCGGCCTTGACTTCCTGTGGTCTCCTGCGGAAGGAGTCGATGATGTCACCGCTGCCCAACCCACTTTTTCACCCACTACTTCTACGACCTATACGGTACGAATTAGTAGTCAAACCGTTCCTGAGTGCTTTGAGGAGCGAACGCTTCAGGTAGAAGTGGGAGCGGATATAGATCTTACGATTACAGGCGATGCAGTGAATAGCATTACTTGTGACCCTACTGCAACGCTTAATGCAACCACAGCGGTTGATGCTACAATTGAGTGGCAAGATGATGAGGGTAATAATTTAGGTGACGGTCCGCAGATTCGATTCCCAGTATCTGGTGTGGAGACAATTATTGTGATCGCTACAGATACCGAAGGTTGTACGGATCGAGATACAGTTACCGTGAGTGGAGGGCCGGTAGAAGTGACGGTTCCCGATACAGCTGCTGTCTGTTTAGGAGAAGAACTGGATGTTTCGATTACGAATTTAGACCCAAATGATACCTTGACCTACAGTTGGTCACCCTTGGATGTAATTGTCAGTGGGGCTGATTCGGCTTCACCTGATGTCATTGAAACCATAGGAGTACAAACCCTTTTCGTGACCATTGAAAACCAGTTTGGCTGCCAATATCTAGATTCTGTACACACTGCAGTGCTAGATCCGAACTTAAACCTAAGTTTTACCAGCGAGCTTCAGTGTAATGGCAATACAGTAGTGTTTACCAATACCAGTACCGATGCTTTTGGCTATGTCTGGGACTTTGGAGATGGTACGACTCTAGTAAGTGATGAAGAAACGGTGAGCCATGATTATCCGGCTATGGGAACCTTTACGGTAACCTTAGGTCTGATTTACGATGTGAGCTGTGCTACTACTTTTTCAGCAGATGTGACTACACAGGACCCAGAATTGGCCGCTGAGTTTACCTATGACATAGTAAGTTGTAGTCCCGATAGTGCTCAAATTGCCTTTTTTGATCAATCCCTCAATTCCTTTGGGAATGATCTCCAATATATGTGGACTTTCAGTAATGGAGCGTCTTCCACAGAAGCTAATCCTATCATAACAGTATTAAATAGTGGAGACCTGACTGTTACTTTGAAAGTGACTTCAGAGAATGACTGTGATGACGAGACCACTGAAACCTTGGATATCCAATTGGTGGATCTCAATCTCGCCGATACCCTAACGCTTTGCCGCGGTGATAGTATTGCGCTGAACCCCGATGGCAATCCAGATTATATCTACTCCTGGACACCCGCTGAGGGTTTAAGTGCTACAGATGTGGCCAACCCGATGGCTTCGCCCAGTGCTACCACGGTTTATACAGTGAGTGTCTTGAATATCGCCGGTTCTGATACCTGTGCGGTAACAGATCAGGTAACGGTCTTTGTACCAGCAGATATCAATTTGGATCTTGGAGATGACGTGACTACTGGTGGAGAGGATGTAGTATTGCACCCACAAAAAGATGTAGATGTAACCATTAGTTGGAGTAGCGCGCAAGAAGGCGATCTAGGTAGTGCTCCATCTATCACCATCAATCCATTCCGCTCAGACACCATCTATGCAATCGCAACGGATGCCTTTGGCTGTACGGATAGTGATACCTTAATTATTAATGATCAAGGCGTGGATGTGGTTGCGGATCCAGGTAGTACAGTTACCGCTTGTGCGGATTTAGAAACAGCCATCTCAGTAGTTAACCTGGATGATCAGGATGATTTGACTATTAGTTGGATGCCTAACTCTAATATCGTTTCTGGTGCAAATGAAGCTACAGCAATCGTTCGAGTATCCGAAGCAGAAGGAGCGGTTGACTTTACTGCTATCGTTAGTAACCAGAATGCCTGCTTGGATACGGTCAATATTAGAGTAGAGGTAGTTCCTTTTGATGGGGAAGTTCGAGATACAATCTTTGCTTGTTTTGGTGAGGCTACCCCGATCAATCCTGACTTTGTAGAGGGGTATCAATACCAATGGGCTCCTGCAGATAACTTGGATGATGCGAATGCGGTTAATCCGATATTTACAGGCAATGCCTCACAGACCTACCAAGTAACCATTACCGACCAAAGGAATGGTGTACTTTGCCAAACAACGGCTGAAGTATTTGTCTCCGTTACGCCGGATATTGACCTACAAACGCAAGGAGATACCGCACTGTGTGAAATTGTAGATGTAGAATTGACTGCTACCGTGGTCGTTGAATCTACTATTGAATGGTATGATGATGCTTCTCCAGCCAATAAACTAGGAGAGGGTACTAGTCTTACTGTATCTCCTGAATTGGGAGTCAATACATACACAGCTATTGCTACTGCTGAGGTCTCTGGCTGTACGGATACTAGTGTGGTTGTAATTCAAGTGAATGATATCACGGAGAACATGCCAGATACCTTGATTCGCGTTTGTGCTAATCAACCCACGGAATTAAATCCCAATGGTGATCCAAACCTTCAATACGTTTGGGATCCCACTACGGATCTTGATTTAACAACCAATGGGGCGCATAATCCGATCATTACCACTACGGGCGATATTCTCTTTAACCTCACCGTTACGGATCCACAGACGGGCTGTCAACTGTCACAAACCGTACGCGTGATTGCCTACCCGGAAATCAACTTGGTTACGACGGGAGATACGATGGTTTGCGAGCCTATTATGCTGACATTGACGGCCAGTACAGATATCGCGACGCAAATTGATTGGTACGACTCGCCGGCTTTAGATACCCCATTTGATCAGGGGACTGCGGTACAGGTTTTGCCACCACAAGGGAATACAATCTATACAGCCATCGCTACTGATCCAGACAGTGGTTGTAGCGATACCAGTCAGGTCGTAGTAATTGTCAATGATGTAACAGATGCACTGCCAGATACAGCTTATACTATCTGTCCAAATACGCCATTTGAACTTAATCCAAACGGCAATCCAGATCTTAATTACGAATGGACGCCCGATACCAATCTAGATTTGGTTACGAATGGCCCACATAATCCGATCATCACTACAAATACAGATATTACTTTCGTCGTAACGGTGGAAGATCCAATGAGTGGTTGTGTGATTAGCCAGGAGGTGGCAGTGACGGTTTTACCTGAAATCAATCTCATGACCACCGGGGATACTCTAGCTTGTGAACCAGTAGATCTGGTATTGACAGCTACCAGTGATCTGGACAATGTGATCTTTGAGTGGTTTGAAACGGCAGATTTATCCGGCGATCCCTTTGCCACTGGTGGAGAGGTACCTGTTTCCCCGAATGGAGAAATCACTTATTATGTGAGAGCTACTAGTGAAGAAGGGTGTACAGAGAGAGGAAAAGTGTCCGTGCAAAGATTGCCGATCAACGCCTCCATCACCTCCGACCTCATTTTCTGCGAGCCTACAGACAGTGCCGAAATCATAGTAGCCAATCTTAGTGCAGATCAGAACCTCACTTACGAATGGCTACCCGATGGAATAGCGAATCCTCCTGGAGGAGATCGGATTATGATTGACCCGAATACGGTAAACGAGGTTTCAGTCGTATTGACCAACCAATTAGGTTGTACAGATACTTTGAGCACGACTGCCGTGGTGATTATATTGGAAGACTCCTTGAGTATTAATGCCAGTCCAGATACGATCCTACTGGAAGAGTTTAGCACCTTAGAGGTCACCGGTTGCGTCAACTGTACCTATACTTGGTTCCCACCTTCGGGTGATGTGACACCAGACGATGGTCCGGTAGTAGTCGCTACGCCTGATGAACCGGGGTCAAATATCTACGATGTAACGGTAGATAATCTGGGTTGTACGCAAGATCTATCGGTGGAAGTCTTTGTGATTCCCTTCGTGTGTGATCTTGACCACGTCTTCTTGCCTAATACCTTTACGCCAAATGGCGACAACACCAATGATAATCTTCGTCTAAGAAGTGTAGTAGAAATTGAAGATGTAGAGCTCATGATCTTCAATAGATGGGGAGAGGAGGTGTATCGTACTCGAAGTTACATCGAGGCAAGCAAAGGTTGGGATGGTACCTACCGAGGAAAACAATTGCCACCGGATGTTTATGGATTCTGGCTACGGGCCGTCTGTCCGAATGGTGAAGAACTAATTAGACAAGGCAACGTTACCTTGCTACGTTAAAAGGACATCAAAAATACATGAAGGAAAAAAGCCATCGCCCAAGTTCTGGGTGATGGCTTTTTTCTTGTTAGCCTTTTCTTGCTAGGGTTTGACCGGGTAGACCCCCACTTCTGTGCCCACGCATTCTACGGCCGCTCGGATAGCCTCCTGTTGTTCTTTGGACAGTTTAATGGTTTGTTTCTTCTTATTGTAATTGATCCGGATCTGTTCGATGTGCGTATCAGTCAAGCGATAGAAAAGATCCAAAGGCACTACGCAGGCATGAGAGTACACCCGCATATTGGTGCTTTTATCAAATTGCCCATCGTCCGGAAAGTTGTGTAATCCAACTACCTCTCCATCAGACAATTTGATCAATACATTTTGTCCACTATCAATGGGGTGGTAACCATACTCTGAAATAGCAAAGAGCATAAAGAAACTGCTAATGCTATCTTTCTCAGAATACATAAACATGGCTTTGCCCTGTTCAATAATCTTAGGGCCGTCCACCGTTTCAAATAAGCTCGGAATCATCAAGCCCATGTTCACATGGGCTGCCGCCACCGTGCGCACACTATCGAAGGCATCAAATTCATTTACGACAATCTCACACTGAGCATTAACAATCGAGGTGGTGGCAATCAGCCAGCTCAACAAACAAATCAATTTTCTCATCTTTTCTTTTGATTACAATTATTGAAGCTTCGGATGTAGTTTCTCCTCCACTTACACTTGTGCATTCAAAGGACACAGGCTGTTAGACCAACGCAAAAATAAATAGAATAGTACACTTCATGGTGCTTTGGGGTTAGGAATTGCTTCGAGAGGGGGAGAGAGGACAGATGACGGAAGGGGAGAAGACAGGTTGCAGCCGACAGATTTCGGACATCAAAGTGGTCTAACTTCTGATAAGCTGGTACCTGATCTGCGGCCTCTTAGCCCTTCTATCTGACGTCTGGCTTCTACCTCACCTCTCCATTCGTCGAAGAAGCTACTAGGTTAGTCGAGGTATTAGGTGTAATTGTAGTTCTATGCATTGCATAGTACTATATGTTTTGTACATTTGTATCATGATGATGGAAAACATAGACAAAACAAGGAAACAAATGAGACGAGGAATACTAGAACTCTGCGTGCTCTCCATAATCTCAGAAGAACCCATCTATCCTTCTGATATTATCGACAAGCTGAAGGGATCACAACTGATTGTGGTCGAGGGGACCCTCTATCCTTTGTTGACTCGACTGAAAAATGCAGAACTCCTGACCTACTCTTGGAAAGAATCCAGCAAGGGGCCACCTCGCAAGTACTATGAGATTACAGAAGCTGGACACGAATTCCTAAAGGGACTGCTTGTAACCTGGAATGAACTAGTACAAGCCGTTGAAAACTCCACTAAAAACATCCTCACTAATGAATAAAATAGTCACAATTAATCTTGGCGGTTATCCTTTCACTATTGATGAGGATGCTTATGCTCACCTGCAAGGATACTTGGAGGCAATTAGGTTGCACTTTAGCCAAGTAAATGGATTTGAAGAAATTACATCCGATATAGAAAGCCGTTTGGCTGAGATTTTCCAGGAAAAGCTGGGAGATCGCCCGATTGTTACCCTTAAAGATGTAGAAGGGGCGATTGCTGTCATGGGCCGACCAGAAGACTTTGATGCCGAGACCGAAATGGACGAGGAAGAGTCTGCTAAAGCCACTGATAGTAAAAGCAAATACAAGACCGGGAAGCGTTTGTTCCGACATCCTGATGATCAGGTCGTTTCAGGCGTTTGTGCCGGCATTGCCGCCTACTTCGGCATCCAAGACCCCGTTTGGGTCAGAATTCTTTTTGTGTTATTTACGATTTCCGGTGGTTTTGGTATCACGGTATATATCATCCTCTGGGCGATATTACCGGAAGCCAAAACCGCAGGCGATCGCCTTACCATGAGAGGGGAGGCCATCAATGTTTCCAATATCGGTAAGATCATCCAGGAAGAGGTGGAGAACATCTCCAAGAAGGTGAGTGAGTTTGGTGATGAGATTACTTCCAAAGAAGGATCGAAGGTCTACGGTGTGAAATTCGATGGCGAATCTGGAAAGAAGGTAGTAGACGGGATTGGTTACTTCTTCAAAAAGGCAATTGATACTATTCTAGCTATAGCTAAACCCATCTTATTTTTAATGGCAATTGGTATTCTCATCGCCTTATTGGTGACTTGGATCATCTCTGTAGTTGGGATCTTTTTTGGGATGCCATTTGCAGAAAGGGTCTTACCCGGTCAAGGACTACTCTCTAGCCTAGCTGTTTTCAACTTGATGTTCCTGATTGGAATTCCTTTGCTAAGTGTAGCACTTGGTGCTTTCCGCTTGGTATTTGGAACACGCATGAGCAAGAGATGGGGGATCGGTTTATCTGCCTTTTGGGGCTTGAATATGGTGAGCTTCTTCGCTTTGGCGAGTATGGTGGGGCGTGAATTTAGCACAGATGTAGGGGTTAGCCAGAATATGAATCCGGGGCTAATGCAAGGTGATACGGTTCATTTAGTGCTTTCTCCGACACATTATGATAATGATGGGACATTCTATGACGAACTAGAGGAAGTAGAGCAAGAGATTTTTGGAGCAGAGGTGTCATTGGCCATCAAAAAGTCAGAGAAAGGAATTTTTGAATTACAGCAAAAAGTATTTGCTCGCGGACGAGATCAAGCCGATGCTAACCTCTTGGCTTCTCAATTGAATGTACCGCTGCAAATCGAGGGAAATAAGATCACGTTCCCTGATAGATTTCCTATACCTAAGGACCAAAAATGGCGCCACCAACGCGTTAAATTGACCTTGCTAGTACCTGAGCAGAGCTTTGTACAGATTGATCGGAAAATGGGTAGAATCCTAAGTTCTGTGGATCTGGAAAATGGCCGAATCAACCCTTGGCGTGAACCTAATAATGCCTGGGAAATGAGACCTGATGGACTTAGCTGTATTTCTTGTGAAAAAGCGGAGGAAGAGGCAGAAGATCAACGCCTATCTATGAAGGACTTCAAGAAAATCCGACTGGAAGGAGAGATGAAGGTTATGATTGATAGAGCTGATCGATATACCATTCGGCTCTCCGGTCCGGCAAAATACACGGATCACTTGAAGATCAATCAAGCGGGTGATCACCTCACGATTCAATCTCCGGTAGAACACCCGGATGCACCGATTCGACTGTTCATTACGCTACCTGAATTGGAAGCTATTGAGGCTTTGAATACGGATGATGTCAGGATCAATGGTTTCCAACAATCTTTCATGCAATTATACACCCAGGGGAAATTTGAAGTGAAAACCTATTTGGAACTAGATAGCTTACTGGTACAACAGAACCAAGGAAACAAACTAGATATGAACGGCCGTTACGGCTACTTGGACGCTCAACTTCAAACTTCCGCTCGCCTCGACGCCGAAAAGGCCAGCCTAAATACGGCTCGGATTAACCTACAAGGAGACAGTCATGCCAAGCTGGCCTATGTCGAAAATCTGCAGCGCCGGAAGGATGAGTCCAGTAGCATTCGCTTGGAAGGCAGCGGTCAGATCAAAGACTATTAATTGCCTTATATATTCCGACTAAAAGTGATGGGAGTAGGTGAAAGCTTGTTTTAAAACATCCACTTCCTAATTGATTCGATGGCCCTATTCGCTGGTAAGCAGTGGATAGGGTTGTTTGTTTTGAATGGAATGTCACTTCCATTACCCCGAAAAAATCCGTACTTTTGCAGCTTCAAAATCGAAGGCACGCATGAGTTTTTTAGAAGAATTGAATAAGCGGAAGACATTCGGGATTATTAGTCACCCGGATGCAGGTAAGACGACCCTCACGGAAAAGCTACTACTTTTTGGTGGTGCAATCCAGGAGGCTGGGGCCGTGAAGTCGAATAAAGTGAAGCGCAGCGCGACTTCCGACTTCATGGAGATTGAACGGCAGCGGGGTATCTCGGTAGCGACTTCGGTAATGGCTTTCAATTACCGCGGACACAAGATCAATATCTTGGATACGCCAGGTCACCAGGATTTTGCCGAAGACACCTATCGAACTTTAACTGCAGTGGATAGCGTGATTGTGGTGATTGACGTGGCCAAGGGGGTGGAAACGCAAACGGAGAAACTCGTGAATGTGTGCCGTATGCGGAATACACCCATCATTGTTTTCATCAATAAACTTGACCGCGAAGGGAAAGACGGTTTTGATCTACTGGATGAGGTAGAACAGAAATTGGGCTTGACCGTGACGCCTTTGAGCTGGCCTATCGGTATGGGACAGCGATTTAAAGGGGTATACAGCAATTATGAAAAGAAACTAGTCCTGTTTCGTCCGCATGGTAAGCAGGAAGAAGACGATATTATAGAGATTACGGATCTCGATGATGAATTACTCGACAAGGAAGTAGGAGAGGCGGCAGCAGATGAGTTGAGAGAAGATGAGGAAATGATTCGTGAAGTCTATCCAGCCTTTGATAAAGAAGCCTATCTCAACGGTGAATTATCTCCTGTATTTTTTGGTAGTGCGATTAATAACTTTGGGGTTCGGGAGTTGCTGGACTGTTTTGTAGATATTGCGCCACCACCACTTCCTCGTATCACGGAAGAGCGCCAAATCGATCCAACGGAAGATAAGTTTGCCGGGTTTGTATTCAAGATCCATGCGAATATGGACCCGCGCCACCGAGATCGTATCGCTTTCTTACGGGTGTGCTCCGGTACTTTCCAACGTAACACCAATTATCTGCACGTTCGGCAAAACCGCAAGATGAAGTTTGCCAACCCCACTTCTTTCATGGCTTCTAAGAAGACGGTAGTGGAACAAGCTTATCCAGGGGATGTAATTGGTTTGTACGATTCCGGTAACTTCAAGATCGGTGATTCCGTAACCGAAGGAGAAGTCTTGCACTTCAAGGGAATCCCCCGCTTTTCACCGGAGCAATTCCGTTATGTGAATAACATGGATCCGATGAAGACCAAGCAGCTCAACAAAGGCTTGTCCGAGTTGATGGATGAAGGCTTGGCACAGTTGTTCACGCGAGAATCCAATAACAGAAAAATCGTTGGTACGGTAGGAGCGCTACAGTTTGATGTGATCCAATATCGGCTATTAAACGAATACGGAGCATCCTGTAACTTCGAGCCAGTCAGCCTACACAAAGCCTGTTGGGTAAGTTGCGATGATCAAGCTGCTTTGAAAGAATTCCTAACTCGTCGGAAGCGAGATTTAGCTAAAGACAAGGATGGGAAGTTGGTTTTCTTGGCAGAATCCGCCTGGACCTTAAACCTTGCACAGGAGAACCACCCTAAAGTCCAATTTCATTTTACCAGTGAGTTTGAGTAGGATGTTGGCTTTTCTTTGAAATCCTACTTAAATATTCTATCTTCAGCAGTAGATTACTGCCACTCAACATCTAAATTCTACACCAATTAGACTATTCGGGCTGGTACCCGCAATGCCCACCTCTTTTTCCTTGAAATACCCGTGTTACTTTCAAGGAAATTTTCAATATGTGCTAAGAAAAATACGCTGGCCAGTAAACTCTACCTTGGTCAACCGGCAGTAGCTTGATCCTAGAAAAAGATTCGCCGCACAAATTTTCGTGCAAATCGATGGAACGATTTGTATCGGCTAATACACTATAAGTAGGACCTTGATTAAGGCCTAAAGGGCAATGCTTTAGTGCGAAGCCTCTCAAATGGATGTTTTGAGGAGTAGCCTTTTGCAAGTTCGAAGCAGCCCAGCACGACAGTTAACACCAAAAGAAGTATATTTTTTAACCTTATTAACTTACTTACCTATGAAAAATCCCGAATCCAAGTCAAACAGAAGAGGATTCCTTTCTAGTGCTGGTAAAGCAGTCGGGGGAGGAGCTTTGGCTTTTGGTCTGATGGGTATGAGCATGGAGAACATGCCTGAAGAAGCAACAAGCAAACCGATTGTTGATCTCATTGGAATGAAGCCAGCTGACAAAAGAAAGTTGAGTTCTGCCGCTCAGCGCGTTTCGCCAGCTGACTTGAAGGCCATCGTAGACCCTTACAATAGCAGTAAGAAGATGACTACGCGTCCAAGTAGGACGGTTCAACAGCTTACTTTTGGTGACCTTAGTCTCTTGGCTGGTGCAGTAAATGAAGCAGCGCTGGGCAAAGATATTAACAACTTAAAAGTAGATTGTAGCGATTCATTCTGCTGCTGCTGTTGTTGCTGCTGCTGCTAGTTACCTATGGCATTGAATTTGCCGTTTGGTAACATCTGCCAGGTGATCCGGCCCAGTTTGTTTCAAATTAGGCTGGATCACCAGGCAAGCACTATTACCCCATTCCAACTGATCAAGACGTAGAAGTTGTTCTGTATCTTCTCGGCCATTGGCTAGAAGAATGGACAATTTCATAGGCATATCAATATGAATTCAACTTATAAACTGATTCCCTTCAATTATTTTTCGGATGGGGATCGATTGCTTATCAAGCGATTAGGCCGAACGCTGTCCTTCTCTCAGGATAAGGCTATGGCTGTTATGCATTTGCTGCAGCTGATGAATCAGCTGGGCACCTTCGATTCCACTGCCTTGGAACAAAATGCCTCGGACAATATTCCCAGCTCTTTTATACAGGACTTAGTACAATTGCTGGACAGCAATGGTTTTCTCAGGCCTGCAGAAGAAGCACCACCAAATTCCTTGGAGATACCGTTTCACGATTTGGAATCTATGGTGAGTAAACAGCGGTTCATATTTATTGGCATCAACCGCTTAAGCTTCTCGATATATCTATTATTGAAAAAGTACGCACCAGATCTAAATGCCGTTTTTTTGTCCTACGGCGGGCTAGATCTTTGGCAATCTGGGCAGGAGCCAGAAGGGTTCGAAACTATCTCCTTTCCCTTTGAAGAATGGATGGGTCAAAATGAAATGCAGGAAGAAGATTTCCTACTTGCTACTACCGTGTTTGGTAATAAAAATGCGCTCCGGGACCTCAACAGGGAACTCCACGAGCGGCAACAAGTCTATCTCCCTATCTTACTGTTGGACTATCAACTAGAGGTGGGGCCGATCTATATGCCAGGCAAAACTCCGTGTTACGAATGTGTGTACAAGCGATTCCTGTCCCACTATGACAACGAGGAGGAAGTGGGTGCTTTTTACCAAATGATCGACCAGAATTCACCGCATCTTGTACATTTTAGTGACGATGTTTTATTTACAGCCTGTGGTGGGGTCGCCGCTCTGCAAATACTGAATTACTTATCCGGGAATTATGCCCTACTCCAATCGGGATATCAATTGGATTGGAATCTTAGTAATAATACCTCAACCTCACATCGCATTCTTAAGAATCCCCTATGTGAGGTTTGTTCCAGCAAGGCAGAAATCAACTCTACCAATTACTTCCTAAACATGATCCAGGTCGATGACAAGAAAGGAAATTGATATTATTTTCGATCCGAAGTATGGTTTAGCTAAAAGCGAGTTTCGATTGGGAAGGCAGTTTGGAGCTCCGAACTTCTTCTTTGAATATGCCGTATCGATCGACAGTCAGAAGTTAGGGAACGAAATCGAGAATATCCGGACCTCCGGCGGCGCTAGTCCTAACGGAGCCATGGGAGCCAAGGTAAAGGCTACCGGGGAATTGATGGAGCGATATTGTAGTGGAATTTTCCATTCAGAAGATTTTCGTTTTGAAGCTTATGATGATGCGCCGGATGAAAAGGCACATCCCGATCTTTTCTCCTTCTATGCCAAGGTCCAAACCGAGCAAGCCGGTTTCTATTATGACTTCTTTGATACAAAGGCGAAGATCAATTGGGCTAAAAGTTATGACATTTTCAATCAGGCCTTCCGCTGGGTTCCTGCCAGTACAGTATTCGTGCCCTACGAATTCAATAAGGCTAAAGGAGAAGCAAAGATCAACCAATCCATCTCCACGGGCTTAGCCTGCCATTCGGATTTCTTCAAATGCTATAACAAATGCATTATGGAAGTGCTGGAGCGAGATGCATACTGCACCTACTGGCAGTTGGGACTATCCCCATTGCTAATAGAGGCGAAAGGGTTGCCAAGCAAATCCCAGCAAATGCTCGATGCCTTTCAGCAATACGGCTGTGAGGTCCAGTTATATCTACTAGAAACGGATGTAGGAGTTCCGGTAATACAGGCTAGTTTGATCAACTACCATCCTGCGCGTGCACCCTATGCGTTGTCTTGCGCTTGCCATTGGGATATTGATCTGGCTATAGAGGGTGCTCTAGAGGAGTTGGCCCATACCTATATGTACTTAGAGAATATCCATGGAACAGACTATAAACCGATCGAATCGCCGGCAGATGTGACCTTGAGCTTGGATCACCTGGTTTACTGGAGTGATCAGCGGCGCTTACCACAGATGAATCACATCTTGCAGACGCCAAGAAGAGTTACTTACTCCGACCTTCATCGCCAGACCTTCAGCAGCCAAAAGGAGCTAAACCAGATCCTCTTACGGCAGCTTAAGGAAGCAGGGGTGCATGTTTTCTTCAATGATCTGACTACTCCTGACATTAGATCGCTGGGGTTTTGGGTCTTACGAGTGATCATACCGGAATGCCAGCCCTTGGCCATGGGCCATAAATACCGATACCTCAAATGCCAACGTATGTGGCAGCGTGCAGAAAAGGAAGGATTGTATGAATCGGCTGGCTTACAACTTTATCAAGACATAAATTTACCCCATGGATTTCCCTAATGTTGACAACTTGTGGCTTTTCTATTATGAAAACTCAAAGCTGACAGAGTTTTCTAATATTCCCATACCTAATGAACAGGTCATCGAGATATCAAAAAACTTTGCTCCTTCTTTAACCATCGAAGGTAAGCGCTTTCAGTTGACACCATCGGCGAAAACAGAAGTCGATATGTACCAGGTGATGAAAGATCGCACCTCAAGACCGACGCCAAGCCTCAGTGGAATGACATTTGAAGAGCTTTCCAGCCTCTTGTATTTCGCCTATGGTTCTAAGCAGATGTCTACTGGAAAATCCGCGATGACAAAACGGAATGCACCCTCTGCAGGGGGACTCTATCCCATCGAGTTGTTCTTCTTTGCGCAGGAAGTCGAAGAGATTCCTGACGGATTATACTATTTTGATTCTCCAAAAAATGAGATCGTACTCTTTGATGAGCAGGTCAATTATGAAGCCGTTGCGGAATGCTATGTGAGCGATGATCCCATTCTTAATAAGAACCTAATCTTTTTCTTCTGCCCCATCTTCAATAAATCTATTTTCAAGTATCACAATCGAGGATTCCGATTTGTGTTTATGGAAGCGGGGCATATTGCACAAAATTTGTTATTGATCGCCACGGGTTTGGAGCGGCAGGCTTTGCCCGTTTGTGGTTATTTTGAATATAAGGTGGATCAATTACTTCGATTAAATGGGCATGATTTCTCTTGTGTCTACACCGTTGCAGTGGGGTGATCCGTTTTGATAGAAAATGATCATGGATTCCCAAATTTTCAGTGCTTATTGCTTCTAAAAAAAGAGATTACTCAAGGAATCATACTCAACGCCAAATATTGTAGTTTTAGATGAGTATTATATTAACACGATCTTGCCTCTTAGGGATAAAATGGGGGTAAAATCGTGTCAGCATTGATTAAAATGGAGGTAGCATTCTTGACCTTTCTGCGCTATTTTTGAATCAGAAACCACTTTTACCCTACAGTCGGTTTTCTTCCTTCCAACATCAAGATTTCCCTAATGGTATTGTGTTATTGACTGTCACGGTCTTCATCTAAAGCCTATGTGCTATGTATAGAATGCGATACCAGACCCTACTTGTCTTTGGCTTATGCTTGTGTATCCTGAATGTAAGTAGAGCCAATACTACCTCCTTCGTTCAGGCTGATCCCTGCGCAAATAGTTCTCTTAATACTGCCACTGCCTTCTATTGCCAGTTTGGTATTCGGGATAGCGCGCTTAATAAATTCCCAACCTATCGTTATTTAGGCGCAGTCGAAGTCTATCTACAAATAACTACCACGCCCTATATTACCAGTCTAACTCCAAAATACTTCATTGATCGACTAGAGGAGCGGAATAGTAAGTTCTTGATCCGTAATGGGAGTATTACCTCACTAAAGAAAACCTTTCATACCTATCAGAGCCAATTGAATAGGTTGAAACAGTTGACGGCAGCATTAGGCGTGCCCGTGGAAGCCACTAAGAAGGACTTCAGCCAATTGAGTGGAGCGCAAATCTGTGACTGGTCGTTGATTCGCCAAATGAGGAGGACCCTTTGGAAGTCCTTTCGTCGATTCAAGATGGAGCTTTCTATCGCCTATGAAACAGAAGTTGTGTTGTTGGCCCAATTTATCCATAACGATTGTCTTTTTGAGGCGGTGAATAGTTTGGTCAACTTGGATGAATCTGCTTTGCCAGTATACGTGTATGCTCGTCCGGCCTTCTTCGGTAGTCAACCCAATCTGCAACACGTAAGCGGAATGGTAGTAATGAGCCAGCAAAACGGGCTATTTTCTTCCGATACGCCTGGCATCAGACGTGGCCACCCCCATTTTGCGGGGCATAAATATGCCTTGACGGTTATTGTACAAGTGCGTGCTCCTGGTGCCATCCTTTCCCATGAATTTGGCCATCTGTACTATCTCTACCATCATTGGGAAAAGTATACAGATTACATGGAGAAAATGGGTAATCGATATCAGGTAGGAGGACATGGATCTGGCGATCGGAGTGGGGTAGCTGCAGTACTGGCTGAGGAGGGGAAAATGCCTGATTCACATATGCCCTGGAGTTATCGGCGGTCTTTAAATGAGTACAGCATTCACCCCCCAGTCTTTGTGCAGGGGGAGGAGGAGTAATGTGAGGTGATCACTCCTTATTCCTTCATCTACGGATCTAGCGATACCCCGATTCCCTCACATAATCTAAAGCAATCTATTGAGCCATAAAAATTACTCCTTCAGTTCTAGGGTGTGGCATTTGTCATTCAGTATCCTTAATTTTGAAGTGATCCAACCTACTTACCCCCTTAAACTACTTCGCATCCTTCAACTCCAGGATCTTTACTTAATAGGTATCATTCAGTAATTGACTGCCACAGTCATCACCTAAACCTGTTTATCATGTGCAAGACCCTGCACTACACTTGGCTGCTTGTCTATCTAGCCTTGGGTGTAGTTACCAAAGTGAATGCGACCTTACCACCTGAAAAGTTATTACCGAAGTTCCCCCTTGATCATTCCGAGAGGAGTGAGTCCAACGATGCGCGGATCAAAGAGAAGGGGTTCATGAGTCAAACCCTGCCAACTCAGCACTTGCTGGACTCAGTGGAATCTTACCTCGAAGCCGTTAAAAGCCCTTATGATCTAAGGCTGACTCCTCATCTATTTATTAAGGAGCTACAAAACAGAGCTGTCAGCTCCTTGATTCGCAATTGAGATTTAGATACGCTGGAAACGGCCTATCGAGCGTATCAGGAAAAGCTGTCCAAATTCCAGCTTTTTTCGCAAATGCACCGCATTCCCCGACAAGCAAAGCGGAGAACGGAGTGTAGATCCTGTCATAGGAGTCAGGGCAAATGGAACAGCTTCCTTAAGTTGCGGGAGCAAGTATTGGCCTCCTTCAAGAACTTTCAGCTGGCCTTGCGCAACGCCTATCAGACCGAACGATTAATCTGGTCGCAATACCAGCATAATCCAGCATTGTATCAAGCGATCAATAGTTTAATCAACCTCAATGATCAGCCACTGCCTGTCTATGTGCAAACTAGGCATTCCCTTTTTCATGAAGACCCCGGTCTACAACATTTGGAAGGCATGCTGGTGGTCAGCCTGAAGGAAGGGGCTTTTACTTCGGATACTCCCTTTATTCGTAAGTATCACTCCAAGTTTGTGGGGAGGGAAGGAGCGCTAGCGGTTTTTCTGGATAGTGAGGCCGATGGAGCTACTTTATCCCATGAGTTTGGCCATTTATATTACCTCTATCACCACTGGGAGAGCTATATGAAATTCATTGCACAACAGGGGGATGCCTACCAGATTGGAGGTCATGGTGCTGGTGATTGTAGTGGAAAAGCTGCAGATCTAGCGGAGGCGGGGAAAATGCCGAATTCCTTCATGCCTTGGGTCTTTCGCAAGCGGTGGTCTAGGGCACCGCAAACCTTGATCAGCCTAGTCAATGAATGATTAACATAACTCAGCTTTTTATCCAGTAGAAACTTGCCCTTTACGAGGCGAGCATGCATCTTTGCGCCTTATTATGAGAACACCTAGTATTGCATTATTGCCTGCTAAGCGCTGGCCCTTCTTTTATGGCTGGTTCATCATTGCCTTAGGGACCTTCGGAATCCTCATGAGTATTCCAGGGCAAACCATCGGTGTCTCTACCTTTACCGATAGCCTATTAGGTGTGTTGGAGTTGAACCGGGATGAGCTGAGTGTGGCCTATATGTGTGGGACCATTGCCAGTTCGCTAATGTTGACCTGGGCAGGGAAACTCTATGATCGGATGGGGGTAAAACCCTTGGCTTTAGTTGCTTCGGTGGGCTTAGGCGTTACTTTACTGCTGCTGAGCATTTCTGATCAGCTAGCAAATGGCTTGGGAGGAGGGTTTTGGATGTCCTTTGTAGTGCTGGCTGTATGTTTTGTGATGCTTCGATTTTTTGGACAAGGAGTGCTCACGATGGCTTCGCAAAATATGATGGTGAAGTGGTTTGATAAGCGGAGGGGGTTTGCGATGAGCTTTAGCAGTGTAGCACTAGCCTTGGGTTTTTCCTTGGCACCTTTGTTCCTAGATGGCTTGATTCAGGCCTGGGGATGGCGAGAGGCTTGGCGACTGATTGCTATCGTTCTGTTTACAGCTGTGCCCTTGATTATTGTACTTTTCTTTATCGATCGTCCACAGCTGGCTGGCTTGAAGCCGGATGGTAATTATGTCGAGAATAAGACTTCAAGGCGGAAGGCCCTACAACAGATTCATAAAGAATATACCTTGCCAGAGGCTCGAAGAAGTTTTACCTACTGGGTTTTCGTTGGCTTCCTAGCGATGCAGGGCTTGTTTACTACTGGCTTTACCTTTCACGTGGTATCAGTTTTTGCGGAAGCGGATTTGGGTAGGTCATTGGCGCTGAGTGTATTCCCGCCGGCAGCGACCATTGCGATGATCTTTACCTTTGCTTTTAGTTGGCTGAGTGATTACATACGCTTGAAATATATCTTGTTGCTCCAGGGACTGGGCGCCATCCTTGCTACTTTAGGGGTCTTCTATCTTTCAAGCTATGAATTAGCTTATTACTTGATGATCGTAGGATATGGAATGTCAGGGGGCCTCTCCCGGGTGATCTTTGCGGTCAGCTGGCCTAAACTCTTCGGGCAAAAACATCTAGGTGCGATCTCGGGACAGGCTATGACGGTGATGGTTTTTGGCAGTGCCTTGGGGCCCGTGCTGTTTAGCTTCTCTTTATCCCAATTTGGTGCCTACACCATGGCTGCTTTGGTTTGTGCTTTAGCTTATCTAGCCTTAACGATTGCTGCTTTTTTCGCGAATAACCCGCAATTGAAGTGGAAACCAGCCTAGCTGTTTTCAATTTTATGCTATCTGGTAGCACCGGCCTTACCTAACATTTCAAGGGCGAACTCAGCACTTTTGACTGTTGCTGGATGTCGACTGTGTAGGAGTTGTTTAAGTTCCCGTTCAAATATTTGAAGATTCAGATACCCCGCCATATTGGCGGCATAACTTCTGAGGTTTGGATAATTATCTGGTAACTTCAGATTTTGTAAAATAAGCCAGGCCAAGGGGCGTAGATTAGGATCATTTGCCTGTAATGGCTTAATAACTATTTCTCCGGGTTTACTGTAATCTCTTCTTGTCAGTGCATGGTACTCAACTAATTGATAAATAGCTTGCAAGGCTTCTACAGGAACGTAATCATCCTTGGAATCAACAAAGGGAATTAGCCAGGGCAAGATTTCAATTTCTTGTGTTGATTTTAGTGTCCTTATCCCTAAGATTTGCTTTTCATGATCGGCAGAAAGTAGGTTTTGTATGGCTTTGGGGTAATTCTTAGTCAGTACTAGAGGGTCTAATGAATCCATAAAGTTGATATAGTTTGTTCTTAAGGTATCCTCATCATACTTTGGTTGGAACCTTTGTAGACTTTGTGCTATTCCTACACTATCCATGAGGCAAGTCATGATCAATATTCCAATAAATTTACTTCGCATAGTTCGCCTTTAATAAGAGAGGGTCGACAGAGCATACGACGTTTCGCTACGATTTTCTTTTCTCAGTTTGCATACTTTATTTTTCGAGAATAACCGCCGTTGAAGTGGAAACCCGATAGACTTCCTACTTCCAACTAATCCGACTAAAGTTACGAGTACATGACCTTGCTGCTGCAAGTAGCTAGTTTTTTCCTCTTGTCAGTTATTGCCTTCAGGCCCATTCAGCTTTTTCTCATATTCATCAAGCGTATACCAAATATCATAGAATTCCTTTACCCCTCCTGAGTTTCTAACGGAAGTATTGATCATCATGATCTTACCCGTTTTGGACCCCGGCTTAAAAAACATAAATGTAGCTATTCCCGGATCTCCACCCGTATGACCGATGTATCCTTTTGGCGTCAATCCCATAAATATTCCCGTATTATATTCATCATCATAAGCATCACCATCTTCCTCTTGATCGGGAATGTTCTCCGCGCTTAATTGTGCAGTGAATAACTCCTTGTATGAAGCTGCACTGAGCAATGTCCCATTTCCTGCATACCCTTTAATCAGTTCACTTAGGTATTTCGCCATATCGGAAATACTGGTAATAAGCCCGCCGTCGGGGTAAGTGATCAGCGAATAGTAAGGTAATTCGATATCTGGTCTTGCATATAATGTAGAATGCTTTGATATATCTATATCATCAAAAGACCAACCTGAAGAAGACATGTTTAGGGGTTGCAGAATGTGTTTTGTGACAAACGCATTGAAAGATTCACCTGTTGCCATTTCCAATACGGCAGCCGCCAGAGCAGCACCGATATTGGTATATTCAAAGATTTCCCCAGGTTTGTTTTTGAGAAACCCCTCTGCTTCATACCATTCTCCTTCTGCTGAAAGTATTTTTTCTAAAAATGAGATTAGGGGCATGGCTGTATTGGGGGCATTGAATGTTTCTGCCATGGCCATGATAGAGTCCGGTACCTCAATATCTTCTTTCAAGATATAGGATTTCCCATCATAGTAGTCCGTATCCAATATCGTGGAAGAATGCGTGGCCAAATGCCTGAGTGTAATTTCTTCCTCTGGATAGCTAGGATTGTACACTTGAAAGGGTAGATGCTTGTTGATAGGGTCATCCAGATTAAGCTTACCCAATTCCTGGGCTTTCAGTAGTGCCAATCCGATAAACGTCTTAGAGACCGAACCAATATTTTGAATGGTATGCTCCGAATAGTTTGCTTTTGCATTTAGATTAGAATAGCCGATCCCTGCCTGGTAGAGCACCTCATTCTCGTTTACAATCGCAACAGCAAATCCATTAATATGCCCCTGTTCATGGATTTCAGTTAACTTGTTTGATAAAGAATCTCTAGCTAAGTCAACAATGGATGGCTCACTCTTGGAGGCTTCTTGTTGGCAGGAGAATAAGGTGATGATGGCGAATAAGAGGAAGGTAGCTTTTTTCATTTTTTAGTTTTTTGCTTACAGGAGATAAAGGAATATAAGGCCTAGCCTAGCTGAGACGAGCTAGGAACCTATATCAGTTTGACAGGCTTGTTTCTACTTAATTCTTCGAAGAATGTTGGTGTGAATTCTCAATTTTGCGCTTTCCAATAAATAGATGTTATTCTCTCTCAGCTACCCCTATTTAGGTTACATACTATTTAGCCAAGGTAGCTCAAGATCTCAGTAATCTTGTTGACTTGCACGAAACCAGGCTGGTCCACTTTTTGAGTGACTTGTTCGTGTGCCCAGGTGGTATGATAAGGTACATGGATGGCAAAACCTCCCAATTCCAAAACGGGCAAAACATCAGATTTAATCGAATTGCCCACCATTAGAAAATGCTCAGGCTGGCAGTCTAGGTGTTTGAAAAGCTTTTGGTAATCCTCCGTTCTTTTATTGCTCATTATTTCGATGTGATGGAAATGCTTCTCCAAGCCGGAATTGATTAGTTTTCTTTCTTGGTCCAATAAATCGCCTTTGGTAGCCATAACTAAGCGATAATCTCCATTCAATTGCTTTAGGACTTCTTCAACGCCGTCGATCAGCTCAATGGGTTTCCGTAATAGTTCTTTGCCAAGCTCAATGGTCCGGTTGACCAATTCAATCTTTGCCTTGTTATCAGTGACCTTTGAAATGGTTTCTATCATGCACAGCATAAATCCTTTCACCCCATAACCATATAAGGAAAGGTTATTCATTTCCGTCCTGAACAACTCTTGGGACACTGTATGATGTGGTAAAAAATCTTCCAGCAGGGCACAAAACTTGTGTTCTGTTTCTTGAAAATAGGGCTCGTTGATCCATAAGGTGTCATCTGCGTCAAAGGCTATGATTTTGATGTCTTTCATTATAGTAGGCTTCTATTTGTTCGGCTTTTTAATGTATATGTGAAAAAGAAGTCCAAATTCCATGACCGTGAAGTCCGCCTGTGTAATCTCCATGAATTCCAAAAATGGGTATCTCGAGAATCAACAGAACCAGGATTCCAACAATTAGGATCTTGTATTTTTTGGTATGGGTATACGCAGCGAAAGACATATTCGGTAGCTCTTTAGCTAAGCTTACCCCTTGCCTCAAAATCCATATTGAAGCAGCAAGCCAGATTGATTCTAGGGTAAAATAGATAAGGAAATATAGGTCCGGTTCAAAGTAATCAAGAATGTTCCAGAGGATAAGCAGGAAGGTCGAGTGACGTAAGAAATTCAAGGCAGAAAAAAGCAGGATGATGATACCAAGGGCTTTTAATGAAGACCTTTTGAAGATGTATTTTCTTACGAGCTCAACAACAGTGAGTTCAAGTCCAAGTACAATAAGCACTTCAGGAATTACCCGGTGTAATCCACTGAATGGAAATATTACCAAACCTACAATGAGGAGGGCTACTCCAATTCCTAATATGTTGTTTGCCGCTTTTTCCATAATCACTACCTTCTTAGTTAATCCAATAGCCTGTTTGCATACGATTTGTTAGAGGTACGGTGCTATTTTATAAACTTGTATTTACTCAGTCGATTCTCACCGCTTCTCTCCAGTATTCCGTTTTCAACTCCCTTCTTTAAATCTCTGGTTGCAGTAGCAGAAGATATCGTCTTAAAGACGTTCATGTAGTCTTTCCGCGTAAACGCTTGCAAATCGCTGTTTTGTTGGAAATATCTTAATCGCTCGTCATCATTTAAGGTTTTACCTTGTTCGGCTATCAAGTTCTCTAAACTAATTTTTATTACATCTAGCATGTACTCTACAAATGTTGTGCAGAGCCCCTCTTTGTCCGAAGCCGATAAGACGGAATAGTATTCTTCTTGCTTTTTCTGTATCTCTAATTCTATCGGTAAATATTCGAAGATGGGATTCTCTTTCATCAAAATGATAGTTTGCCATAGTCGTCCCATTCTACCGTTTCCATCCATGAAAGGATGAATAAATTCCATCTCATAGTGGAAAACACAACTCTTTATAACCTGATTATCTTCGCTATTCATCAAATAGGAAAATAGGTTATTCATAAGGTTACTGACATTCCACGCAGGTGGAGCCATATGTGCTACCTGGTCTCCTTTAAATATCCCAACTCCTTTTGTACGGTATTGGCCGGCATCATCAACTAATCCTTTCATTAGTAACTTATGAGCTTCCAAATACGAGGCTTGATCATACGGATCAAATTCTGATAACTGACTATAGACTGAAATTGCATTTTTTACCTCAATGATATCTTTGGGCGGACCAATTACTCTCTTCTGATCAAATATGGCTGATACTTGATCCATAGATAGCGTGTTTCCTTCAATTTTTAAGGAAGACTGTATTGTTTTAATCCGGTTTTCTCTCCGTAGGTGAGTCTCCGGTTTTCTCAGGTAGTTAGCATCTACTATCCCCAATAACTTTCCAAGTTCTATAGAAAGATTAATTATTCGAGAAGTTCCTTCATAGTATTTTTGAATCATGATGCCATCATTTGATCGCATCAAAGATACGATATTTGCCATTTAGGTGAGGTAAAAAACAGATATTAGATCAAATGATGTAATGAATGAGGTTGAATACAACGGTCGGTAGAGACGGTTTGACCAGCTTATGCTGGGTAGGAACGTGGTATGCTTTGATGGCTTTTTGCCTTTATTCAAATTCCTTTTGCCACTTTTCCGCTATGGTCTTATCTAGTAATTCTTTTATGAAAATTGAGCCTAATGCGCCCAATGGGTTTGATACAATATTCATCACCTCTTCACCTTTTCTTCCAATTAGTAGTACATTATTTACTGTGTTGAGGGCATTCCAAGATTTTAGGCCATCACTACTTTTTTCCGGATTTGATATGGTTAATTGGCGGATCTTCTCAATATCTGACGGGTTTAAGTCGCTCTGCTGTTCTTGGATTGACTTTATCACTTTATCAATTCCCCAAATGACAAAATCAACCTTGGAGGTGTAGGTTTCTACCGTAATTTTTTTAGTTAACTGAAAGGAAGAATCCTTAACGTCCTTAATGGTTGGGAGAAAGATGCTTGTTTTACCTGTCAATCTATTAAGGGAATGACTTATAAATACTAGTCGATAATTCGTTAGATGAATTTTCCCTCCAAGCGCTTCTTTATTCTTCATTCCGACAGTCCACAACAAATCATCGTATGCGAATTTTTTCAGTCCAAATTCTTTTGGTGTTACGATTAAGTTTGAATTTTTCGAAAGAATAACCTTTTCTCCTTCAAATAAGTCCTCTGGTTTGATGTTCATGTAAATATCTTTTCTTTTCTGGCGGAAGTTAACTCCTTAGTACTTGTATTCCTTCAGTTTAGGTTTAAAATATTCTCCTTGCTTAGACAATTTGTAAGTCCAATCCGTAAACAATCCCGGAGCCCATTGTGGATCAAAGACCCACAGCACATAGGAGATGTCTCGATCATCACAATAGCTTGTGATTGCTTCTCCATACGAGGCATCGCTAATCACCGGTATATGTGCCCCTTTTTCATCTGCCTCCGCAAAACCGACCTCCGTTAAAATAACCGGATAAGTAGCCTTGACATAGCCCCAGTCTTTCGTCCATTTGTCGGCCCAGGGCTGCGGGCGTTTTTGCGGGTAGGGATGGCTAACGTAGGCAATGCCTTCTGCTTCAATAGGATCCCATTTGACTGGGGTAAGATCGTATGCCCAATTGAAGCCAGCTACTAGCGGTATGCCTTTCCCGCCATTAGCTCTGACAATCACAATCATTTCTTCAAGTATCTCCTTCCACTGCGCCCAACTGCAAGTTCCTAATTGTCCGTTGAAGGTGGTCGGCTCATTGAAGAGTTCGTAAAAGGCTACCGTGGTATTGTCTCCAAAGTGCTTGCCCATGGTGCGCCAAAACTCAAAGGTTTGTTTCTTATCTGTCTCATACATGGGATGCTGATACAGTTGCGAACGCAAGTTGCCAATGCTATGCCAGTCTAGAATCACATAGATACCTAGCTCGCCAGCCCATTGCACACCTTGGTCCAATAACTTGAGATAGTCTTCCATACCCCGTCTAGCCCATGCGGTGGGGTGAATCGGGAAACGAACCAAATTGGCATTCCAGCGCTTCATCTCTTCGAAGTAGGCCTTATTCCAATGCCCCTCCTGGGCTAGCTTGTCCGGGTCGCTGGCATTCAAACCTCGGAAAACGATCTCTTGCCCATCTGCTCTGACAAATTGATTGCCTTCCACGCTGATTCGAGGAAGCGGGTCAGATTGTCCTTTGCTTGGCAGGTGGAGAAACAAAAAACTACTTAGGGTCAATACCAGGAGGAGAGTTGATCTATACATTTTGTAAGCTTAGATGAAATAATGAATTGTTCTGATGATGGTGGGGTTAATCGGAAGGGCGAAGTAAAAGTAGAATATTTAACCTAACAATGAAAAAATCCGGACTGGCTAGAAAGGAAGATGTCCTTTAGGGCTAACATCTAGGAAGGGATAGTCGATCTTGGAAAGATATAAACCTTGTGGATAGGCCGATTTGAAAGTACTTGGACGTACGCCAGTCTCTAAGCACTCCTTCCATTCTACTATGCTCATTTCTCCCTTGCCGATGGCGATCAGACTCCCCACCAAAAGACGAATCATCCCCTTAAGGAATCCTTTAGCTGTAAATTGAAACCTGACTTTTTGCCCGTCTTCATAGGTGTACATAGCTACGCTATGAATATCACAAAGCGTGCTGTCGTGTCGATCCGGGGTTTTGCAAAATGCACGAAAATCTTGGTACTGCGGTAGCATGTTCAAGGCCTGTTGCATCGAACTGTAGTTCCATTCCTGGCACTCGTATTGGGCGCTGATCTCTTGGAGGAAAGGGTCTTTGGTTTGGTGGATCAGGTAATCGTAAGTGCGTGCCGTGGCCCCAAACTGAGCGTGCTGAGCACTGGGCACGTGTATAATGTCAAAGATGGAAATATCGTTGGGTAGTAGCTTGTTGATAATGAATAGTAGGTCGGATGGTAGTGCTGCTTGAACATCGATGTGGAAAAAATATTGACTGGCATGTACCCCGGCATCCGTTCGACCACACCCTAGACAGATGATTCGGCGTTTTAATACCTTGGATAGATTCTCCTCTACTACTTGTTGCACCCCCAGCACATCTGGCTGTCGTTGCCATCCATGATAATTACCTCCTTTATAGGCGCAGTGAAAGAAATACCTTAGACTTGCTGCTGCCATTCCGCCAGGATTTCATCAAAATGCTCTTTTAATTCGCGAATTGGGGCGCTGATTTCTTGATATTCCGCTGGGAATTTATCTACGATAGAGACCTCATTGAAATAGTTGATATTGCATTCTTCCCCGACGACATTATTTAGGACTTGGTTGACAGCAGCTAACTGAGACTCCTCATCCATAAATTGGATGTTCTTGGCCTGAATCAACAGCTCAAAGGTGTCATCGGAATATTCTAGGAGAACGTACTGCCATCGAAAGGCCTCGATGGAACGCTCAATCATCCAATCATCATAGACACTCAGAATGTAGTCCCAATCCTTGGCGGGCTTGGCCGCATAGAACTCCCAATTGCGTAAGCGGCCCGGGGCTTCGGAGATGATCAGTTTGCTTAAGGCCAGGCGTTTCGCATCACCATTTGGGGAAAGGGTAAAGCGGAAAGGTTTTTGGGAACCGGGGCTAATTTCCCAAGCGAAAAGGCCAAATTCTAGAACCTCGTTGTTGACGCGTTCAATCAGGGAGGCTCGTTCGTCATCAACATCTGCTTCGAAGAAAGTGACGATGTGTTCTTCCATTTGGATGAACCATTTCCAAAAGGCGTCTATTTTAGGGTGAAACTTAGTTTGATTCATAGGGGCGGTCTGTTTCTGAATATATTCTAAGCATAATCCTTTGCGCAAAGCTACTGCAAAAGTGCTTATGAAGATATCCTTTTCGTTTTTTTTGTAATAGTAGGTATAAAATCAACTGTTCTAGTTGATCTTTTCTTGCAACAGAGAGAGCAGGAAAACCTAGATGTTCTAAACCTTTAGGTGGGAGAATCTGTTCTGAAAGGAAATTTAAATGAAGTCAAAAGTAGTATGGATATTCGGCTTATCAAGCAGGAAGACATTGACAAAGTGAAGTGGAATAGCTGTGTCCACTATGCTAACAATGGGAACATCTTTGGTTACAAATGGTACCTCGACCATGTTGCCAAGGATTGGGATGGATTAGTAGAAGGAGATTACGAGTCCGTCTTTCCTTTGGTCTGGCGCAAAGGCTTATGGGGAGGTAAGGTCTTGTATCAACCCGACCTAATGCGAGAACTAGGTATTTATACGATCAATGCGCCTTCTTCCAAAAGGATAAAGGCTTTCTTGGCGGCCATTCCTTCGGAGTACAAGCAGATTGATATTGTACTGAATGAGCAGAATCACTATCCTGATGTTCCCGATTTCGCTACCGCTATTCACACCAATCATCAACTCCTGCTCGCCCGCCCTTTTGAGGAAATGGAAGAGGCATTTGCTCCAGCAGTGCATGAGGCCGTGGAAAAGGCGACTCAAGCAGGCATTGTCTTAGATTCAAATGTGAAGCCGGAAACGATTGCTGATTTCTACAAGCAGCACAGTCCAGAAAGGAAAGGGAAAGATCGCAATTTCCATACGCTACAGCGAGTCATGTACAATGTGCTACATCGTGGTTGGGGATTTGCTTCGGCGGCTCGATGTAAATCAGGGGAGTTGCTCGCCGTCAACTTCTTCATTTACTCGCATAATACCATGATGAGTCTCGTGCCCTTGGAATCTCCAGCAGGACGTGAGGTGGGAGCACTTACCTACTTGTTTCAAATGCTCATCCGCACACAAGCCAATCGACCTTTGATCCTTGATTTCAATACCATGGAGCCGGACGCGCTTGCCGAAGCATTCGGGGCACAATCTAATCCTTACTTGAGGGTAAAGAGAAGACAAGGCTTGAGTCGAATCATCCCAGCCTAAGACTTATTTTTTCTTAGCCGTAAAAGGGAAGGCTACCATTTGATTTCCTTCAAAGACTGGGGCATCCAAAACAGTAATTCCGTCTCCAAAGTCAAATTCCTTATCCTGATCTACATCCCAGTGTAGCATCAGAATGTATTGCTCCTCAGAAGTAGGTTCATCCTTCACGGTAATGGCTACTTTCTTGTTCACACCATGTTTCACATAGGTGGCACCAACGTATACCGTGGGCACCGGTTTGCCATCTTTGAAGGGATGCATGACTAACCAGCCATTACCAACGATTTTGACCCTTTCAAAGGTGAAGGTTGCCCCTTCTTGTTGAAAGTTTTCAGTGGTAATAATGTTGTCTTGGCCGTTCCCCATGGTAATCTGATCCCGTGGTGGGATTTTAGGAGAGGTGGGCGTGTTCTTGATGCCAGCATTGCAGGCAAATAAGGTGCTAAGGAGGACCAATAAGCTAACAATTTTGAAGGAGAATGGACGCATCTGCTTGGATTTTTGTTGGTCACTAAAGGTAGTCCTTTCCTCCTAATTATCTAAGGGCGTTTTCTTTTGCCCCTTGATCTGACTTCCTGATCACCCTTCAACTCCGATATCTACCAGCTCGTAATCTTCATTTAACCACAGTACTACCATATCTTGCCGAAAACCATGATCATCGTCATGGCCAAAGGCAAAATCTAGTGTAAGTGGATACTTTTCGCCGTTCAGATAAATCCCAATCCGCACCAAACGAATTAAAGAAAGTAGACGTTTTTCAATGTTTTCTGAACTATCTGTTTCCTTAATGAAATCCTGAAATTCATCCTCTTCAAAGACTTGAAGAAAGATATCTTCATTCCATTCTTCGATATAATCTTTGACTACCTCTCCTTCTTCAAAGTCTCTGATCATGGCCAGCTGGCCGAGTTCACGTATTTTCTCTAGATCAGCTAAAACCCTGTTGACTTGGGCAATGGATTTCTCATCTAATTTCTTCAGGTGGATATCTAGATCAATAGGTTGGCGCTCTAGTAAATGGGTTATGGTCCAGTCCTCGAAGACAAAATCGCTGTCCTCCTTTTTGAGTTTTACGGGGCCAATTCTTGTGAATGTTATGGTTTCCATTTGGGGTGCATTTTGACTTGATCGTTGAGGAATCCCGCAGGATGTTAGGAGGAATCCAAGTAAGAGCGCTGCAGGAATATGGGCATGCCAGTTCATCAAGTACTACTTAATTTTTACTACTACATACTTAATCCGTTCTCGTTTCCAGGTATAACAGATATGTAAGGTGTTATCTGGACCGTTAATGATAGCAGGGTATGAATATTCTCCCGGTTCACTTTCTAAGGTAAGTATGGGCTTCCAATCCAGGCCGTCGGAGGAGAATCCTAGACTCAAGGGATAGCGTTCTCCGCCCCATTTCCCTTCGGGTGTACCTGTAGGATTGTATACCATGAAATGCTGCTCTGGAGCAGCTGTGACGGCATCGATGCCAGAATTTGGATTAGGTACCTCAGTAATCTCCAGTGGAGTCCAAGTTAGGCCTTGGTCCGAGGACCAGGTAGAGAGGACGCGACTATTCTTGCTGCGGCAAAGAAGCTGCAACTTACCTCCGGGGTGATGGAGAATGGAAGGTTGAATGGCTTGTAGTTCTTCGTCACTAGGCAGGGGGCCAACCCGCTTCCACGTCTTTCCACCGTCTGCTGTCAATTCCATGTGCAGTCGCCAGCCATCGTGTTCAGTACTAGAGGGACAAAGTAGATTGCCGTTGACTAGCCTTTCTGGTTTGTTCTTGACTGGCCCAAGGATATCTTCAGGGAGTCGTCTGGGAAAGGACCAAGTCTCACCGTGATCTTCCGATACCATCATTTCACCCCACCATTCTCTGGGATTAGGACCTACCTTGTAAAACAGGATCAATCCCCATTCTTCGTCGTAATATAATACGGGGTTCCAACACGGATAACGTTTATCCGCATGTTGAATTCCATTGACGACTTCTACGGGTTCGGTCCAACTGTTGTCCAGCCGTCTCGCAATCCAGATACCTACGTCCTTATGCTTTTCGTGGGTGCCGCCAAACCAGGCAGCCACCATGCCCTTTGGGGTTAGCGCAATGGTAGAGGCGTGACAGCTCTCGAAGGGAGCTTCTTTATAGACGAATTCAGTGCTTTTGACCTGGACATTTTGTGCCCAGACAGGGAAATAGAGTAGAAGTAGGCCTAGGAAAAGCCCCGCTTGGAAGTACTTGTTCATACAGTTGGTAATTTCCCCTTAAAATAAGGATTATTTCCGTCTGAAACTGTAAGAAGTACTAAGCAACCAAATAATTAAACCTGCCAAAACTAGGTCGACCACTGCGCTAATCATATGAATCAGCTCAAAATTGTCCAGCGAAAATAACCTGAAAGCCGCGATCCATAAAGGAAGAATCAGGAAGGAGAACAGCTGAGCGATTAGACGAATAGGTAAAGCGGTATTTACATAATCTCTACCTGCGATTGAAGATTCTAGATTCTTGAAGGGAACCATTTGGTTTCCATAGTTGGTTGCTGTTTCTGCCAAATCATTGAGATAAGCGATAATATGACTAATCAAGCGATCCTGCGTGCTGTATAAGCTGCAACACAAGGCAGCAATGGGAAAGGCCAAGATCAGCAGATCATGGAAGGCACGTTCACGATCCGGGAATTGGAGATTGCCCACAGAGACAATCAGCACGATTA
>ENA-UENT01000206-UENT01000206.1-marine-metagenome-genome-assembly--contig:-NODE-206-length-43228-cov-5.133742_pt1 | contig 43228 bp, 41 predicted proteins | sample MGYA00237879_ERZ529330 | MGnify/ENA primary metagenome ERZ529330 (study PRJEB26372, sample SAMN05368345) | marine metagenome | biome: cultured habitat; feature: ocean water; material: water; isolation... | reverse complement strand
TGTGGGCTCAAAGTTCGGGATGACTCATGTTTTCTTTTTTAATTCCTTCTTCCTCTAGTATACGGCGCTCCAGCCGCCTCCATTGTTTCTTCGAATTGCGAGAGCCCATCTAAATATTGATCAAGCTCAGACCGGAACTGAACGAACTCACTTGATGCTATCTCTAGATCATCACGCTGCGTCTGCGTAGGAGTTTGGCGTGTTTCCCAATGCCCCCAGACAACACCTCCCACTCGTCCGTAGATCGAAGGTGCGGTAGATTCGTCTAATCGCTGGCGAGCCGGATCGCCAGATAGCTGCATGCGTAGATCCGCCAACTGATCCTTTAATTCGGCTAGGCGAGCGAAGTGCTTGGCATTGGCATTGGGCGTTTGCTTTATTGCTGCGCTCAAGAACCGAAGTCGTTCGCCGGCCTCCGACATCTCTTGACTCGCACTCGAGATTTGGCGGAGTACATCAGCAGTTTGTTGCTGGAAGAGAGATACGCCAGTAAAGGAGGTACCATCCGGTGCAGTAGGTACAGGCTTTACGGTGAAGGATTGTGGCGCTCCTTGAGACTGAAGCTCTCCATCATGCTCAATGTAGAGCTCAACGGTATACTGCCCAGGCGCGGCTAGAGGTCCAACTGGGTCCCCTGCCCAAGGCGGTTGGAAGGCTGGCTTGCTCAAACGAATGGGATTGGGTGCAGGATATCTGAGGTCCCAACTGGTACGATGGAGGCCCTCTCCACCTTTGCCACTGATCCAACGAACGGCGGCTCCGTTCTGATCTCGCACAAGCAGCAGTACTTGCGGTGTACCTTCTTTGTTTTCTTCCCGCAGTGTTTCCCAACCGGGGAAGGCTGCACTTTCATTTCGGGTATTCAGTTCTTTTTCGGTAGCCTGTCGTTGCGCCTTTTGCGTTTCCGGCCAATCTTGAAGATAGTAGGTGAAGACTGCTCCGAAAGGTGGATTGTCTGCTACAAAACTGGTAGAGCCCAGCGTAGGCATGCCCTTCGCTTGCATTGGTGCAGAAGGGATATACCACCAGGCATCACGAACGGAGAATAGCGTGTTGTTGTCAGACGCTACCGCATTGCTGATATCACGTAGGGAAGAGTAATCATCTAGCACGTAGAAGCCGCGCCCAAAAGTAGCTCCGACGATATCATCATCACGATCGTGCAGTTCAATATCTCGAAAAGCAATGGTGGGTACACCCGACTTGAGTTTAACCCAATTGGTGCCTTTGTTATAAGAGAAATAAAGGCCGTACTCTGTACCGATGAATAGGAGGTTTGCTTGCTTTTGATCTTGCTTGATGGCCCAAACGATTGTGCCTTCTGGGAGGTCGCCAGCAATGGACTGCCAGGATCGCCCCCGGTCTGTACTCATAAATAGATACGGGCTGTAGTCGCCAAACTTATGAGCATCCGCTACGGCAAAGACCGTATTTGCATTGTGCCTAGAGGCTTCCACATCATTGATGAAGGAACGTTCTGGTACGCCAGGCAAAGCTGCGCTCTTTCGCCAATTTTCGCCACCATCTTCAGTAATTTGAATCAGGCCATCATCAGAGCCCGTGTAGATGACGCCTTCCGCCAAGGGCGATTCAGAGATGCCTGTTAGGGTAGCGTATTTCGACATGGCACCATTATCGTACAAGGAGTTTACACTCCATACCCGGCCTATCATTTCCAAGGTGTAGCGATTGGTGTTGGTCGTCAGGTCAGGACTTACCGCTGTCCAGGAGTTCCCTTGATCTTCACTGCGCCAAAGACGTTGTGAACCGAAGTACAGGCGATGATTATCATGTGGGCTGATGAGCATCGGGCTGTCCCAATTCCATCTTTCCGGTTCATCTCCTGGGGCGGCTTGTGGCTGAATGTTGATTACTTCTTCGCTCCGACGATCATAACGATGGAGTAGCCCCTGTTGAATTTCCATATAGGCGATATTCGGATCCTTAGGGTCAAAGTTAGAATCGTAACCATCGGCACCCAATGGTACGTACCAATCTTGGTTGCGTACCCCCTCCACATTCATAGTACGGGAAGGGCCAATCAAGGTGCCCAAGTCTTGCGCGCCACCAATGATGTTGTAGAAGGGCTCGGAATTATCCAGGCCGAGTTTATAGAACTGTGAGATAGGTAGGTTAGGGAAATGCCGCCAGGTACTACCCTCATCAAAGCTTTCATAGAGTCCTGCATCCGTACCGGCTATCAAATGCCGACCATCAGCAGGGTCAATCCAAAAGGCATGGTTGTCACTGTGTTTTTCGCGTCCCGTTCCGAGGTAGTCGAAGGTCTTACCGCCATCGCGCGAAACGTGAATGAACACATCCATCTGGTAAATCAGCTCGGGATTATCCGGCGAGATTTCGATTTCTTGGTAGTAATGTGGACCAGTGCCACCAGAAGTATAGCTATTTCGTTTTTGCCAGCTTTCCCCTTGGTCAGTAGAACGGTAGAATCCTTTCTCCGCACCACTAGCTTCAATGGTTGCGTACACCAAGTCTGGATCAGCAGGCGTGACGCCTAGCCCAATTTTACCCATATCTCCTCCTGGTAGCCCGGTTTTTACTTGTCGCCAGGAAGTACCATTGTCCGTAGATTTATAGATTCCTGAATTGGGGCCGCCAGCTAGTAGCGCCCAGGTATGACGACGGCGTTGGTAGGCCGCAGCGTAGACCACATCTGGGTTGCCGGGTGCAAACTCAAGGTCAGTTACGCCGGTATTCTCATCAATTTCCAGGACGAGCTCCCAGTTCTCACCACCGTCTTGTGTTTTGTAGACTCCACGGTCGCCACCTGATGCCCAAAGTGGTCCTTCAGCGGCTACAAATACGACATCACTATTGCGTGGATCAATCAGGATTTTGCCGATATGTTTGGAACGATCGAGGCCCATCTGCTTCCAGCTTTTGCCGCCGTTGGTACTCTTGTACACTCCGTCGCCCCAACCGACGTGTCGGCCACTCACATTTTCACCGGTGCCTACCCAAACCACCTCCGGGTGATTAGGGTCAACCGTTACGCAGCCGATAGAGTAGGAGGCTTGCTTTTCGAATACCGGTGTCCAGGTGATACCGCGGTTGCTGGTTTTCCAAAGGTTACCCGACCCAGCCGCCACATACCAGGTGCTACCATCATGTGGGCTTACTGCAATATCTGCAATACGCCCTCCCATAAAGGCCGGGCCGATGCTGCGTAGGGAAAGTCCGTTAGCTGCTTTGGCAATAGCGGTATTGGTTTCGGATTGTGCTTGTACAGTATCTGGGATACCCGCAAAAAGGAATAGCAAAAAGGAAAGGAGATAGATCTTCTTTATGAACATAGTAATAGGTCTTGATTTGGCGAAATGGTGTCTTGGGGGAGGGATGTAAGATAGGGGATTTGGGGTGAAGGATAGCGATAGTAAAATGTGCTCTTTTATTCTTTTATCCTGATTGATAGATCCTGGAAAACTGACTATCGGTCTAATTAGGTTAAATGGTGCTACGGATTTGAAATAATAGGACTTGGTTTTAGGCTGTATAATATGCGATATACGATGATTTGCGGTTACATTTAGAGTCCTAATCAATTTCCTCGCCTCTTGCTGCTCCTCAAATACTACACTGATACCACTTTCTTCAACCTACTCCTCTCGATACTAGTAGGCTTGTACGCTGGTGTGATCTGGTCGTTGTTGATCTTTGCTTCGATGGGGACGCTGATCGGGTTTATGGTGTTCGAATACTTCAAGCGCAATGAGTATTATCTCTATCACAATTTTGGCTACACCAAAGTTATGCTGATGAAACGGGTATGGGGTGTGAATCTGATCTTAGTACTTCTAGGGTTAGGCGTTTACGGAGCTATCGTTAATCTGGTGTAGATGGAGTTGAAGGTTTCAAATGCGGCGAAGTCCTTTGGGAAGAAGGCACTTTTTCAAGGTCTCAATTTTACATTGAAGCAGGGGGAGGTGCTTGGCTTATTTGGCCGAAATGGTAGCGGAAAATCCACACTACTGAAGATGATCTTTGGAGTGACGAAAGCAGACGCTATTCGACTCGAAGTTGGCGAACAAACGGTGGCACCTAAGGATATCATTCCTAAACGCTTGATTGCCTACTTGCCGCAAGAGCGATTCGTACCCAAGCGCATGCTGGTGAGGGATATGATAGCTATGTGCCATCAAGATGAAGCCACTTTGGATAAGATCTTCTACTCACCAGGTATCACTAAAATGGAAACGCAACGCTGTGGCCAACTATCCGAAGGGCAGCTGAAGTACCTGGAAATTCTGCTGATTGCCTATCTCGATCATCCCTTTTTGATGTTAGATGAGCCTTTCTCCATGATTGACCCGCTCTATAAAGATCTCATCAAGGAACTAATTACTGGCCTTAAGACTACTAAAGGTATACTTCTGACGGATCACTACTACGATGATGTACTGCAGATCGCTGATCGAAGCTATTTGTTGCACGAAGGTGCAATCCGGGAAGTTCAAGGAGAGGAAGAACTGCGGAAGGAGGGCTATTTGCCTGGCAAACGATAACACTAAATCCACAAGTATGAACTATTGGGAAGGTGACCTGGTCAGCCTCAGAGGTATCGAGATTGGTGATGCACCATTCTTTTACAATTGGAATAAGGAAACGCAAACCCAGCAGCATCTAGATCAAATCTGGTTTCCTTCCTCCCTGCGCCGGCAGGAGGAGTGGGTAGCGAAGCAGACCACTGCTTCAGTGGAGGACGATAGCTACTTCTTTGTGATCCTGAATAAAAATGGCGATAGGGTAGGCATGGTACATACCAATGACTGCGATAAAAAGAATGGTCATTTTAGCTATGCGGTGGCCATTCTAGAAGCTCACCGAAATAAAGGCTATGCTAAGGCTGCGATTCAGATGGTACTAGCTTACTACTTCAACGAACTCCGCTACCACAAAGCACTGGTAGGGATTTACGCTTTCAATAAGCAATCCATTGGCCTCCATCAAACGCTAGGCTTTCAACAGGAGGGACGATTAAGAGAAATGATCTACGCCGGTAACGCTTATCATGATCTTCTCAAGTTTGGGCTATTGAAAAGGGAATTCGGCCTTGTTCCTACGGCTGAAGCGTAGTACTAATCTCCCATTACAAGCTCGTTAGGTATATCCCTAGATCCTGTTCTTTTTCGAGCCGTAGCTTTTTCTTCAGACGGTACTTTGATTTGAGTACACTTTCCGGCAAAACGTTTAAAAGAGAAGCGATCTCCTTAGTCGTTAGGTTCATGCGGAGAAAGGATGCCAGGCGTACATCATTTTCAGTGACCTCTCCCGCCACTTGTCGGAGGTTTTGGTCAAAGTCGTTATGGACCTGGGTAAAGTAGGATTTAAATACCTCCCAGGTTTCGTCTTCTCCGGATTGCCGGCGCAAGCTATTGATGACCTTGTTGAGTTCAAGTTTAGAGGGTTCGGTTGACTGTTTTATCTGCTCAAGGTTTTCCTGAACTTCCTGCAAGTAGGTACTTTTTTGAACGAGGTGGAGCGTCTGTGAGGTCAGTTCTTTTTTCTTAAAGGCCAGTTCCGTTTTCAGCATGGCTTCTTGCTGCTCCCGTTCAAGCTGGTTCCTCTTCATACGTTGGCGGAAGACAAAATACAGTAGACCCGATATCAGAATAAAGGATACCATCCCTGTGCCATACAAAGTAGCGGAAAGGCGACTAGCTTTAGCTTCGGCATCCAATGTCTTGATCTCCTCTGCCTGTAGCGCCAGTTCGTTTTCTTTCTTTTCGGTTTCGTAGATGGTTTGCAATTCATCGAAGCGGTTGGTACGCTCTTGGTTGAAGAGACGTTCTGCTACCGCCTTATAACTTTTGTAGTAAGCAAGGCTCTCTCGATGATTACCTATTTTCTCGTAGGCTTGGGCCAGAAGTTTTCGAGCATCGCGAACCACATTATCTGTACCATAGGCACTGGCATTTTCTTCAGACTCTTTCAGATAGTGGATAGCCTCCGCATAATTACCCTGTGCTACTAGTGTTGTTCCAAGTGAAAGGGTGTTGACGAAGTATATGAACTCTTGACCTTCCACAGAACTGGAAGCTACCAAATCAGTCTGAATGCGCTGCGCTTTATCATAATCACCCTGATAATAAGCAAGTCGAGATTCTGCTAAGTAAGCGGCATTAGTGAGTGAGGGGTCTTGCAGCTTTTTACAGATCTCCTGCGTGTTAGTAATGATCGAACTCAAAGTTGGGTACTGCTCATAGTTGGGAATCATTAGATCTGCCATTAGGATAGAATTGGACACTACTTGGCGGTCCATACCATTAGCAGCAAAAAAATCGATGGTCTTTTGAAAGTAGGGGATGGCATTGACGGTATCTTTCATTTCACCATAGATAGCGGCAATGACCATTCGGTTTTGCTGCAAGTCCATAGCGAGTTCTTCGCGCTGCTCGAAAATGCGTTCGCCAGCTACTGCTTGATCAAATGCTAGGTTGTAGTAGCCTTTCATCAGATAGACGATGGCGACCGAGTTATGGATATCGGCAATGCCTACAGAGTCATCTATTCGCGCAAAGTTGGCTCCAGATTGCTGATAGTAGTGCAAGGCACTATCCAGCTCACCAACCATATTGTGGTCCTGCCCCAAGTTGCGTTGTACGCTAGCAATCGCTTCGTAGTTATTAGCCGCTTCAAACAGAATCATGGCGCGACGAAAGTAGTAACCCGAACTATCAAAGTTGTTCATGTACGCGTGGCAAACGCCCTTCTTGTACAAGCCGTTACTGAGGATAGTATCCACTTGCAACTCATTACCGATGTCGATAATGCGCTGTGCGTGTTCCATGGCAGCATTAGGGTCGCCATTGATAGATGACGCCCATAGCTTTTCTGAGATATCAAAGACTTCGACTTGACTGCTAGCTGCTTCCAGTGCTGCTTGCAGGCTGTCCATCTTGGAGTCCTGAGCGAAAGTGAATAAAGGGAGGAAAAAAAGTATTGAAAGTATTGCACTCTGAGTCTTCATAAATCATAGGTGTTAGCGGGCCAAAGATAGAAAAGACTTTCAGCTGAGCGGATTCTCCGTTTTTATCCTGTCTATGAGGTGAATTTTGGATAAATCGACTTGTATAAATCAGAAGTGGGTTTAATATATTGTAAATCAGTTGTTTATTGTTTGTTTGAAAGCTTTGTGAATGCTAGGGATAGCATGTTTTTTTGTGCTGTCCATGCTTTGTCCATAGCCAAAATTGGCGTTGCGGGAGGTACTGCCCCTACATTTGAACCGTCAACTAGTGACAACAAAAATTTTGTGGTGGCTTACTCTGGTCGGGCTGCAGACTGATTAGAAGTAAGCTTCACAAAAACCTTAAACCACAAAAGATTTTAAACATGACACACAGTAATTTAATCTTGACCTTGTTGAAGCGTTCGTTCCTATTATTGCTCCCCCTTACTTTTCTTGTATCCTGCAGCGAAGATGAAGATCCACCGACGCCAGTAGATGAGGATGTAGTGTTCCAGATTGATCTGATCAAGATGGCAGCCTTGGAAATCAAAGAAGCCGAGGGAGATAATCTGGAAGTATTTGGAAATATTACCACAAAACTTATCCGTGATAATATCACCGAAACCAATGATCTATGGACTGCTGCTATCGAAGAGGCTATAGCAGTAGGACGGAGTGATACGCCTGTGATGGCATCAGTGAGCTATACCGTAGCTACCTCTAATATTGCAGCCAGTAGGCTGGAAGTAACTGCTGATCTAATGGAGTCAGATGGTGCAAGCGGTACCAATGCACCGGAAGATCTAGGTAGCGATAAGATTACGACTTCGCTAGCCGATATCACGACTTCCGCGGAATACTCGATCGTATTGACGGATTCAAGCGGTCAGCACGTTCAAGTGACCTATTCGATTACACGCCAGTAGGCTATAATACCGCATAAACCGAAAAGGGATGTTCGGGTTCTACCATTACGTAGGGCTCGAACATTTCTGTTTTTAGTAGGCTGTTTAAATCCAAGGTAACCCTGCTGGCGTTCTGCTATCCAGCAAAAGGTGGGAGAGATATCCCGCTGCGGCTACGGTAAAGAAATGCTGTACCATATCATGCAATTCGGGGTTGGTTTCCGTTTGATAGGTAAACCAGGCCAGCATAGCTAACAAAGTGTAGCTGTGAAAGAACTTGCGATGCCTCCAGTTTCCATTTTTGGCGGGCTCCAGTATGTCTGGCATGAGACCAAATTGCCCTCCAACGGCAGCACTAATCAGTAAAATACCCAGGTAAGATATTTGCTCGGTGGTAGAAAGCAGAGATTCAGTTTCCTCTGGTCCATGATAATATAGTCGAGCATAGGCTACGGCTGCTCCGGTTAGGACGCCGGCCACGAGGTGAGTCGGTTTATTGGGCACTCAGAATATTTTAGTGATTGATCCTATCGCGACGGCCAAATTAGTAAACTAATTATAGTCAAAGAACCGTTCGATTATTAGAGTGCCGACGAGGCTTTTCTAATTGTGTACTACTAATCAAAGTGCATTTCCATGTATCTGAAGGGTTACCGAATAACAACGACTACGGGAAAAATAATCACGCTCCCCAAGTGGGATTTTGGTGGTGACAAATCCTTTACGAATCGTGTCTGGAACGGGATTGTGGAAAATACACGATCGCTATCGCCAGATAGCTACCCATTTCACATCAGTGATCTAGACCAGGAAGAGCGTCCGTCGTTTACCATTAGCACTCCTGTCGAATTTGAGGCTTGGTTAAAAAATGACTTTGATAGCAAGGATTATCTGAAGCCGAAGTCTTGAGCTAGTTCATCCTACTTAATTGCTTATCTAACCAGATGACGATCGGCCACTTCGAACGAACTTGTATCATTTCCCCGCGCTCCAAGCTAGTGTAAGATTTGTTAAACATAGACTGGGCTACCTCTTCCCAAACGTCTTGATAGACGAGTTTCAGCGTGCTGTGTGTTTGCAGAAAATGTTTGAAGGTAGCTTCTTCTGCCACTCGCACTTTGAAAATTTTCTTGGTTGCAGCACCAGGTCCAGTGAGAAAGTTGTAAGCGCTTTGGTAAAGTGAGTCAGGTGAAAGTTGTTGTTGGCCCAAGAGTAATTCATTCTTGGGTTCTACCCTTAAATCGTAGACGTTTTCTGGTCGAAGTACGAAGCCTTCGTAGCGGACTGTCGGTGTCCAGTTGGGATCGAGGCCCATTGCTTGCAATACTTCCTGCTTCTCCTCCGTGATGATCTGCTTGCGAAGACATGGTCGATTACTCATGGAGTTACATTCGTTTTCCACGAAAGGTGGCAGACGATTAGGAAGTGCCTTCCCTTCGGAAGCACGATAAAACAACTTGAGAAAACCCGCTTTGCGCAGATGGGCTTCCAAGTAGTGCAAGGCATAGTAGGGTGCAGTTTCGTCTATCCAGAGGTTGAGCCATATGTTATACCGCAAACTATCTGGAACTGTCAACCTAATTGTATCTGCCCAGGATTCTATTTGAGAAAATGCGCTACTACCTAAACCACTTAAACCCAATGCAAGATCCACCGAAGAAGCGGATTGATCACTGTACCCTAGGAAACAATCGAATTCGAGATGATCTTTTGGCCTTAACTCTAAACTGGAATCAATAGGAATATCTGGCAGCTTGAGATCAATTCCTTTAGGAAGCAACTGCCGATAAGCAAAAGTATCTGGTTCAATAAGCACTGGATCAACCGTGCCTTCCACTTCATTCTGAGTACACGCGCCTAGAAACAGCAAAAGACCGGTAGCATGTATAGCGCAAATGATCCAGTATTTCATTGACGATTAACTTTATAATGAACGCCCTCCATAGGCTTCAATCATACGATAAGGATATAGCTCCGGTAATTGACTTATTTCGTCAAGTCGAGTGATCTCATCGGCGCTCAGTTGTAAATCGGCAGCATCTAGGTTTTGCTCTAGTTGAGTAAAGGTACGGGCACCGATAATCACGGAAGGAACGATGTCTTTGGCCAGTAACCAAGCTAGTGCAACGGCCACATGCGAGCTGTCGTGAGCTTTCGCTATTTCATCAACCACTGCCAAAACCTTCCAGTTTTGATCATTGTTGCGGCGTTCCCAGCTCTCTTCAGTATGGTCGGCGGTGGTGGCGATACGCCCTTCTGTGGGTGCCTGATCAGGTGAGTATTTTCCAGAAAGGAAGCCTCCACCCAATGGGCCCCAAGGTAGCAACCCGAGGCCCTCACTAGCACATAGGTCTGCGAATTCGTATTCCAGATCTCGCTTAACTAAACTGTATTGATACTGAGCGGCGATAAATGGCGAATAGCCGGCTTGCCGAGCAATCATTTGTGCCTTCATCAACTGCCAGGCTTTGAAATTAGAGATACCCAAATAACGCACCTTCCCACTCGTGACGAGGTCGTCCAAAGCACGCAAGGTTTCTTCCAGTGGAGTGATTGGATCCCAGCAGTGGAGATAAAGTAAATCTATGTAATCGGTCTGGAGACGACGCAAAGAATCATCTACACTTTCAATGATGTGTAAACGCGATAGCCCACTCTGATTCGGGTCGTCGCCCATGGGGAAACGAACTTTGGTAGCCAAAATCGTACGCTGGCGACGTCCACCGAGATACCGACCAATGATCTCTTCCGAACGGCCCTCGGCGTATACATTTGCAGCATCAATATGATTGCCACCGGCATCAAAGTAGCGATCCATGATGCGTTTGGCTTCTGCTTCAGGTGTCGTGCGAGCACTATTCTCGCCAAATAGCATAGAACCTAGTGTCAGGTTAGTAGTGATGAGGCCCGATTGGCCGATGGGTGCGTATTTCATCGTCTTATGGTATTGGCTTTGATGCAAGGATAAGAAAATTAGCCCATTTTTGTAACACCCTCATTTTCGCTGCATCTAAGCGATAAAGCAAGCATTAGAAATTATGCAAAATCCATTGAAGCTCGAATACACGGAAACGCTTGACCGCGAACTGGTAGAACGTTCGCTAGAGGGAGATAGGAAGTCGTTGGAGCGCTTAATCCAGTTGCACCAATCCTTCATTTATAATGTCGCTTGGAAAATGGTCCATGATCCACATGATGCGATGGACCTTACGCAGGAAGTACTCATTAAGGTCATTACCAAGCTATCGCAATTTAAATTCAATAGTTCTTTCCGGACATGGTTGTATCGAATAGTAGTAAATGAATTTCTACAAGGAAAGCGCCGGAAAATGGAATTGGAGATCAGTTCTTTTGATGAATTGGGGCGACGCCTAGAAGCCATTCCAAATCCTGATCTTACGAGGGAGGAGGAAATGCTATACGAAGAGTTGAGTCGGGAAATGAAGGTGCGATGTATGTCGGGTATGCTAATGTGCCTGAATAGGGAGCAACGCCTTATTTACATCTTGGCAGATACCTATGGTATAGATCATAAACTTGGGGCTGAAGTCTTTGACATCTCCCCTCAGAACTATCGGGTGAAATTGCATCGGGCCCGTAAGGAGCTATTTAACTACATGAGTAATAAGTGTGGTTTGATCAATAAGGCAAACCCATGCCGTTGCTCCAAGAAAGCAAAGGCATTGAAAGGCATGGGCGTGCTAGATGAAAACAAAATGATATTTACGAAAGCTTATCGGGAGCAGATTGCACAGTACGCTGAGACGCATTCTGCTGAAGCCTGCGAAAAGCATGAGACTGCTATGCAAGATCTCTTCCAGTCTCATCCGGTACGCACGCAGTTTGATAAGGAAACGATAATTGATACGATCCTGAAGGAGAGTGATTATCTGAAATATTTTCAATGAGTTTTGTAACACCTCTAGAATCCTTGCATCCAAGTAGTAGGGACCACAGGAACGGATGTTAACTCTTGTGGTAGGAAATAAAACTCAGGAAAATGGAATTTAGAAAATCAATTGTGGTCGACAAAAGTATCGACCAGGTATGGGAGGTCTTAGGCAACCAATATGCAGAAGCCTATCGGTGGGCCAGTGGACTCTACCATTCGAAAGGAAAAGGAGCACCAGTACTTCAGGGGGCCACTTGCGACCAGCGCGTCTGCGAAACCGACTTTGGGACGGTCAGAGAAAAGCTTCGCACCCTAGATGCGGAGAATTATGTCTTGAGCTATGAAGTGATGGAAGGCTTCCCGTTCTTCGTAGATACTGGGGTCAATAACTGGAAACTTACTCCCGAAGCTGGTTCTACCCGAGTGGATATTCATCTCGTTATTACCACCAAGGGCTTTGTTGGAAGTGTAATGAGTCCAATGCTAAAGTGGCAAATGAATAAGGTCTTGGACAATGTACTATCGGACTTTAAATACTACATAGAAGTTGGCAATCCGAGTCCTCGTAAACTAGCAGAAATGGCAAAAAGCCAAAAGAAGGCTGCTTAGAAAGTAACCGCTTATCTAAATTACCCTACTGACGCCTCAGTACCAAGAGGTAACCATTCCATAATCTTAAATCTGACAATCAATGACAACGAATGCAGTCGCAGTTCGCCTGGTCGAGCTATTGCGCGCAGGAAAATTTGAACAAGTGTACGACGAGCTTTTCGATGCGGAGCGCGTCCAGCACATAGAACCTCAATCCGAATACTTTGCGAAGGTGGTCGGTGTTCCGGCAATCAAGGAGAAAGATGCAAAGATGGCCGCCAACATTGCCGAATTCGGCGCCATGCAGGTCGGTGATGCGATCGTAGCCGGTGATCATTTCGCAATCCCTTACAAGATGGGTTTTACCCTCAAAGATGGCAATGCAGTCAACTTGGAAGAGATTATCCTCTACCAAGTACAAGAGGGCAAGATCGTTCTAGAGCAATTCTTTTATTAATCCACAATGTCCGACCTAATCCAGGACAACTCAAAACCAAAAAAAATAATGCAATTCTTGAAATCATTGCTAGCTGTTGTTTTTCTATGCTCAACAGTTGCCGTTTTTGCCCAATCAGCAAATGCTGATATCACTAAATCTCAGATTATTGAAGCTTCAGCCGATGAGGTTTGGGAGCGTCTTCGCCAGCTAGATGGTCTAGAAGAGATCATCCCCAACTTTTTGGGTGACTCCTGGCTAGTGAATAATGCCGAACCAGGGGTGGGAGCGAAACGAAGCTGTGCGGCGCCTGGCACGCCGAAAGGACAAGCTTCTTACACAGAACAGGTACTCGAATATGACGATGAGAAGCGTTACTACACGTATGCTGTCATTGATGGCGTACCTGCAAAAGGCATGGTTAATTCTTTCAAGGTTGTGGACCTTGGATACCAAAAGTGCATGGTAGTCTGGACTTCCTCTATGGAAGCCTTTGTCGAAAACCCACAGATGACGGAGGAACAATTTCTAGGCTTCATCCATTCTGCCGGCGATGCGATTCTGGCCGGTTTAGACCGCCTTCATGGAGATAATTAAGAGTGGACATTGAACTCGATTTATTGGAATACGCCTCTGCTTATCACAGCAGGGGCGTCCTAATTATTGCAAGATGAGGAACCTGTTTTTTCTATTCCTTTCCCTACTCGCCTTTTTGGACACTAAAGCTCAATTAGAGTCCTTGATAGTAGACTACCAAGAAGGTGGCCCTTCGATCACAATAAACATTTATCGACCAAGGGAGGAGCTTGAGCAAACACGAATCCACTACTTCACTGATGGAAATAAGCTGTTGGACAATGGTATTCTAGAGTCTTTGATCGAACATGAGACTAGCCCTGCATACTACGTTTTTGTGAGTACGATTGACCCTGTATCAGGCTTGGATCATCGCAATGAATATTTCTTCTGTAATCCAGTCTATCTCGAATTCTTCGAAGAACAAGTGTTGCCATTGGTAGAGCAGCACTTGGGCCTATCATTTTTGCCAGCCCAACGTTCCTTGATTGGTGTGTCCTTCGGAGGTTTAAATGCCGCCTATTTTTCTGGGATCAACGAAAGCTTCCAGAAATATGTCCTGCTTTCGCCAGTTACCTACCCCTGCAAGATCTTCAAGGAGAAAGTGGTATTCTCAACCAACCAGGATTTGAAGATTTTCTTATCTACCGGTACCAAAGATGCGGAGCTCTATGTTCGAGAGTTAGAAGCACTTTATCGCAGCAAGGGCTATACATTGGAAACGATCCAGACGGAGGGTGGGCATGACTTTGAGAATTGGTTGGGGCAGATGACGAGGGTGATGCAATTTTTGAGCGAATGAGATGTGGATCATAGTGGAAGGTTAGGATTGAAGTTGGTAATTGGGGCACGGCCCGCACGGCGGGACCCACCCTGTCACCTGGTCCAAAAACCACCTCTTCCGTCTCAAACAGAAAAGACAGCAGGATCACACCCGTTCCAGTGACAATTCACTCAAACGGCCAACACATCCTTGTTTGTGATGAAAAGCAGGGAAGGGAAACGCTGATTAAACTGACTCCGAGTACTCCTAATTGAGTCAGCCGGGAAAGGAACTCTGATTAGTGCTTTTCTACACTAGAGTTTAAAGATAATAGAATTTTTTGAAATAAAAATATAAAATACAGTTTGTTATTTGTGTTCTATCCCTTCCTCTTCCATCAAGTCTAAACCAAAGTTTCGTATAGTCTCAATAATCGGGATGACGCGCTGTCCACGCTCGGTGATGGAGTATTCTACCTTGGCCGGTACCACGGGATAGACCTTTCGGTTGATAAAACCATTCGCTTCAAGATCCCGCAGCTGAGAAGTAAGCATCTTATCGGAGATCTGCGGAATACTCTTTTTTAGTTCGCTATAGCGCATCACCTTATCCTTCAGTCGCCAGAGTAAGGGCATCTTCCAGGTACCGCCAATCTTGTCAATTGCGAACTCTACTGGGTTATAATATAGCTTATGGTTGTGAATGAACTCTGGCATAATGATCTGATTATCAGTATACTTTCTTCGGGGTTAGTAACGAACATCGTCGTAAGAATGGCAACTTTTGGCCGCTGGACACGATTTTCATAGTGAGTTTACAACAAAGATCTTAATCAAAAAACAACTATGAATATTATTGAGCAGCAACGATACGTCCACGCCCACGGAATGCCTATCAAAGGAAAGATTCTCATGGTGGCCAGCAGCCCAACGACTTCTCAACAAACAGGTTGGCCCATCGGTTTTTGGGCAGCAGAGTTGACGCACCCACTCCATGTGTTTCAGGAAGCAGGATATGAAGTTACTTTAGCTTCTACCGAAGGTGGAAAGATTGAGATGGACGGTTACTCTAATCCAGAGGATGCGAGTGGTTATTCTGCCCATGATGTGATCTCACTAGGATACATGCAACAAGCTAGTTTTCAGGATATGCTCCAGAATACGCCTGCCCTGTCAACAGTGAACGTAGGTGACTACGATGCTATCTTCCTAGTGGGTGGCCAAGGACCAATGTACACCTTCAAAGGCAATAGCGGCCTGCAACAGCTATTTGCTGGTTTCTATGAGGCAAATAAGCCAAGCGCTGCAGTGTGCCATTCGACTACCTTATTGCTGGAGGCCAAAAAGTCAAACGGTGAGCTAGTAGTTGCGGGTAAAACCTGGACGGGTTTCGCTGATGCTGAAGAACAGTATGCGGATCAAGCAGTAGGACAGCGCATTCAACCGTACTGGATCGAGACGGAAGCCCGAAAGTTGGAAAATACTACCTTTAAAGTGGCGGCTCCCTTCTCCTCCCATGCGATCGCTGATGGTAACCTCATCACCGGACAACAGCAAAACTCAGGAGCAGCGGCAGCACGCTTGGTCGTTGAACAATTAGAAACGAGTAACTAGATGAGAATAGCGATTGTAGGCACCGGGAATGTAGGTGGTGCTTTAGCTGCAAAGTGGGCCCAGGCTGGCCATGAGATACTTCTGGGGGTAAGGGATACCGATAACTTTAAAGGTGCTGCCCTCTTGGAGCAACCCAATACGACGGTACACAATATCCCTACGGCAGTTGCCGAGGCAGAGGTGATTCTATTGGCGACGCCAGCCCCAAAGGCCGTGGAAGTAGCACAAAGCTTGGGCGATACCAGCGGGAAGATCATCATTGATGCGATGAACGTTGTGATGGGGCGCGGCCCTGAGGGATTCACCAATACCGCCGATGCTATTTTAGCTAATACGGCAACTACTGCTGTAGTGAAGTGCTTTAATACGACGGGCTTCAATAATATGAAGGATACCGAGTATGGTGATGCGCAGCTTGACAACTTTGTAGCAGGAGAAAGTGCTTACGCCAAAGAGGTGGCTCAGCAACTTTCTGCCGATGCTGGTTTTGCGGAATGCTATGATGTAGGGGGTAATGATCGCTTCGCCCTCATGGAGCAATTTGCCTTCTTTTGGATCAATCTGGCCATGTTTCAGGGGCACGGTCGGGAGATTGGATTTAAGCTTTTGAAGCGATAATTCATCATTTATTCCTCTTATTGACATCCTTTTAGGCGAAACTCCGTTTTTGTCTAAGAATCACAGAAAAAGTAACTTATCGATTTCGGTAAGTTACTTTTTCAATTAACACTAACAGATTTTTTGTCTAGCTCTTCCAAAGCATCAGTTATCGTAGTAGGAGGTGGCCTCGCTGGCCTCACCAATGCCTTGCATCTGGCGCAGTCCGGTGTGGAGGTCGTCTTATTTGAGAAAGATGCTTTTCCACGGCACAAAGTCTGCGGTGAGTATATTTCCAATGAAGTATTGCCATTTCTTCAGCACTTGGGAGTCAATCCTTTTGAGTTAGGTGCTACCCCAATCAGTCGATGTTCCTTGAGCAGTATAAAGGGGCGTGAAGTGCAAGCCACATTGCCCTTGGGTGGTTTCGGTATCAGTCGCTTTTTGCTGGATAATCATCTTCAACAAAAATGTGTGGAGGCAGGTGTACAGCTAATTGAAGATTCCGTTTTGCACATACAATTTAGTGGTAAGGAGTTTCAGGTGCGGACTAAATCCCACGGAGATTGGACCGCTGAGCTAGTAATCGGCGCCTATGGTAAACGTTCACGCCTGGACAAAGAACACGGCCGTGAATTTATGGAGGAAAAAGCACCTTATCTGGCGGTGAAACGGCACTTTGCAGGCGAGTTCCCAGAAGACTTAGTGGCCTTACACAATTTCAAAGGCGGCTATTGTGGTGTCTCCAAAGTAGAAGAGGGGCGGATCAACGTTTGCTACTTGGCAGATTATTCCGCCTTTAAGCCTTATCGTGATATTGATCGTTTTGAACGAGAGGTCGTGCGCCGCAATCCTCATCTGGCCCGTTGCTTTCAGGAATTTGAACCTTTGTTCGAATCGCCCATGACGATTAGTCAGGTTTCTTTTGCCCCAAAGGAGCGAGTATACCAGCAGGTATTGATGAGTGGTGATAGTGCAGGAATGATTCATCCACTTTGCGGAAATGGTATGGGAATGGCGATTGGTAGTGCCGAAATACTGTCAAATCTGATATTGCGCTACCGCAAAGGAGAATTCTCTTCTCGAACGGCATTAGGAGCTGCATATGACCAACAATGGCGACAACAGTATCGTAAACGCTTGCTGGCTGGTCGTATGTTCAGTGCACTCTTTTCCCGCAATCAGCTTTTTGATCAGGCAGTCTCCGTGCTAACCCATGTACCGGTACTCCTACCGTTCTTCGTACGACAGACCCATGGTTCCTAAAGGAAAACCGCCGAAATTTCCAATCGCGGACAAATAATACCTTTCTTCCGCCAACAAACTAGGCGCAATTTCCCTTTCTTGATGCATACCCTTTGGTCAACATGTGGATTGATACTCGCCATCGCAGTCAAGAAGAGGAAATAATGGATGATTTTGCCCTGGCGGGTGAAACACTCCGCGATGCCCTGGATGAGATCGCCCGCATCAATCGTTGGCTGGGCGGTAACCAAATCACGTTGTCTGGGATTCGTCAGTTACTACAGGAGCAAAGGACCGATCGTCCAATCCGGGTTTGGGACCTTGGCTGTGGCGGGGGTGATATGCTGCGCCAACTTGCCGATTGGGGAAGACGGCGGAATATCGCTTTTGAGTTAGTTGGAATTGATGCGAACGCAGACGCTATCGAGTACGCACGTGAGTTGTCGGAAGCCTATCCTGAGATCAGCTATGTGCACACCATTCTACCAGATGAATCGCTAGATGCCCAAGAGGTAGATATTGTCCTGTGCACTTTATTCCTACATCATTTTTCGGAAGAAGCTATTCTCGAGTTGTTGCAAACTTATAGTGATAAAGCTACTATGGGAGTGGTGGTGAATGACTTGCAGCGGTCGTCTCTGGCTTATTTCCTGTTTGGAATCATCACGATGTTCCACCGTAATAAGATGACGCGTGAGGATGGCCTGCTGTCCATCAAACGTGGCTTCCGACGGAGAGAGCTAGAGGCGTGGGCCGGAAAATTAAAAGGATGGACCAGCCAGATTCGTTGGCGCTGGGCTTTCCGTTATCAATGGATTATTCAACCGCTCTAGGCGGACCAAGTATATTAGATGGTAAAGATTTCCACGGTTGCGAAAGCATTGCCGCCATACACGCGGAGTACTAAAGACATACTGCCTTACATCGAGGCCTGGCTGAGTGGTCAGGATGATCGCTTTCGGCGTAAAGTGCTCAAGATATTTCGGAATGCCGGTGTAGATCATCGGTACTCGATTATTGATGCACCCAAGATGTTTCAGCCCAGGAGCTTCGAAGAAAATAACCAACGCTATGCTGAAGGGGCAATACAATTAAGTGAAGCCAGTTTGCGGAAAGCCCTAGACCAAGCGGGCTGGGCGCCAACTGACCTTGACTTCATCATCACCGTAAGTTGTACCGGGTTCATGATTCCATCGGTGGATGCTTACCTGATCAACAATCTGGGGATGCGGCAAGATATCGTTCGCCTGCCCGTAACGGAGATGGGCTGTGCAGCCGGTGTGTCGGGTATCATATACGCCAATAATTTCCTCAAGGCTAATCCTGGAAAACGTGCCGCAGTCATTGCAGTGGAATCCCCAATGGCTACCTTCCAGCAGCAGGATTTTTCGATGGTGAACATCGTTAGTGCGGCCATTTTTGGTGATGGATGTGCTTGTGCATTGTTATCATCTAACCCTGAGGATAAAGGGCCACGAATTGTGCACGAAGAGATGTATCACTTCTTTGATGCCCAGCACATGATGGGGTTTGCTTTGAAGAATAGCGGGCTACATATGATTTTAGATCAGACGGTCCCCCAGACGATTGAAGCCAACTTCGTCGATATCATTCACCCATTCTTGGAGCGTGCTGGTACCCGGATTGAAGAGGTCGACCATTTGGTGTTTCATCCAGGAGGGAGGAAAATCGTGCAGGTAGTTGACGACCTGTTTGGGGCATTGGGTAAGAGCATAGAGGATACCCGCGAGGTGCTCCGCCTGTACGGAAATATGTCGAGCGCCACGGTGCTTTATGTGCTGGAACGCTTTCTGGAAAGAGACATCCCTGCTGGAGACAAAGGACTGATGCTCAGCTTTGGGCCGGGCTTTTCGGCGCAGCGGGTGTTGTTGGAGTGGTAGATGGTGTGGTCCTCGCGTCGGGGGACATGGTTTATTCCTCGCGTCTGGGGACGCTCGGGAACATAGGGACGCTTGAGAACGATAGTTGGTTTGTTAGTTGGGCTAGTTCTTATATGTCCTTATATGCCTTAAATGGTTCAAAAAGACTTTGGTGCCTTAGGTGGTTCAAAAGTTAGAAGGTTAGATAGTTTGGTTAGTTGATTTGGATTGAAATTCCTCGCGTTTGGGGACGCTAGGTAACGCTTGGGGACTACAATAAACATTGATACAAATGCAAAACTGGGCACTTATACTTGGCGGATCATCCGGGTTGGGGTTGGCTACTGCACGAGAGCTGGCGCGAAGAGGTATGAACCTATGTGTGGTGCACCGAGATCGGCGATCGCGGCAAGTGGAGTTGGATAGCGTATGGGAAGAGATACGAGCGACAGGTGTACAGGTGAAAACCTTTAATGTGGATGCCCTGCGGCCAGATAAACGCCTGGAAATATGTGAAGAGCTATACGCCGAGTTAGGTGATGAAGGGAGGCTAAGGGTGCTGGTACATAGCATAGCTAAAGGCAACCTGAAACCAATGTTGAGCGATGAAAGCCCGCAACTACAATCAGATGATTTTCGATTGACCTTGGAAGCCATGGCGACCAGCTTGTATGACTGGGTAAAGGAATGCCACCTTATGGGCTTATTTACAAATCCTGCAAGCGTAATCAGCTTCACCAGTGAGGGCAATAGGAAAGCCTGGCAAAACTACGCGGCCGTATCGGCGGCTAAAGCGGCTTTGGAAGCGATTACTCGCAACATCGCTTTAGAGTTTGCACCCTATGGCATAAGAGCCAATTGCGTACAGGCCGGCACCACCGATACGCCCAGTTTGCGGATGATACCGGGCCACGAAGATCTAATAACACACAGCTTACAACGAAACCCTTACAATCGACTCACGACTCCAGAAGATGTGGCGAAGGTCGTAGGCCTCTTGGTACAAGATGAAGCCCTATGGATCAATGGGGCGGTGATACCAGTGGATGGAGGGGAGCATGTGAGGTGATATGGTTGAAAGGTTTGATGGTTTGATTGTTAGGTGGTTTGATAGTTGGGTGAGTTGGGTGAGTGAATTTAGTTGGGTTAGTTAGTTCTTATATGTCCTTCTATGCCTTATATGGTTCAAAAGTTAGAAGGTTTGATGGTTAGGTGGTTTGTTAGTTGAGTGAATGTTCTGCGTGAGCGCTGTGGAGGGGTGTGCCGGAGGCAAGCAGACTGAGCCAGTGGCGAAGGCCGAGCGAATAGCGAGCCCCAAAACATAGCGACCCTTGGGGCACGCCCAAAAAAGAAAATATGGAAACAGCTGATAAAGAAACGATAGCACAGGTGCTGAACTGGTTGCCCTACGGCGAGCCCTTCTTGTTTGTGGATGAGTTGGAAGCGTTAAGTGAAGATAGAGTAGTGGGCTATTACCGTTTCAGGCCAGAGCTGCCTTTTTATGCGGGGCACTTCAAAGATCATCCGGTGACGCCGGGAGTGATCCTGACCGAGTGCATGGCCCAGATAGGGGTGGTGTGTATGGGAATATACTTGCTGCGAGCGCAAATAGCCGGTGGCGAGGCGCCGGGAGTAGCACTATCGAGCCAAGAGGTGGATTATTATGCACCGGTATACCCGGGAGAACGTGTGAAGGTAGTGGCGGAACGGGAGTATTTTCGGTTTGGGAAATTGAAGTGCCGGGTGGAGATGCGCAATGAGGAAGATGCCCTGGTGTGCAAGGGCGTATTGGCAGGAATGACTAAAAGAATTTAAGATGAAGCAGCGGGTAGTGATAACAGGAATGGGCGTGGCCGCACCGAATGGTGTAGGACTACAGGCCTTTGAAGAGGCACTTCGAGCAGGCCGATCGGGTATTCGCTACTACGAGCAGTTGGCGGAGATGAATTTCTCCTGCTGCATTGGAGGGGAACCAGAGGTGAGTGAGGAGCTGAAGCTACAATACATGACCGCTCTGCAGCTGCGCAACTTCAATAGTTCGGGCATTCTGTACGGTGTAATGGCGGGTACAGATGCCTGGAAAGATGCTGGTCTGTCGGTGGTTGATGCCGACGATGCACCAGACTGGGACACAGGGATCGTATTCGGCGCGGGTAACTCAGGCGTGGAGAAAATGCGAGATTCGGCCTACAAACTAGATGGAGGTAAGGTGAAGCGCTTGGGAAGTACTACTGTGCCACAGATTATGGCCAGCGGCGTGAGTGCTTATTTGGGAGGAATATTAGGAGCCGGTAACCAAGTGACGACGAATTCTTCTGCCTGTACTACCGGAACGGAAGCGATACTACTGGGCTATGAACGCCTCGTACTGGGCCATGCCAAGCGAATGCTAGTGGGAGCCAGCAGCGATAGTGGGCCCTACATATGGGGAGGTTTTGACGCCATGAAAGTGCTGAACTACAAGTCGAATGATAAGCCGGAAGCTGCATCTAGACCACTAAGTGCAACAGCAAGTGGGTTTGTGCCGGGGAGCGGCGCTGGAGCCCTCATGCTGGAGACCCTGGAGAGTGCACTGGAGCGCGGTGCCAAGATCTATGGCGAGATACTGGGGGGCGCAGTGAACTCTGGTGGGCACCGCCTGGGCGGTACAATGACTGCTCCGAATAGTGAGGCGGTGCAGCGCTGTATAGGCGATGCCCTGCGTAATGCAGGAGTACAAGCGAGCGAAGTGGACCTGATAAATGGCCACTTGACTGCTACCGTAAAGGACCCGACGGAAATAGAAAATTGGGCGACTGCCTTGAGACGGCGTGGCCAGGATTTTCCGCTGATTCATTCGCTCAAGGCGATGGTGGGACACTGCATCAGTGCGGCAGGAGCGATAGAGACAGTGGCAGCGGTGTTGGGCTTGGAAAGGGGGTTTGTGTTTCCATCTATCAATTGTGACGATATACACCCAGAAGTCAGTGCTATCATTGACCCAGAGCGAATTGTACGAACCTTGCGCGAGGATGCAGAGGTGAACATCATAGCCAAGGCTGGCTTCGGTTTTGGAGATGTGAATGGGTGCCTGGTGCTGAAACGCTGGACGGGGGAGTAACTTTGGTAGAAGGTAGAAGGTAGAAGGTGTAGGGAAACTTGTGTTTTCTGGCATCAACTGGACGAAACAATTGAAACGACTGCTGAGAGCGCAGCAGTTCCAGATATGCAGTCTCGATAGCTATCGGGATTCTGTATTCTGATGCACCTGTGCTGACCGTAGTGTTAGTAGTCGCAGAAAAAATTTAAACATATGAACAAAGAAGAGAGAATTAAAACACTGAAGCGATTGATCACACCCTATGTGCAGGATCAGGAGGCTTTTGCTGCTTTGAATGAAGACACGGACTTCATCAAAGACCTTAAGATCAACTCGGCACATCTTGTGGATATTATCCTGGATGTAGAGGATGAGTTTGATATTGAAATTGAGGACGAGGCCATGGAGCAGATGATGACGGTGAAAGCAGCCTTGGACGTGATTAGTGCCAAGGTGGATTAAGTGCTGTTGGGAAATGACATAGTAGATTTACAGGACGCACGGATCGCCAGTAACTGGCAAAGGCCGCGTTATCTGGAGAAAATCTTTACGCCACAAGAACGAGCGTGGATACAGCAGGCCAACCAACCTGATATGCGGGTGTGGATGTTGTGGAGTGCTAAGGAGAGTGCCTATAAGTTGAGCCGACAACTAGGCGCTGAGCGGGCCTATGCGCCCAAAAGCCTAAGAATCAGGGATTGGACGCAGGAGAGTGCCACCAATTATCGACTGCAGTTGCTTACCGAACAGGCGGAGTTGACCGTACATACTACCCTTGGCCATACCTTTGTGCATAGTGTAGCCCTGCTAGACGAGAACCCTAACTGGCAGGCGGAAATTCTAAACCTTAGTGGAACGCATGAGGAGAAGCGAAAGCAATTGCGAGAGCAGGTCTGCCAACGCGTAGCGGAGGCTGATAGTAGGGTAGGAGGAGAGACTTATCGAATAGTGAAGAATGAATCCGAAATTCCACAGCTGTGGTTAGGTGAGACCCAGCTCGACATCGTACTTTCGCTATCGCACCATGGTAGGTATGGAGCCTACTGCTGGGGGCGCTCTTAAACTGTAAAACGCTATTGAAAATGTTAGTACAAACGCGCAATTCCATTTTTCTCGCTTTATGTTTTTCGCTTTTTCTATCGGCTAGTTTTGCTCAGAAATCGACGATTTGTTATGATTTGGAAGGAAAGGAATTTCCAGAAGAATCGCTCCGGGATATGGAGCTAACGACAGAGAGTATGGCTGGTGTAAAGGAGACTGAGAGGACTATAGAAAAACGCCTGTTTCCGCGCAAGATTATCGGGCAACTGACAGGTGATGACAATACCCGTATGCAGCGCTATCTGCATGGATATATTCTGGAAGGCTTAGCCGATGGTGAAATGGTGATCATCCACTATTACCCGGGACCAGATGAGTGCAATTCTACCGGTTTGGCTACCCGCCGGAGCATTGGCAATGAATATATCCCATACCGGAATAAGGTTCGCAAGAAGGAGGGGGTATACCTGCTTCATATTTTCGAGCAAGAAATGGATGCAGGCCTGGAGCGATGGGATCTGGGCCGGCGCTGGCGTTCGGATCAGGAGGGTACGCTGAAGAACCTCTTCTTTGAGTATCGCTTTGATTGCTTCACCACACTGGTGGTTGATAGTGATAGCCACTATGTAATGTATAATGGTTCGATAGAAGACACTGATGCTTTTGATGGCATTGCGACATTGAAGGCCAGGGAATAACCCGCGGGCAGAACAATACATGCCCCACATCGTTGAGCAAGTGACGTGACGACTAACCGATTTCAATCTTTTGTCGATTTTGTCCTGCGGTTTCGCTGGGCTATCGCCATACTGCTCGGCGGGCTGACGCTTGCTGGTGCGGCCTCTACTGCGCTAAATCTGCGGATCAATAATTCAGTGTCGATCTGGTTTTTGGAGGATAATGCCGACTACCAATCCTACCTGAGTTTTCAGCAAGAGCGGGGTAGTGATGAGGTTATCATTGCCATGATTGCCAGGGAGGAGGTGTATGGCACTGAGACGGTTACGCTCCTACAAAAGCTACACGAACGCACGGATACCCTGCCAGATGTGACGGCTACCTTCAGTCTGGCCAATGCGCGTTATCCGGTTTATTCCAATCGCAAGTTGTATTACCGTCCGGTATACCAGAATGGGCGTACCCCTGAGCAGCTGGACCGTCTGCTGGAGGAGTTGCCGAATATGAAAAAGCAGCTGGTGGATGTGGATGCTGGTCAGGTATTCTTCTACGTACAGCTAAACCCAACCGATCAGATTGAAGACCGCCGTAATGAGATTGTTGCTGCGGTGAGGAGCGTTTTCACGGAAGTTATTCCGGACGCCGTGGTCTCCGGTCAACCCATTCTCAATGAAGCTTTCAACGCGTCTATTTACGAGGAGAGTAACTTCTTTGCGGTAGCTACGATCATCGTCATTTTACTGTTGTTGTTATTCTTGTTGCCGCACTGGCATTATGTTCCCATCGCGTTGATTGCTATTGCTGTGCCGGTGAGCATACTTGTTGGTACAATGACAGGACTCGGTTATTCGCTGAACCTGATCTCGATGCTGATACCCACCATCTTGATGGTGTACAGTGTGAGCGATGCGGTGCACGTGATTAATATCTTCCACAAAGAATCTGGGCTGCATCCCACACTGACTCGTCGGGAGCAAATTGCCTTGGCGCTGCAAAAAAGTTGGAAACCTTGTTGGTATACGACGCTGACGACTATTGTAGGTTATTTAGCGCTGTACTTGTCCCCGCTTCCCGCCTTTAAGGTGATGGGCATCTTTACCTTTGCGGGAATGCTGCTGGCTTTCTTTTTGGTATACGTCATCTGCACGATTGGCTTCAGTCTCATTCGCCCGGAGGGGCAAGGCTTACGCTTACCCAAGATCAAGGTCGACCGCATTGCTCAGCGTATCAATTATTGGACAAGCCATCGAGCTGGTACCATCCTTGTAGCAGCTGCTACCTTGTTCGTAGTAGGTTTGCTGAGCTTGACTCGCCTGGAAGTCAATACCGACTCCTTGCACCTGCTGGGGGAAGGTAGCGCTAAGCAAGAACTATTTGCCATTGAAGAAGTGCTGGGTGGTAATGCCCGTTTCCAAATTAGCATCAGCCGGACCGATGGAGGGACCTTTCTGGAAGAATCAGAGTTAGATAAGCTCGCCACTTTACAGGCACGTCTAGACTCCTTGGAGCAGCTTTCGACTCCAGTTTCAATTATCAACTTCCGGGAGTTTTTGAAGAAAAGAACGACGCAACTATCCGTATTCAGTCAGGTGCGCCTACCAGAGGTGATCGAAAACCAGAAAGAGGATGCGAATGCCTTTTTCTCCCTCTTTGCGGATGACTTCTCGGAAGTGAGCGTGGCTGTGAACGTAAAAGAGCTGGAAACTAAACAGCTAGAGCTACTGCTAGGAGATATTGAAAGCGCTTTTCGATCTACTTTTCCGGAGGATCACTACGAACTGAAAGTGCATGGCTTTTTGGCTTTGTTTGCCCAATTGAATCAGTTTATCCTGCAGACGCAATTTCGGTCCTTCGGCCTAGCCTTTCTGGTGGCCTTTGGTATCCTGGTCTACTTTATTGGTAATTGGAAAATTAGCCTATTGGCTTTGTTGCCGAACCTGCTTCCATTGAGCCTCACCATATTAATTATGGCGTTGTTGGGCATAGATTTGGAGGCTGCTAACGCTATGTTGGCACCGATCATGCTGGGCGTAGCCATGGACGACACCATCCACCTCATGAATAAGTTTCAATTCTATCGGGCCGCTGGAGCAGATACGACTTCGGCAATGGACGAGGCGCTGTCCTACACAGGCGGTGCGTTGCTATCAACTACAATTGCGTTGGTATGTGGCTTCCTTGTTGTTGGCTTTAGCGGCGTGGTTTCGGTGAGTACTTTCGGTCTGCTTTGCGCCTTTACAGTCCTTACGGCGCTGCTGGCAGATGTGATCGTGTTGCCGGCATTGATGAAGTGGGGCGTGAAATAAAACCTAAATCCAATGGCAAAAATCTTCAGAAGAATACGGGAAAAACTATTGGCGGAAAATCGCCTGCGGAAGTACCTCTTGTACGCTGTTGGAGAGATCATTCTTGTAGTGGTGGGTATCTTGATTGCGTTGCAAATCAATGCCATCAATCAGGATCGGGAGCGGGCTAAAATGGAGACTGTACTACTAGGGCAAATCAAATTCGAGTTGCAGGAGGCCTACGCTGATATTTGGCGGGATGCCGGTGTGTTGACCATGGGGAATAATGCTCACCGTACCATTAGCTCATTCATCACCGAGGATAAGGCCTACGCCGAAAGCTTGTGTTTCGACTTCTACTGGCTCATGCAAGATGAATACGTTTACCCCACCTCGGCATCCTATGCTCGTATTAAGGAAGTAGGCTTGGATATCATCAAAAATGACAGTATCCGTATCTACCTGCAGTCCTTATTCGAGGGGTATTTTCCCCGTTTGGATAAGAACAACTCCTTTACCCCAGATATATCCGCCGCTTTCAATGACTACTACCTAACTGCTTTTCGTCCCAATACCGATATGGAGTTGCGCTTCTCCTATCCATTGGCGGATGATACAGTTGGCACTAGAATTTACACGGATGTGTCCTATGAATTTCCGCGCATGAATCAACAGGGTGAGCGATTTACGGTAGGTTATGCGCCCTTAGATTTTGAACACCTGAAAAAGGATCCTCAATTTTTGATGCTGCTAGAACAGACACAGCGCTACCGCAATACCAAGCGTCGACATTATGCGGCGGTCAAGGCGACGATTAAGGATGTGGTAGGATGGATAGAAGCGGAATTGGAAAGACGATGAGGCTAGCGTAGGAGTATTCCCTTTTTCTAATAGATTGGACTACTACATCTGACAGGCTGCCCTCAACAAGAATCTGACCTACTAATATCGCTGACATCATTTACATCTGATCTCATCAATTATGGCCCATCGCATACCCCTAAGAAATTATTTCTGAGTATCATTGTTTAGATCTAATTTCCTAGCTATGAGACTCGTATTCCTTCTTTTGATTCTACCAACACTGATTTTTGGACAAGCTGACGTAGACCTTCCAGGACTGAAATGGCGCAATGTGGGACCCGCTAACCAAGGTGGCCGCATTGTAGATATTGAGGCACTAGATGGACAATTCAGGAAAGTATGGATGGCTACTGGATCAGGAGGAGTATGGTACTCGGAGAATGCAGGAACGACCTGGGCGCCCATATTCGACGATTACTCCACAGCCTCTATTGGAGATATTGCTGTGTACCAGCAAGACCCGTCTGTCATCTGGGTAGGCACGGGTGAGGCAAATAATCGGAATAGTGTTTCCTGGGGAGATGGCGTATTCCGGTCTACCGATGGCGGGAAAACCTTTAAGAACGTCGGGCTGAGGAGCACCCACCAGATTGCTCGAGTAATAACCATTCCAGATAAGCCTGAAAGTGCTTGTGTTTGTGCCATTGGGCACCTGTGGGGAACAAGTGGCGACAGAGGCCTCTTTAAGACAGATGATGGTGGCAATAATTGGGAAAAGCTGACCAACGGTCTTCCTGATGATGGCAAGACAGGGTGTACTGATCTAGTGATGGATCCCAATAACCCGGAGGTCATGTATGCCGCGTTTTATGAGAGACTTCGTAAACCTTGGCATTTTGAAAGTGGTGGACCCAACGGAGGGATTTTCAAGACCATAGATGGCGGTAAAACCTGGACGAAACTAACGGACGGCCTACCTCAAGGACCAACCGGAAGAATAGGGCTTGCTATTTACCGTAAGAACCCTAATATCTTGATGGCGCTGGTAGAGGCAGAAAAGACCGATACCCTTGGGAAACCAGGTACGGGCTTGTATCGATCTGAAAATGGAGGAGAAAGCTGGACCTACGTCAACACCTACAACAACCGACCTTTCTACTATAGTCAAGTGCGTATCAATCCTCATGATGATAATAGGGTATACCTTCTCACTACTCGTTTTATGGTTTCTGAAGACGGTGGTAAAACCCTTCACAACGGGAGCCGAGATCAGGAGGTGCACGGTGATTTCCACGCCATGTGGCTGGATCCAACGGATGCTGATCGGTACTACCTGGGGGCAGATAAGGGCATTTCCCTCACGCATGATCATGGCAACAAATTCCAGTTGTTCGATAATCTGCCTATTGCTCAGTTTTATCGTATTGGTTTAGACCATGAGGATCCCTTCACCATCTACGGAGGTTTGCAGGATAACGGCTTTTACGCTACTGAAAGCTTTACAAGAGATATCCGTGGAGTGCTCAATGACTCCAATTGGAAAGTGCACTGGGGTGATGGCCAATACACCGCAACGGATCCGGATGATCCGAGAACGGTTTATACCTCTTCGGAGAACGGGCGTTTGAATCTGTACGACCCCCTTACTCATCGCATCCAAGGCATTAGCCCGAGTATCCTCAATATTTCCAACTACAGTGACCATTACGATCAATCGGAAACTAAGCCCGGTGGGTACCTACGGTTCAACTGGTCTGCACCATTCAAGTTGGTCGAAAGCAAGAACATTTACTACGCTGGAAATCATGTTTTCAAATCCACTGATCAGGGGAAATCATGGACAATGATCAGCCCAGATCTAACGACAAATGATCCGCAAAAAACGCTGTACAGAGCGTCCGGCGGGATTACGCCAGATAACTCGGGTGCTGAAGGACACTGCACCATCACCACTTTATCCATTTCGCCAAATGATGAGAACACGATGTGGGTGGGGACCGATGATGGCCTTGTGCATGTGACGACCAATGGTGGCAAAAGCTGGGAAAATGTAAGTGCTAATGTAGCAGCGGCAGGGGAAGGCATGTGGATTAGTAGAATTGAAGCTTCCACTCATGAGAAGGGAAGAGCTTACCTGACTAAAGATGGGCATAGAAGTGATCATAATGCTCCCTTCGTTTTTGTTACGGATGACTTCGGTCAAACGTGGAAATCAATTGCTTCCAACTTGCCGCAATCAGAAGTGGTGCGGGTAATTCGAGAGGATTATGTGAATCCTGATCTGTTGTACATCGGAACAGAAACGGGTGTCTGGTATTCCTTAGATCGCGGTGAAAACTGGAGTAGATTGATGAATGGTATGCCTACGGTTTCTGTGTATGACTTGGCCATTCATCCAAGAGACCAATCCTTGGTAGCAGGCAGTCATGGAAGAAGCCTATTTGTTTTGGACCATACGCATTCGCTACAGCAACTCAACAAAGCGGTCATGGCCTCGGATGTTCACTTGTTTGATCAACCGCAGGCTACCATCTGGGAAAACGTAAGTCGTGGAGGTCAGCGCGGACACTTCTGGTATGCCGGTGAGAACCCCGATGCGATACGACCAACCTCAACACTTCCAAGAGCAGAATTCGAGGTGGACGTGCCAATCTATTTCTGGGTCGGTGGCAAGGATTCCACTACCGTGTCATTGACTGTCGGGCAAGGAGAGGATCGCTTCACTACGAAGCTGAAGGCCTCACCAGGAATAAACAAATTCCTTTGGAACAGACAGTTTGACCCAGTGAATTACAGCCCGGAACAAGAGCAAGCGATCCGAGAAGCCTTCGAATCTCAAGAGACCTTGGATAGTTTCGTGCGGCGCAGGTATCAGGATTACAAGGATGCGGGAGATTCTATTCAGGAGAAAAGAAAGGTTGTGTCGCGGGTGGCTCGCCAATTAGGGCTAGACGCAAGACTAGGCGTCGTGCATGCTGCCGCGGGCGAGTACCAAGTTACACTGGGCATCGGAAACGCTGTTCAAAGCAAGAGCTTGATCATTAGGAATGATCCGATGCTAAATGATTAATCGACCGGACACATTGATTACTGTCATGCCTTGTTAAAATCTGCTTCTCTTTTCGAAAGGGAGCAACATGTCACTTACTTAAAACCTATTACAATGAAAGTCATCAAGATTATGCTGTGGGTAAGTTTATTTGGGATATTCGGCTGTAATCCGCCTAGCCCGAATACGGAAGCACCATCAAAGCTTGTTCCGGGTACGCCAGAGTACGAAGCGGAGAGTGAGAAAATAATGGGCACTATCCACGCCGAATACAAAGCCTACTTCATTAAAGATTATGAAGCCTGGCAAAGCAAATTCGTCCATGAAGATTACCTGAAGTTCTGGGGGTATTGGGAGGGTTATCCAGAAAAGGTCCGCCAATACAATAACTGGGAAGAGTTGGATGTGGATAAGCGGAAGCGGATGGCCGGTGAAATAACTGCCTATTGGGATGAGAATGCAGGAATGGAAATCAGGGATTTGAATGTGCAAATTAGAGGAGAGGTAGCCTGGGTTACTTTCAAGCAAATTTCCAGAGACCAGAAGACTGGGGAGTTTCTCGGAGAGGCACTGGAAACCAAGATTCTTGAGAAGGTAGATGGAGAATGGAAAATTGCCTACTTAAATTTCCTCTACCTACCTACTGAAGAAGAGGGTGAAAGCTAATGGAATTATAGCTTTAGCATCGCCTAAGCCATACCCAAAGCAAGAGAGCTTGCTGAGACGATCGAGTCCCAGCAAGCTCTTTGCTTTTACCTTCAGTTATCTAAGGTTGCTGCCTTACTGCAGTTCGGAGGTAAGTACAGCGCCATTCATCTGAGGGATGACGGCTTCCATTTTTACCATACGATGACTACCATCGGTAGCTACCCAAAGGGTCCGGCTACCAGGGTCACCTTCGGCAGAGACAACTTCTACTTTGTAGGCCGTGAAGGTACCCGCTGGTACAGTTACCTCTTCCGTACCTACTACCGCTAATTTGTAGGTCTTGATCTGCTGCGTTTGCATATCAAAGTTGCGGAGGTAGGTCATGTATCCTTCCTCTAGCGGGAGTTGAGCCATCACCTGGCTTGCGCCACCACCGTCGGCAAAGAGCGGCGAATCCAGTTTTTGCTCGATCGGCGTATTGTTTCCACCCATCTCCATGCTACCAGTGATCATGTCTGCGCTGATCTCCATGTTAATGGTTGCAGGCCCTTGTTTCACCTCACGGCTTACCATCTCGAGGCTTCCTTTTTTGAGCTTTACCATATCGCTCACGGGGCCCATTGGCGTCTGCGCTACTTCGTTCACTACCCAATTGTCACCCTCCTCGGTTACGGTAAGCGTGGTGTTGAGTGGAATGTTTTGATCTCCAATAGCGATCGAGCCAGCGTAGCTGTACTCAACTGCTTTTAGATCGGCCGCAACTTTTGGCAAGTCCGTGCTGATGTCACCTAGACTTTCTGGAAGCTTGACGGTATTGATGTCTACAATGAGCTCATCCAACTTCTTGGCTACATCCTCTGGCATGTCTTCCTGATAGCGGCCACCCAAGTGCTTGGCTAAGAACTTTTCAGCAGCGGCCAAGAAGGCCATATTGTTGACTGGCTTTGCGAATCCGTGCCCTTCATCGGCAGCTACCAGGTATTCCACCGGTAGACCCAGTTCGCGCATAGCGACCACAATCTGATCGGATTCCGCTTGCTTTACTCGCGGGTCGTTTGCTCCCTGCACTACCATCAGTGGTGCCTGGATTTTATTGGCCGAGTAGAGTGGAGATTGTGCTTTCATTTGCGCTAAACCTTCCTCTGTATTTGGGTCAGCCATACGAACATGGAAGACCTTCAGGAAGGACGCCCAGTACGGTGGAATACTATTCAATAGCGTCTCCAGGTTAGATGGTCCTACAATAGACACGCCTGCTGCGTAAACTTCGGGGGTGAATGTAAGCCCGGCCAATGTAGCATAGCCACCATAAGATCCACCCATGATGCCCACGCGTTCGGGGTCAACGATGCCTTGCTCGATGAGGTATTCCGCACCAGCGGTTAGGTCGTCTTGCATGAGCTCTCCCCATTCGCCATTACCAGCATCTAGGAATGCCTTGCCGTAACCTGTAGAACCACGGAAGTTCGGACTCAGAACGGCATACCCACGGTTAGCGAGGAACTGGTGATAAGGGTTGTAACCCCAGTAGTCGCGTGCCCATGGACCACCGTGCGGCATGATGATGACAGGCAGGTCCTTGGCCTCAACACCCTTAGGTAGCGTTAGGTAAGCTGGAATTTCCAAACCATCGCTAGACTTGTATCGGACAGCTTTCATTTCAGCCAGATCTTCCATCGGCATATTCGGGCGACCACGGTATTGGAATTCTAAGGTGTTGCCCTTACGATCGTATAAGTAGGTCGCTCCTGGGTCGGTATCGCCATAGGCAGAAATGAGCCAGAAGTTTTCGTCAGTTGTGGAAGAACCGAAACCGATGGTTTTGCCAGGAAGCTGTTTTTGTAGCCAATCGTAGTCTTCGGCAATCTCTTTGTCTTTCCAGTAGCGACGGCGCTGATCATCGGTATAGCTGGTACCGATCAATTCTTGGGATACTTCCGAGAAGAAGGCACTGCCAAAGTCAACGCGTCCTTCTGGATCTTGTTCCACCATTTCGATTTTTTCGGACTTAGGATCCATCAAGTAAAGGGCAGTCAGGTCTTGACCAGCACCCTTGTTGCTCTGCATGTAGAAGCGGTCGTTGTCCTTATGGAAACGAACCGGAGCACAAGTTTCGAGTACGTCGCAACTGTAGATTTGAGTGAACCCATCCTTGTCTACGCGAAGCACTTCAGTGTCGCCATTGTCGGCGGAACGTGTAGCAAGACGAAGTTCGTCATTGTTGTCGAAAATCCAACCGGTGAACCGATCCGTGTTTTCGCGCAGTAACGTGAGTTCTCCAGTGGAGATACGCAGGGCGTAAAGGTCGTGCCAGGCAGGATCGCGATCGTTCATACCGATGTACATCAAGTCTGGATCACTCTTTGGTACCGCAAAGATTGCGGCTCTGATACCTTCACGATCCGTCAGTTTTCGGGCCGCAGGGACAGTACTGCCTTCGGCGTTGGGTGCCTGCGGATCGAGTGCATAGATGTTGTAATTCTCATCTCCACCCTGGTCCTTTACATAGAGTAGGTATTTACCATCGCGCGACCAGAAATAGCCGGCCACTGGGCGGTCGGTATTATCGGTTAAGGGGCGGGCTTCTTCGAAGGGGGCGGCAATCTCTTTAACCCACACATTACGAGTGTCCAAGTGTGGTTTGATAAAAGACATGTACCGACCATCAGGAGAGAGCTGTGCACCGGTCACTTCGGGATCTCCGAAGAAAACCTCGCGGTCGATCAAATCAGGGAGTTGAGCGTGCAGTGTGCTGCTAAGCAGAGGCAAAGCAACCAACATTACTAAGAGGAGCTTAAAATTAGTTTGCATAAGAAGCTTCATTTGATTGATTCTAGTTGTTAACAAACAAGTTACTCCCGTGATCGACGCAAGGACAAATCTCTAGACGAACGGGAGAGGACATTCGACTACTCTTGAGCTTCACTCTACTTCATGGACTAATCATCTGCTTGCCCTAGTGTACTTTTCGCTTGTCTCTTCCTCCTCTTTTATAAAGAGTAGCACTTCCTAAAGCAAATGACCTTCTTAGGGTGATACAATTGAGTTCTTCCGCTTTTGGCGTAATGGGTTTAATGATTGGCGCAAAGGGTCAAGCAGTGCAGGTGATACAGGGGCAAATTTGTCTTGACATTCAATTAGAGCAATTGTGTTCTATGTATCACCCACCAAAAAACGAAGGGAATTAATTATGAAGAATCTTCAAGTAAAAAGCGTGCTGTTGGCCAGTATTATCGTCTACATTATTGGTGTTACTGCCTTTGTGACTTCGTACTATGTACCCATACTGTCGGACCCAGATTTTCAAGCGAATTTAGTGTTGTCTATCGCCGTTGTGCCAGCTGCAATGCTGGGTGCCTGGTACTACTACCGGAAGGGAAACCAGACGAATGGCCTGCTGCTAGGTACCTGCATGTTCCTGGTAGCGATGGTACTTGATGCCTTAATAACCGTACCACTTTTCATCATTCCGGTAGGAGGAGACCACCTCAGCTTTTTTACCGACCCAGGGTTTTGGGTCATCGCCCTGATCTATATACTTTCTGTAACTGTCTATTGGTATAGGCTTCCGATACAGGAGGCTTAAGGCTGTCCTGGTAGGCAGTAGATAGTAAGGTCGATCACAGGCTTTCTTAGGATATAAGTAATGGTTTGCCAAGGAAGTGAGGTGGGCTGCTGTAAAAGGCGCAGAACAAGCGTGCAGCGCAGCTCACTTCTTTCTCCCACGACACACAAAGCAAGTATCCAATTAATGTCTAATTTTAGCATTCCTCAAGCCACTTTAATCAACTGAAGCCAAATTCAAAGATGGTGAATGCCCGACCAATCCTAATCTTGTTTGCTGCCCTTTTAGGCGTGTATTCTAACGGATACAGTCAAAACGAACCTGGTACAGAATTACACATCAAAAAAGCCACCGGTGCCATAGTCCTCGACGGAGTATTGGATGAAGCTGACTGGCTGAAGGCCGATGTCGCGGATGATTGGTACGCCAACTATCCCGTTGATACACTACGGGCTCCCTTTCAAACGGAGGCGCGTTTTGCCTTTGATGATGAGTTTTTCTATGCATCCTTCGTATGCTATGACGATGACACTCCAGATATCGTTAACTCACTCCGACGTGATTTCAACTACGATCTAAATGATAATGTGGGGTTTGCAATTGGCCCTTACAACGATAAGCTGAATGGCTTTTTCTTTGTCATTACTCCGGCCGGTGTCCAGATGGAAGGTACGGTTACGGGAGGCGGTACGGGCGGTGATTCCTTCAGTACTTTTTGGGATAATAAGTGGTATTCTGAAGTAGTGCGCTATGAGGATAAATGGATCGCCGAAATGGCCATTCCATTCAAGAGTTTCCGATATAGAAGTGACGTCAGCGAATGGAATATCTCTATGGATCGCTGGGAGCTAAAGCGAAATCGGAAGACCAGTTGGATTCGCACCCCGATCCAATTTGTTACGGCCTCTTTCCCCTATGGTGGGCAACTGGTTTGGGATGATCCGATACCGCCATCAAAAACCAATATTTCCTTTATTCCCTACATCACGGCTAATACTTCTACTGACAAGGAAGTGGATCCCGTCGACCGAAACTCTGGTTTCCAGACCGGCTTCGACGCTAAAATTGCGGTCACGCCCTCTTTAAACCTGGACCTTACCGTAAACCCGGACTTTTCACAAGTAGAAGTCGATGATCAGATCATCAACCTCACCCGTTTCGAATTTCAGTTTCCGGAACGACGGCAGTTTTTCTTGGAGAACAGTGATCTCTTTGACCTGGCTGGTTTCCCCAGGGCACGCCCCTTTTTCTCACGGCGCGTGGGCTTGGCAGCTGATTCTTCTGGTCTATTCCGACAAGTACCCATTGCGTATGGTGCGCGACTGAGTGGTTCGTTGAATGAAAAGTGGCGGGTGAATGTTTTGAATATGCAGACGAAAGAGGAAACCTCTATCGGATTGCCAGCTCAGAACTATACCGTGGCTGCGTTGCAGAGAAACTTCTGGGCGCAATCGAACCTAACCCTCAGTTTTGTGAACAAGCAAAGCTTTGGGGTGGAAGCAGGTGATTCAACGAAGTTCTTCAGCAATAACGTCTTTCGGGAGGTACAGGTAGGTAATCGTACCGAGCTAAGACCCAATACTTATAATCGAGTCGTCAGCCTTGATCTAGAAATGACGAGTAAGGATACTAAGTGGTATCATAGTTCTTTTATCGCCAAATCCTTTGATGACTTTAATGCTCGAAAAAACCTCTCTGGACTGGCATTTGGGAGTTATTCTACTCGAACCTTCAGTGCGTTTACCGGCTTTTCTTTTATCAATGAGTTCTTCAATGCCGAAGCTGGTTTTGTGCCGAGTATTCGGGTGTACCCTGGTCAATTTGGTTTCTTTGGCAATCTAGCCTATCAAATCTTCCCAGAGAATGAATCCATCATTCGCATGGGGCCATCCCTGGATTTTAACCATACCTACATTCCAGGCGGTACCAATACGGACCGGAGCTATACGCTTGGCTATCGTTTTGAATTCAATAATGCCTCTTCCTTGCAGCTGAATTTCAACCACGTTTACCAAAGACTCACCAACAGTTTCAACTTGTTGGATCCGGATGAATTCACCGGTTTTCTAGAAGGCGAGGAATACGACTGGAATGCCTTCTCCATTAACTACCGCAGTAATCCGCGAAAGAAGTTTTTCTATCGGGTGAACAGCAGCTACGGAGGGTTCTACAACGGCGAGAACTTTAACCTGAGCGGAGAGATTGCCTATCGTTATCAGCCGTATGGCAATATCGCTTTGCGCTTTGATTTTAATGATTTGCGGCTGCCGGAAAACTATGGCCAAGAGCAATTATTCCTCATTGGCCCCCGGATCGACTTGACGTTTACGGATGAGATCTTCCTGACCACCTACGTTCAGTACAATAACGTCTTGGATAATGTCAACTTGAATGCTCGTTTGCAATGGCGCTATCAGCCGGCTTCGGATCTGTTTATCGTGTATACAGAAAACTACTTGCCGGAAGACTTTGGAAGTAAAAACCGGGCTCTGGTGTTGAAGATGACGTATTGGCTGAATCTTTGATGCTGCACAATACGGTGACGGAATTATTGTCCCGCCTGCCAACGGTGTCGTGGGCGGGCCTAACGCCTAGTTGTTAGCTGCAAAATCTGCTGGAGGATATTAACTTGTTTTCAATAAGATGATATTATGATTAAAGTTGCACTCTCTCTATTCTCGCTTCTGATCGGGCTTCAACTATCGCTTGCTCAAGGAACGCTGACTTCTTCAGAAAGCAAGCCAGATACCATCCCTATTGCATTAACGGAGTATAATAACATCGCCATCCAGGGGATCGTAAATGAAGTCGATACCTTGACCTTAATGCTACACACCGCTGTCAATGATGTGTCCTTGACGAAAGCGGCTACTACTGAAATGAGTAGCATGAAATTTAGCGCCGCTGATGCTGTACAGAGTTGGGGCGGAACGAGTGAGAGTAGGTACAGTCCTAGCAATTATCTGGAGCTCGGGGAGTTCAGTTGGAATAATATCGGAATCTGGGAAAGTGAACACTCCGGCCATCATACGGATGGAAAATTCGGCCTGAATTTATTTGCAGATCAAGTAGTTGAACTGAACTTCGAGAAAAAGTACATCGTCATCCATACGGAGCTCCCAGAAACGATTGATAACTATCAGCAGGTTCCGATTATCAAGGAAAACGGATTAATGTTTATAGAAGGGGAGTGTCTTTTCGACGATACAGGTTACCCCAATAAATTTCTCATTCATTCGGGGTATAGTGGGGCGCTATTGTTTGATGACGAGTTTGTTGCTCGGCATAAAATCGGAGAAAAAGTAGAAACCATTAGCGAGAGTATATTGAAGGACTCTTATGGCAATGAATTGAAGACCATCAATGCCCTGCTTCCCGCTTTTCATCTTGGTGGAGTGGAATTCTCTGATGTGCCGATTGGCTTTTTCGAAGGTGCTATAAATCGTCAAAAGATCAGCGTGCTGGGAGGTGAGCTATTAAAGCGGTTCAACATCATCTTTGACCTAGCGTCTTCGGAGGTCTATTTGCAGTCGAACCAACTACAAGGATTACCTTATTCTAAGAATTGATGACTGTACGAAGAAGATGTATCTTCCGACAATCGATTTTGGTCTTTGTTTACGTAACGGATTAAGATGAGAGTACTGATTATCCTAAATGCCGTCATATTTCTGCTGTTTGGATTGGGTTTTGTATTCATTCCTGAAACACTCAGCCAATTCATTACCGATTCGGTGCCAACAACTACCTCTGGTATGACGGATATGCGTGCTACCTATGGCGGGATTTCCATTGGGTTTGCCTTGTTTTTGGGCATCACCAGTCGGGACAGTCAATTGTACGTACTGGGAACAAAGGCTATCCTCTTGGTTGTTGGTGGGATGGCCTTTGGGCGAATAATAGGAATGGTGCAAGACGGTTCTCCCAACGAAATGATGTACGTTAATTTAGTCCTGGAGGTAGTAGTGGTAATTATTGGATGGATGCTATTGTCGAAGTCCAGAGCCGTAGATGTTCACAGTGATTAACCGCCAATGTGCCATCAGAGATAAAGATGAAATCAGAGATGAGTATTGCATGGATCGTACAAGCTAACCTCACCAAGCCAGCGATCATTAAACAGATCAAAGATGCTGTGTTGAATGAAGGGCATGCCTTTCACGAAATCAATATCGTACCCTTCTCGAAGGAGCTACCTGCGCTTGATCTTGGCAATACCAGAAAGGTGATTTATGGGTCGACCACGTTTATGGTTAACTCCTATCAGAGCCCCGCATATAGAGATGGTGTGTTTTTCGATCCGGAACAGTTTAATATGGCTCATTATGTCAAAAAGTGGGGGGAACATGTTTTGAACGCTGATGGAGCGTTAATGACATTAGGTGATCTTAGGTCTATCGAAGGCGATCTAGACGAAGTGTTCTTTGTTCGGCCTAATCATGATACAAAGTCTTTTTCTGGGCAGACGAGTACATTAGGTGACTTAAAAGTATGGAGCGAAAAGCTATGCGCGCTAGAATTAGAAGACATAAATGAAAGAACGGAGATCTGGCTGGCTTCACCGAAACAAATAAGTAAGGAGTGGCGAGCATTCGTCGTTGATGACAAAATCATCTCTATCTCAAAGTATTTGGAGAATGGTGAACTGACCGAAAGTAGGGCTGATATCCCAAATGGTCTGATTGACTTCCTTCAGCAAACAATAGGAGAGTATAGGATAGAAGATATCTACGTAATAGACGTAGCCCTTGCTGAAAATACGTATAAAATCATTGAATGCAACTGCTTTAATGGTACCGGCTTTTACGACCATGATATTAGCTCCATAGTAAGTGCGGTTAATGCATTTCTGTTGAAGGAGTCAGAAAAGGATATGGTGTAGGTATTATCGCTACCTCGTCAGGCTAAGCTTAAGCTGTAGGGCTCTACAATTATTAATTGCAGGGCCTCCATCCTTGTTCTCAACCTGGAGTTGAGACTAAATAAAACCGTCTAAAAGAATAGAATCATGAACACTTTTGCGCTCAAAGGTCATAAGGTCCGACTCAAGAAAGATGGATTCTCACTTGGGACAGAATCAAATAAATTAAGGGCCAGAACTCACTTGCGAGCAGACGTAATATACACGGTCGAGAGAATGCAGGTGGGCAGTTCATGGAGTCATCTAACACTTAGTGAAATTCCTGACGTGAGCTTTAGCCCCATCCATTTTGAAGATGTTTCGGTTCAGTCGCCTGAAAGAGATCGGGAACATCCTGACTGGCTGAAGTATATGGGATACTGGCTCAGACGAAAGTATTTTAAAGGTATAGACATTACGCCCGCGTTAAGGGAGCTGGGTTATTCGCCCCTTAGCAAAAATGATATTCTTAGCAAATGGTATAAAGAAGAGCGTCCTTCCAAGATTGAGGCAGAGTTAAAAGATTTTGAGAAGAAGGTTACTGCAGATTTAACAGAAGGTCAGAAGAAGAAGATTAGCCTATTCGTGCAAGCATGTTTGGAGGAGCCAAAGGAGATAAATAAGATAAGGAAGATCATCCACCAGAAGGATTGATTTAATCAAAGTGAAAGCGAAAAAGTACACGGTTATAAATCCTTTCCTATTCCTCCAGGTCGGTGAGCTATCACAATGGAGCAATTTGTAGGCTGGTCAAGCTACATCATGGTGGTGATAAACGGCGTGTTTGTAAAGCGCAGAATGCCAATGGCTTAACAAATTAGCAGTATCTTCCGTGTATTATGATTCACCCGATAGTAGCTTACACGAAAGGCCGTCATTTCCTGCGGTTCTTAATGATCTTGTTTTTAATCCCGCTTTTTCATTGCGAAAAAGAGGAACCCACCGTAACCGGGCCACCGGTGATCGAACAGGAATTTCCTATTGTTTACCAGGCTGAATTGCCGGAGGGGAAGATGCCTTTCCCACATCATGATCCGGTGATCTCTCAGCAGGAGTACAATTCATTGATCCGGAATCTATTTATCATCAATAATTTCGGTCTGTACCAGTGTGGGGATATGGAAAACAGTTGCTATTTCCATGATGGCTTGGACTTTGTCTTGGACAATGGCACGCCCATATTTGCACTGGAAGCAGGTACCGTTCGCGCTGATATGGGAACCAGCCCCTATTACCGCACCTTGGTGATCGAGGATGAGGATGAACCCGGTTTCGGCTGGAGCTATACCCATATCTATCATATTGTGGTGGACCCGGGTACAGCGGTTAGTAAAGGACAATATCTAGGGCGAGTGAACTTCCAGGGGCTCGACCATATTCACCTGAGCCGATGCAAGCTCGCAGAAGGTGGTTCATGGAGGGATTTTGAGGACCTGATCAATATCTTTCCTGATGATTATTTCACGTTCCTGGATGATACACCTCCCATTATCAAGACGCCTTTCCATTATTTCCGCAATGCCAGCGATTCTCTTTTTACCAGCGAAGGCCTGGTTGATACTATCTCCGGTGAAGTTGATATTGTAGTCAGTATGCGGGATGGCGGACTGTATGCAGGTGGCCTCATCGGTACGAGTTATTGGGGCGACCGCCTGGCCGTCAGGGATGTCTCTTATCGGATCTTAAAAGACGGAGAGGAGATCCTCAGTCGACCATCGTTTGATTTTGCCAAATTGGAATTTCGATTTCATCGTGATAAGTGGAAGGAGGCCTTGACGGTCTTTAAGCACGGCAATGTGCTGGATCAGGATGCGGGAGACTTCAACATGTTCCATTCCCACTATATTCTCACCAACGCTAAGGAAAACTTGGAGGGAATGATCGACCCTCAGGATGAAGTACTTTCTTGGAATACTTTGGAAATGGATGCCACCGGGCAAGCCCTTTATCCGAATGGTCTATATCAAATCGAAGTTACTGCCCATGATTCGAAAGGAAACGAGACGGTAAAGGTGGATGAGGTTTATATTGAAAATTGAGTGGGAAATGCTTCCGTGTGGGCTTAGGCACACACTGGCACCAATGAATGCAGCAGTAATTTTGAAGGACTGGAGCTTCGAGTCGAACTAATGGCGATAGCCGACTGGTTTTGTCTTTTACTGGGAAACTCCGTTTTTCGAATACCTTTAAGAAGTTGATAATAACCGCTCAAGACAATGGGAGTAGAATTAAGTGTATGCAAAGTTGATAAGCGAAAGTGGCCTCGGGAGAAGCTGAGATGGATTGCAGAATGCGAGGCGTTGCATCATAGATTTGTTGCTGAATCAGGCATACTATGGTTGTGTAAGGAACTTGGTAGTAGCTATTCAGACTACGATATTATGGTCGTATCCCTTTTGAGCAAACCACCATTAGCTGGCAAGGCATTTAAACACTATCCCTTTGTAGGTGAAAACTGTACGGTTCTCACAGGAGATGAAGTATTGACCTTAGCAGAAGGTGTCAAGAAGCTCTTTGCCATAGAAGGAGTAAGTGCGTATTATTTCAATCGAATCCATGCCTATAAAAATGAAGGCGATACGTTGCACTATTTCCTTTCAGCAATAGCGAATATCCAGGAGGAACAAGAGCAGTATGAGTATGTCTACTGTGAACGTGGCGGATACATTTGGATGTATAAAATTGATAAGAGCAAGTGGCCATTTGAGTACTTAAGTAGTTTGTTTCAACCCGGTTCAAGTGAGTTCAGTGTTGCGTTTACCAAAGAGATTGAGCTCTTCGAGATGAGGAAGTCTACCCATCCGTGCTTAATGGCACACGTTTTTGATCACCTGAAAAAAAAAGGCATTGATAGCGACGAAATAGGAACCCACTACCCATTACTACCGGAATATAGCGGGATGGAGGCCTTTCCGCTTCCCAGCTCTGCCTTTCAAAGTGTTTTACTGGAAATCAAGCAAGAACTAGACTACCTCCACGCCTTCGAAGCGGAAATACTGGCGGAGGTTGTGGAGGCGAAAAAGAAAGGAGAACGGCATCCTTTTGAAAAGTACATCAATACCCAAAACAATAGGGTTGACTGGGATAATCAGGAAGAAATCAAAACCACCGCGGGGCCTACTACTGAATATGCTTGTCTCTTCCCCTTCGAAGAACACTTTGATGCGATCCTTGCCGATATGAGCTCGGAAAACTATGTTCATAGCCATTTTGAATACGTATTCTGGTACCATTAGTAGCCTGTTGGAGGAGTAGTTTATCCATCTTTTCTTCGAACAACCCCTAGCCATCGAGAAAGTGAAATCTTCGGGTTTCGGTGGTTTTCTGAATTGACGTTGTTTGGTCTTATCTTCAGGGCAAAGTACAATCCATTAAGCATAGATTTTTGCTGTTTACAGTCATAAGTTTATTCAGTGTACTTTAGTGTAGATCAAAAAAGCCCATAATTAATACTTGCGTATGAATCTATTGTATAAGCGTTTTTATAGAGAGATGTTCCTTAAAACGAACGGCTTTATTCCTTCCAAGCCGATCGACCAGAATCTTTATCCAGGTGATTTTTTTCAAATAAGGAATGGTAAACTTATTGTGCTAGGAAACATATTTAGAGAGGCCCTCGTGGATCGTGACGACATAGAACTCGAATATGAGATTAAGCTTAATTCAGATGCATGGTCTTTTAGAGCGTGTTGGGAAATTTTATAATGCCGA
>ENA-UENT01000205-UENT01000205.1-marine-metagenome-genome-assembly--contig:-NODE-205-length-43244-cov-8.106246_pt1 | contig 43244 bp, 35 predicted proteins | sample MGYA00237879_ERZ529330 | MGnify/ENA primary metagenome ERZ529330 (study PRJEB26372, sample SAMN05368345) | marine metagenome | biome: cultured habitat; feature: ocean water; material: water; isolation... | reverse complement strand
GATGATTTGAGGGGCGCCCCATTCAGCTACAGCTTCCTCGAAGCAGCCTGCACACCATGCCGCCTCCATCGTGTTGGATAAGGACCAGTTGACCACAAAGCGGCTGTACAGGTCTATGATGGCAGTCAGGTACAAGAAGTCCTTTGGCATCGGGACGTAAGTGATGTCAGTAGCCCAGACTTGGTTGGGCTGTACAATTGCCAGCCCCCTTAATAAGTAAGGGTAAACCTTATGGTCTTTGCCCCGCTTCGAGGTGTGAGGGCCCGGGAAAATAGCCCTGAGCCCCATCACATCGTAGTACAGCCGGCGGACCCGGTTGCGGCTGACTTTGTAGCCTTCATCCTGGGTCAGGTAAACGTACATCCTTGGGCAGCCTTTGTAGGGGTGGTCGATGTAATGCTTGTCCATCAGGCGCATCAGCTCCAGGTTCAGCTCCGAAGCTGCCCTCGGTTTATAATATAGCGAGGACCGGTTAATACTCAACAGCCTGCACTGCCTGCTCAAGCTCAACTTGGGGTGGCTGCTGTCCAGAAGCAGCCGTTTTTCAGCTAGTGGCATCAGGGCAGTCTTTTTTTTAGAAAATCGATTTCAATGGCCTGTTCCCCGATTTTGCGCATCAGCCGGTCTTTTTCAAGTTCGGCCTCCGATTTGCTGGAAAGTGCCTTGCCTTTGCGGAAAACCGAAGAGGCGCCTGACAAAAACTCCTTTTTCCAATTGGTAATCTGCTGTGGGTAGATCTTATACTTATTGGCAATCTCAGCCAAAGTATTCACCTCCTTGAGGGCTTCCAGGACTACTTTTGTCTTGAAATCAGCGTTGAAATTTCTTCTGCTCATGATAGCTAATTTAAGGGTTTTTATAAATCAAGCTACCTGTCTAGTTTTTTGGGGGAACTCCAGAACCTATTGGGACGATAACACAATAAGTGGCGCCTATATTTCAGACCTGTATGGTGGAGCCCTAGCCAGTAACCTTTCTTCAGGAGGCGGCGACCATGTTTATTTCCGTAACCCAAATGGTTGGATGACACATTACTATAAACACCCAACCAATGGATGGGTGTTTGGCAATGTCATCAGCACCTATAATTTAGACTATAGGGTGAATGGAGACATAGTTGTAGGAGATAACGGTCAAGTGTTTTATGTTGGAGCAGATAATAGAATCCAAATGTATTCTTGGAATCTTGCAAGCGGTTGGACCCACCATTATGTAGATAACAATTGGTCAACTAATGAGTACAAAGCATCCTCAAATTCTGGGGCTTTAAAGATATCCAATGGAACTTTATTTTATCGCGGTCTTGACAATAAAGTACACACTTTTTCCTACGACCATGGGACTCAAAGCTGGCTAAATGAAGTATTGCCTTTTGAAATTCCTGAAGACTTTGTTGATGGCGAAATTGCTTTACCCAAAAGACAGGACGAAGAAGTATATTTCATTGGTGCAGATAGAAACATTCAGCATTGCTTCCTCTATAAGGACCGCTGGTTACATCGCTGGGTAGATGAAAGGGTTGAAAACACAACCAGTGAAAACATACCTAATGGTATAGACTTAGCGGCGTTTTTCAATTCTGAAAATAAGAATGTTATCTACATTAGAGATAATTATCTCCGGATTTTTAAAGATGTCAAAATGGACAATGGTGAGCTTGAAGATCTTATCTGTAATCAAGAGGATGGCGGTCCACAATCAGAAGAGCTTTCGTTCAGGGAAGAGGAACAGAATAGCGAAGGCTTTCTAAAGGATCTGGGCCAAAGTAATTTGACCATTATTCCTAATCCGGCTTTAAGAGGTAATAATCTTGAGATAATTTTAAACCACTTTGAAGATGGTGGGTCCACTTCTGACTTTCAGAAAAAAGCTTTTGTATCTATTTTCGATTCGAGTGGAAGATTGGTTAGCAACATTAAAGATCAGGTACTGCTTGAGGGCACCCAAAACTTAGAAGACACCTACTCTTTTAATTTAAATAGCTCTACTTTGTCAAGTGGCTTGTATACCCTGGTATTGACATTATCAGATAACGGGACGGTTAAGGTAGGAAGATTTGTTATTCAATAGACCAGTAATAAGTACTTTTCCTTTTGGTTTAGTAGCGGTAGAGTTGTCAAATTAGACATCCCAAACTGGACCTAGATTAAGGAGGCGGCAAGTCATAGCCTCTAGAGCGGTGCTGAAGAAATTTGGTACCGCTCTTTTGTTTTACAGTATCATCGATGGAAAAAATTTATTATTTGTTTGTGGGTGAAGCTATTTTCTTCTCAATGAAGTTGTTTAATGATGATTTGTTTGGTTTCTCAGTAAAATGAGAGCAAAAGCTAAATGATGTAAACTCATCCAATTTTGAGCTTTGGTTTCAAATCGTGTGATTAAGGCTTTGAAAGCATCAATCCATACATTTGTACGTTCAACTGAAAAACGTTCTTTGTAAAGCTCATCATCCAATAATGGCAGTCTGTCCGCACTTTTAGAATTACGCTTGTTAAAATCGACATTCGCTATGATGTCATTTGTAAAGTACAATTCTCTGAAGCCTACACTGTCAAACCCGGCATCGGCATTTAAAAACAATCCGTTGATTTCAATGCCGGACTGTCCTGAATCCTTCAACATTCTGGCGAAGAAAATTTCAATGTTGAAAAGGTCATTATGATTGCCGTCAATAGGTTCAGACACCGCTAAGGGGATACCTTGCCTATCGGTCAAAAATAACGCATTAGTTGTCTTCGATTTTTTGCGGCTCTGATAACCGAATGCATCTCCACCTCTTTTAGTTGTAGTATGTGACCCGTCGAACTGGACAGAAGACATATCTAATCCAGGTTTATGAATGGATAACAATACTGTCCACATACGTTTCCATGACCCATCTCTTGACCATTTATTGAAATGGCAATAGATTGAATTCCAACCTATTAATACTCTGCTACAAAAAGCACACACTGGAAGTTCTCTCCATTGACAACCGCTTTTAAGCCGGTAAATGATTGCCTTTACAATACGCCATAAAGGCACTTTGGTTTTCCTTCCAAGATTGGATTGGCTAAAATGTGGTAATAGGTTTTTAGTGATGAACTTTTCGATAAATTTACATACATGTTGCAGAAGCATTCCTTGTTAGTGTGGTAACCAACAATTTAATGCTTTTGCAACATTTCTTTTATCCTCTCTTTTGAGGAGACTTTTTAAACAGCTTCAATTTCTTATGATATCATAAGGTATGGGGCCTACCAAATAGTTTATGATGCACAGTTTGTTTACAAAATAGGTAAATAGTTGCCCCACTGATGGCTTGAACTCTCAGTCTGTTTTCTCGTAGCTTAATTTATGTCTATTTCTCAAGCTTTCATGGCCATTACCTTAAAACGCCCATACAGGCAAAGCCTAAATTTTTTATCTTTGGAGTTTCCTCCTACGGGAAGAAGCTTAGGAATTCAATAATTCATTTTAATGAGTAAAACTTTATCTGTTGTTATCCCAGTATATAACGAGGGAGCGACTGTACACTTAATTTTGAATAAAGTCCGTGATGTTAAACTTCTTGAGCATATTCAAAAAGAGGTGATTATTGTCGACGATTGCTCAACTGATGATACTCAAACCAGGATAATGGATTATCAACAAGATTATCCAACCTTTAACCTATCATACCTTAAGCATGATATTAATAAAGGCAAAGGTGCTGCTCTGCATACTGGAATAAAACAAGCAAGTGGAGACTATATAATTATACAGGATGCAGATTTAGAATATGACCCTGAAGACTACAATGTTTTACTTAAGCCCATAATTACCGAAATGGCAGATGTCGTTTATGGTTCTCGGTTTATGGGAGGAAAGCCACACCGAGTTCTATTTTTCTGGCACTCTATAGGCAATAAGATATTGACTTTTTTGTCTAACGCGATGACAAATTTAAATCTCACAGATATGGAGACATGCTACAAGCTCTTTCGAAGAGAAATTATTCAAGGCCTTGATTTAACGGAGCAGCGCTTCGGCTTCGAGCCTGAAGTTACTGCTAAAGTATCCAGGATTCCCGGAATACGGATTTATGAGGTTGGGGTTTCTTACTATGGCAGGACCTATGCAGAGGGTAAAAAAATAAACTGGAAGGATGGCTTCCGGGCGATTTACTGTATTTTTAAGTATAACCTATAATCTAATGACAACATCTTCTAAAAACCAAAATTGGTCTTTATTAGCCCTCATTGTCTCCTTTTTAATCATTGCTGGCACGCATGCTTATTACCCAAAATGGAAGATGTCAAAAACAGAAGCAACCATTAGTTGGGATGTTTCTGGTTACTATTTTTATTTACCTGCTTTATTTATTTATAAGGATTTGACAAAGGTTGATTTTCGAGATAGTGTTGTCCAGAATTACCAAATGTCAAGCGGAGCATATCAAGCTTATGAATTGGAGAATGGCAACAGAGTGATGAAATACTCAGCGGGGATGGCATTGCAATACCTCCCTTTCTTCGCTCTTTCCCATATTGCAGCATCTATATCGGATTATCCTGCTGACGGGTTTTCGCTTCCCTATCAAGTAGGCATAAGTTTTGGAAGTTTACTTGTTGCTTTTTTGGGCTTAATTTTTTTGAGGAGGAACTTATTACAATACTTTAGCGACGCTGTAACAGGCGTTACAATACTCTTGATTGTTGTTGCGAGTAACTATCTAAATTACAGTGCCATAGACAACGCAATGACACATAATTGGTTGTTCACGTTGTATACGATCTTGATATGGCAGACCATCAAATTTTATAAGCGTCCATCTTCATGGCAAGGGTTTACTATAGGGGCAACGGTTGGTCTTATGGCGCTTACAAGACCAACTGAAATCATAGCCTTGATACTACCTGTGCTTTGGGGAATTAAGAATAGGAAGGATTTTGAAGATCGTTTATCTTTTTTCTTAGACTTCAGTAGAGGAGGGAAGTATCTCCTTTTCGCTGGTTTTGGTGTTGCAGTTTTAGGGGGTATCCAACCACTCTATTGGAAGTTTGTAGCTGGAGAGTGGCTTGTATACAGCTATCAAGATCAAGGATTTAGCTGGCTGACACCGCATTTAATTGATGGCTTTTTCAGTGGAAAGGGAGGATGGTTGGTGTACTCACCAATCATGTTGCTACCATTATTGGGACTTATAACCCTATTGTTACGGCACCGTCAGCTATTTCTCGCAACAACAATTTTTACAGGGTTATTTATTTACATCACTTTTGCATGGGATATTTGGTGGTATGGAGGTAGCCTCGGACAGCGTGCGATGGTTCAGTCTTATGCGATATTAGCTTTCCCTTTTGCAGGATTAGTGGAGTGGGTTAAAGAGAAAAAAATTCCAAGTATTCTATTATTTGTTTTCTCAATTGGTTGCAGTTATTACAACATTTGGCTTACCCATCAGGCACACCGTGGTGGTTTGTTTATTACAGAACAGATGACTCTGCCTTACCTTAAAGCCATTTTTTTGCGCAATGAAATGCCAAGCAAAGAAACCATCAAACTTTTGGACACCCAAGAACTCTATCCAGGTACGCCCAAAATGGTTGAAGGTCTCGCATTCCTTGATTTTGAATCTGATACGATAGATCATAACTGTCCAATTCCTCCAATTGAAGGTGATCGTTCTCTGTGTTTATCAGCTCAGGAGCCTTTTTCACCTCCGGTTCAAATCCATAGTAAAGAAATAAAAACTCCATGGATAAGAGTACAAGGTGAGTTTAGGTGTCAGGATAAGGAGTGGGAATTTTGGCGTATGTCCCAATTAATGGTAAAGTTCAAAAGAGGAGATAAAGAGATACAAACCCGGTTTATTCGTCTTTTTCGCTTGCTGCAACCCAATAGCACACAAAATATTTATTTGGATGTCCCTGTTCCGAAACAACCTTATGATTTTCTCGAAGTCCAATTTTGGCAAGCCCATAGCGATAAACCTTTGGCGATTGATCAATTGCAAATAACAGCTATTGAATAACTGTTATGAATGGCAACGTAGAAGGTGTCAATTAAGGTGGTTCTATATTCCAATTTGACGAGTTTCGAGACGTATCCTAATTCGTGACGTTGGGCCTGATGCAAGAGCGCTGCGCTTCCAAAATTCCCCAATTTTATTGCATATTTGCGGGCAAAACCAATTCTATTTACGAGATCGAAAAAGTTGTATCCCTTTAAATCCTAACCAAGTATGGCTGTAACTGTAAACGTGGCTTCAGAAATTGCGCCACTCAAACGCGTGATCATTCACCGCCCCGATGAGGGCATTGCCCGCATTAGCCCAAAGCGGGCCGAAGAGCTCCTGTTTGACGATATCGTGTACCTGCCGCAGATGCAGGAAGAGCACGATGTATTTTCGGAAATTCTAAAACATTTTGTAGGAGAAGACAATGTCCTCGAAACAGAAGACCTCCTCTTTGAAGCCCTTGAGGCTGCCTCGGAAGCCGACAAAAGAGAGATGATCGAGAAAATTATCGACTACGAGGAACTGCCACGCTCTTACGAGGATATGCTCCTGAAACTGGACAACAAAGCGCTAACGGAGACGCTGATCACGGGCTACCTGCAGCAAGAGGATATGATTCTCTTTGATCCTATCCCAAACTTCATCTTCACCCGGGACATCGCAGTCACGGTCAACGACCATGTCATCATCACCAAAGCGGCTAAAGAAGCGCGCTTCCGCGAAAATTTCCTGACCCGGTATATCTTTTGGGCACACCCTATCTTCAATGCACTGAGCAAAGAGGGGCGTATCATCAACCTGAACAACGTAGAGCTATTCCCGCCTTCCCGCCGCCGGGAAATGGTGAGCATCGAAGGTGGAGATGTGATGGTCATCAACGAAGACTACCTGCTCATTGGTTGCAGTGAGCGGACGACCGCCCATGCCATTCAGTCGCTCAAAGAAGTCCTTTTCAAAAAAGGCGTGGTGAAGCATGTCGTGCAGATCAATATCCCAACCGACCGCAGTTACATGCACATTGATACTATTTTTACGCAAATCAATACCAACCACATCGTGGCTTTTAAGCCAATCGTGCTGGATGGGCTGGGGTCTTATGTCGAAGTGTTTTCTTCCAACGGTGCTACCCGCCGTTATCCTTCCATCAAAGAGTTTTTCCATGCAGAAATCAACCCCGGCATGGAATTCATTCTCAGCGGGGAAGGCATATCTCCCTATCAGGACCGGGAGCAGTGGACAGATGGTTGCAACCTCGTGGCCCTGAAGCCTGGTGTGGCGATAACCTACGACCGCAATCCTTACACGGAGAAGGCTTTCCGCAGCGCCGGGTACCAAATCATCCACGCCACGAGTATGCTTCAAGCGTTTCAGGATGGTTCGCTCAAGCCGGAGGAAGTGGAAAATACCATCATTGCCTTGCCTTCCAATGAGCTTTCCCGGGCCCGGGGCGGCTCGCACTGTATGACTTGTCCGGTGGAAAGAGGTTGATCTTTTGGTTGAATGGCAGGTCATCTTTCAGGGCATGACCTGCCATCCTGAATGCCTACCGCTCAAACTGTACCGACAGATTCACCTTTGCACTCAGCCCGATGAAGGGGCGCACAAAGAGTTCCTGCCGGTCGCCGGCGGTGGTTTCTTCCAATAAGGTGGCTCCGAGATTCAGGTAGACAAACTGGAAAAGCTTATAGTCCAGGCTGGCGTAAATGGGGAGCCCGGTGATGGGACCGGTGAGCTTTTGCTCGTCTGCATTTTCAAAGTCTTGCAGGAATAAGCCAAATCCAATGTACGTATTGCTGAAAAAGCGGGGCGCAAAGGCACTGTTACCCAAGGGGAAGGACAAACCCACGTAGGGCGCCGTATCGTAATCGAGGTCTTCCCCAAGGTCGCCACTGAAGTAAACGCCTCCGTAACCGGCATTGACAGCCAGGGCGCCTTTCTTAGACTCGGTCGGGCAGTCTTCCAGCAAACGGGCGTCCGCAATTTTGTAAAGTGGTGCGGGCAGCATGCGATCGAGCTCGTCCTGCAGCAGTTGCCGCAGCAGCACCCGTTCTTCAGCCATACGGACCTGCCCCACGCTGTCCCGCATGCGCATATCCGCCATTTTTTCCATCTGCAGGGCTACCAGGTTGGACAACTCCTGAGCCGGAGCGGCAATACCGGTGCGGTAGTTTTGAAGATCGGCCTGCAGCAAGTCGTTCATCTCCTGTAGTAGGCGCTTAGGTTTGTTTTCCCATTCGATGGTTTTGGACTCCTGAGTGAGCTGCGTTTCCAAAAACAGCTGCAGCCGTTTGTTGAGAGTCTGTACAAGTGCTGTCCGCTGCGCATTACTTAGGGTTTGAAAATACAAGACCTCAATATCATAACTGGCGGAGGAGCGGAACTTGTAATTGACAGGCAGGCTGTAGGTTTTTTCTTTATTGTCCAGCGGGCGCTGCCATACGGCTGAATGCAGTATGTTGGATTTCCCTTTGGGAGGCTTAATATTCAGCTCGACCCGGTCGATGTAAGAAGGGATGGACCCGGTAAAGAGGATGTTCGTTTCTGCCGGAAGCGGGTTGTTATCCCCAATGTAGGTGCTTTCAAAGTCCAGGCTGACTGTTTTGTACTGGGCAAGCAGAAAAAATGGGCATAGTACGAGAAGGAATAGTAAAGATGGCTTTTGCATAGAAATGTGTTTGTGGAGTTTTTACGGTTCCTATAATATAATTACGAGAACCGTTATTTGTTTGGACGTTCACTTACAGTAAAGTCACTCCACGCCGCACAGATCAACGCTATCGGATCAAATGTACCATACCGGACTGCACCTGTTGCTGCCCGGCCTGTTCGTAAGTTAGCTGCCAAATATAGGCGCCAGGGTTCATCGGTTCATTGCCGGATTTACCATCCCACCTTTGCCCAGGCTGATCGCTTTCGAACACAAGCTCACCCCAACGGGAGAAGATTTGCAGGCGGTAGTTTTGCACCGGGCAAAGGTCTATAGGCAGAAAACCGTCGTTGATGCCATCGTCATTTGGAGAGAAGGCATTGGGGACGTAAAAGCAATTCTCACACCCAATAGGCTGCAGATCAATACTATCGACCGCACTGCCGCAAGTGTTGGTGACGGTAACGGTATAAACGCCCGGGGTGGTAAACGTAGTGAGGGCGGCTGTGCTTCCGTTGGACCATTGTACGTCGTTTTGAGGTTCCGTTGCTGCTTCGAGTTGCACGGAACCGCCCGGGCAGAGTGGGGCAGCTCCTTGTATCTCCAGTGTGGGAAAAGTTAGGCTGTCTACGGAAAAGACGGTATCAAATTCCCCGCATCCGTTAGTCACGGTGATGTGGTAGGTGCCGCCACCGGTCAGCGTTACGCTGTCGCCCACACTGCCATTTGACCAGGTATAACCTGTAGCACCCTCTGAAAACACACTTGCTCCGGCTGTTTCGTCGGGGCAAAGGGCGTCGGGGGCCTGAAGAAGTATAGGCGGCACGTCCAGCACATTCAGCATTAGGGTATCCGTTGCCTGCCGGCCACAGAGGTCGGTAAACAAAACGGTGTAGAGCCCGCCGGTGGCTACCTGTATCGTTGCCGTGGTGTCCCCGGTAGACCAGAGCAAAGTACCTGATATATTTGCCGTTGCTGCGAAAGTGGCGGTATCGCCTGTGCAGAGGGTGTTCGGGCCGTTGATATTTACAATGACGGTGTCTGTCAGTTCCTCCACTTCAATAGTATCGCTCACCATGCCACAATCTGCAGTAACGGTCAGGCTGTAAATCCCGGGCTCGGTAACGGTCAGACTGGTATCGGTGGAGCCATCCGACCACAGGAAGGCATCGCCATTGGTCTGGGGAATAAGGGTGATGGGGCCATTATCACAACTAAAGGTGGTATCCGGGCCCAGATCAGCGATCAGGGTTTCCTGGGTATCAAAGATGTAGTCCATGAAGTTGGGGAGGCCCAGGAAGGGCTGATCCGGGGTCTGAAAACTAAAGACTTCCTCCTCCAGATTGGCTTGTTCTGAATTGGGGCAATTAATGGCATGCAGGTGGGTGACCTGAGGGGCATCTTCATCGTAGGAGACCAGGTAAATGCGGCCGTCCGGAGCGAGCTGCATGGCGCCCAGGCGCTCATTTGGGCCCGGCCCAATTATGGTTCTTGAAGACAGAAAACTGGGATTGAGCGGTTCGTAGCGCACCAGCAGCGAACCACTAACGGTAGGCTCCATCACATACAGGTAATTGCCGTTGGGGGAGAAGGAGTAGCTAATGGAGTTGACGGCTCCGGGCAGGGTCCGGGGAGTAGAAATATTGCCATTATTGGCATTGAAATTATACAGCACACCTCCAACGAACAGCCGGTTGCGCGCCGGAGAAATCTTAATCGGGCCAGCCAGGGAATCAATGACGTCCCGCTCTTCCAAAGTTGGGCCGAGGACTTCGGTGGGCGTCACACGGTAGTTGAAAAAATCACCGGTATTGTCATCTACGATGATGACCCAGAAGTCGGTACCGTTCCCGTGCAGGGTGCCGCTTAGAGATTCAAAGCTGGGGACATGCAGCCGGTCATCCTCAAAAACAGTGCCCCCGAGCCCGCCATTAAGGGTACGGTTGAGCAAAAAATGCGTGAGCCCGCGTCCCTGCAACTGACCGGCAGGCAGCCCGTCGCTGGCAAACTCCCGCTCTTCCATGGTGAAGAGGTAATGCTCATCGGCATTGCCAGGATTAGGCACAAAGAGGGCAGACTGAACGGCACCAAAGCCACCCCCCCGGAGCCCTTCCATATCGTACAACACATTATGGCTGGCGTTCCAGATGCTTCCCGAGGGTTGTCCCGGGGTAGTGCGTCCGCCTCCGTTGGTATAGTACAAAAGGTTGCCATCTGCATCACAAACTGAGGCACAACCTTCCGATGTTCGCAGCGCACCATTGGTGATCAGGACCGGGTCACCGGAAGAGAAGTCAATACCCTGTTGGTTGCCAAAGTACCAGATGTTGCCTTCATTTTGGCTCAGCGCGGCAAAAGACAGGAAAAGGAGGGGTAGAATCAGTCCAGCAAAGGGCGTTTTTTTCATACTGCACGGTTTTGCCCAAAAGTAAGGGTAACCGGCCAATTTTTCGGTCGGTTACCCTTCAATACTGATTTTTGCAGGTTGGGAGAGGTTTAAATATCTCCCAACCTGCTTGTTTTTCATTACGCCGTGTACAGCAAATCGTAGTATTCTTCCAGCATCCGCTTGACCCCAAAGGCATCGCGGGTGCTTTGAATGCTGGCGTGCATCATTTTCAGCCATTTTTGCCGGTCGTCGTAGTAGGTGGGCACGACTTTGTTCAGCAGCACGTCGTAGAGGGCTTCCCGGTCGTTGTCATCCTGTTCTTCCACGTTGTCGCTTTCGAAGGCATTGCCGATCTGCCAGCCATTGACGCCATCCTGGCAGGCTTCCGGCCACCAGCCGTCGAGCACGCTAAGATTGAGCACCCCGTTCATAGAGGCTTTCATGCCGGACGTGCCGCTTGCCTCTTTGGGGCGGCGTGGGTTGTTGAGCCACACATCGGAGCCACGGGTGATGGCGGCACCAATTTCCATATCGTAGTTTTCCAGGAAGACTACCGCATTGGGGTAGAGTTTGGACATGCGCACGAGGTTGGCTGCAATCGCTTTGCCGGTATCGTCCAGGGGGTGGGCACGACCGGAAAAGACGAGCTGAATTTTGCCTTCTTTCAGGTAAGGCTCAATAACTTCAGGTTTGGAGAAGATCAGGTCGCTGCGCTTATAAGGCACAGAGCGGCGGGCGAAGCCAATGATCAGCTTTTCTTCGTCGAGGGTAACGCCATTCTTGCGCTTGACAAGATCAATGAGCGCCCGCTTGTTCTTCAGGTGCGGTTCCCAGAGATCTTTGCCAGCCTCAGCAGCATCAAGCATCGCCTGATCCACCCATGTACCCTGATGAATGCCATTGGTAATGGCAACGATGTCGGAGCGGTCGTGGATGTGCTTCCACATTTGGTTTGCCGTCTCGCCGTGCAATTGAGCTACGGCATTCGATTTTTTAGAAAGGCGCAATGCTCCCACGGTCATATTGAAGGGGTCGCCGGCCAGGCGGCGGAGTTGGCTGGGTTTCATCCCCAGGTTGGCGCCCATATACATCAGGCGGTCGACCGGGTGGGACTCATTGCCCTGAATCACAGGAGTGTGGGTGGTGAATACGATTTCATTTTTGCTTGCAGCCCAGGCTTCCTCGAAAGTCATACCGTCTTCCATTTTTTCGCGCATCAGCTCAAAGCCGGCAAACAGGGCATGCCCTTCATTAAAGTGGTAAACATCTACCTCAATGCCCAGGGAGCGGAGAGCCCTCACACCGCCTACACCGAGGACGAGTTCCTGCGCGATCCGCTCTTCTCCAAACCATCCGTAGAGCTGCCCGGTAATCCAGCCATCTTCATTGCCCGGTACATCTGTATCGAGCAGGTAGAGTGGGGCGTTACCGAAAGCCTCGAGTTTCCAGACCTTGCAGGCGACGTTACGGTCACGGATTTCGACATTTACAGTGATGCCGGTATCCTCCATGAAGTCGTCGTAGTTGTAGTTGCGGTAGGAATCGTAGGGCTTGCCATCCTCCCCAATGAATTGATCGGTATAACCTTGTTTCCATTTAATGCCGATGCCAACGATAGGGTAGTCATACTGCTTAGCGCCTTTCATATAGTCGCCAGCAAGGATACCCAGGCCACCGGCGTAAGCTTTGAAGCGGTTGTCCAGCCCGTATTCCATACAAAAGTAGGCTACGCGTGGCAAGGTGCCTTTTGAATCTGCCATAATGTGGGTTTTCTGTTTGTTGTGATCAAAGAAACAATGGGGCATGGTATTGCCGCGCCCCGGCAACCAATATAGCAGAAAACCCTTTAAATCTGAAACCTTAACAGGTTGACGGAAATAAATGACACAATTTTCCTGAGGATTTGCCAGTATTTCCGCGCAACCTCCTTAAAGTCAGTTGTTTAGAGAGCTTTGGCGTATCAAAATTGTATCATTTATTTTTTCTCCGTCCCTTACAGGCCTACTTTACAAACTTCTTTTTGCTTTTTTTTCGCTTTGGGAATGGGCGGCGCTTTTTGTTAGACTGCCCGGGCTGTGGACCGCCATCGTTTACCCGCAGTGTGCGGCCATCGTAGGTTTGGCCATCGAGTTTGTTTATCAGTGAGGCAGCAGCCTGCACTTCAACCTGTACGAAGGCATGCTTTTTCTGCAGGTCGATTTTTCCGACGTCAGCACCGTTGATACCCCCTTTTTCGCACAGGTAGGCGAGGAGTTCCCCTTTGCCATTGATATCCATTTGACCGATATTGACGAATACCCGGCGGGACTCATTGGGTTTCAGGAAAGCTTTGTCCGCCCGTGGCTTTTGTCCTATCGGCTTACTTTTGGCATAATCCTGCATCTTCTTGGGCATAGTGGCAGAGGCAACCCGGAGCAGCAGTTCTTCCCGGGACAAGCCTTCGAATTTAGCTGCGATTCCCGGGAGATAGTCCAGCAGGTCTGAATTCGGAGTGGCTTCACTGATTTTATCAAAAAAGCGCATGAGCCGCTGTTCGAAAATCGCATTTCCGGAAGGGATTTCAACGGCTTCAAAGGAGATTTTAGAGACTTTTTCCAGTTTCCGTAGCAGATGACGGTCTTTTGGATGGGCGAGCACCAGGCTAATCCCTTTATTGCCTGCCCGTCCGGTACGTCCGGAGCGGTGGGTATAGAAGTTGAGGTCGTCCGGGATGTTAAAATGGAAGACGTGGGTGATGTTATCGACATCAATGCCCCTTGCGGCAACGTCCGTGGCGACCAGAATACGCAGCCGCCGGTCGCGGAAGCCCTGCATGACCCGGTCGCGTTGTGTCTGATTAAGGTCACCGTGTATAGCATCTGCTTTGTAGCCATCGCGGGTAAGTTGTTCTGCCACCTCTGCTGTCTCCCGGCGTGTGCGGCAAAATACGAGCCCGAAGAGGTCCGGCTCCATATCGAGAAAGCGGCGTAGTGCCTCGTAGCGTTCTGCGGGGCGCAGGACCACGTATTGATGGCTGATATCTACGTTGCCGGAGTTTTGAGCACCTACTGAAAGTTCAAACGGGTTGTCCATGTAGTCTTCTGAAATGCGGCGGACTTCCGGTGGCATAGTAGCAGAGAACAGCCAGGTACGGCGCTGCTCAGGTACGGCTTCCAGTATTTCATCAATTTCCTCCTTGAAGCCCATATTGAGCATTTCATCGGCTTCATCCAGCACCACCTGTTGGAGGTGCGTATAATCTACCTTTCCGCGGCGCATGAGGTCACGCAGGCGGCCCGGTGTTGCAACCAGCACCTGTACACCCTGTTCCAGGGCTTTCATCTGCCTGCGGATATCCGCACCTCCGTACACCGGGAGGATTCTGAGGTTAGGCTGATTCTTGGAAAAAGACTCCAGCTCGCGGCAAATTTGCAGGCAAAGCTCCCGGGTAGGGGCCAGGACAAGCGACTGAATGAATGGCAATGCCACATCGGTACGGTGCAGGAGCGGCAGGCCAAAAGCCGCTGTTTTGCCGGTACCCGTTTGGGCCAGGCCCACGAAGTCTTCCTCGCCGGAAAGCAGGCGGGGAATGGCTTGTTCCTGAATGGCAGTTGGAGATTCGAAGCCGATAGCAGACACAGCTTCAGTGATAGACTGGGAGAGGCCCAGTGACTCAAAAGTACTCATGATCAAATGTTAGGCTGCACTCCGCAGCAGCAATGATGAGTAGCATTTGAGCTTTGCAGTATTGGGCGGAGCATCACCGTCCTGAGCAGGTTATTCAAGCCTGCAGCTTGAGCACAAACCCGTCTTGTGCGTTCATTCTAAGCTTCCGCTACTCGAAATCGGGGACAAAGGTAATGTTTTTTCCTGATTATTCCGGCAATTGTTCAATCATTTGCCAAAGTCCCTGTTTGAGCTGCATATTGAGCCTTACTGTATCCGGAGACGAGTGTGCGTCACTGTTGCGTTTCCTTTGTAGTTCCTGCCAGCGCTGATAACACAGTACTGCATCGTTCAGGAGCAGGTTGTTGCCCATTTGATCTGATAAGGTAATCAGGGATTTGATCACTCCTTCAAAGTCTTCTTCAAGGAGCCTTTTTTGAAGCGCTTTCTTAAAGGATTGACGCATATCATTGTGCTTTCTCTGAATAATCTTTATATTTGGGGTGCCCTACCGTTAATGATTTAAGCAAACACTAGAACTGATAACCCCGGGAGACTTCATAACTGTTGAGCTCCTGTCCAATTTATGTCCCTGAAGCACCGTTTGCTTCAGGAAAGCAAAACTGGATTATTGAACCTTTTAGGAAACAACTATTTACTCAATGCCCAGCATGAAAAACCTGTTCTATCTATTTTTGTTTGCTTCTTGTATTTCGTTTTTCCGGCCCCAAACGGTGGCTGCCAATACGCCAAAGGCAGTAGACGTCCAGAATGTCCAATTTGTCAGCGAAAGTATCGTTGCATCTTCCAGTTCCCATTTCACACGATCTGCTATGGGTATGGAGCGGTCTTTACAGTTGAGCAGCTTTGTTGCCAAAGCTCACCATGTATCCGTTTTACTGTCATGGGTAGTAGATAAGCCTGCAGATGAGGTGTCTTTTATTATTGAGCGGGCCCTCGAAAACAATACCTGGAAAAAGGTAGGGCGGGTTACTGCGGCAGCAGGTCAGCGCGAGTTTAGTTTTTGGGATGTGCGCGTCCAGCCAGGTGAAGCCTACGAATACCGTCTTGTGAATGAGTCGGACGGCGTTTCGTTTCAGGCTTCCGAGCCCGTAATCCTTCAGGTGGATAACCCGTTCGATGAATACCTTATCATTTTGGGGCTGCTTGGGTTCATTGGTTATATTGCGCATCAGACCAGGAATCTCGTTCACTGACCCACTGTGTCAGGTGTGTGCATAACAAATTGCACTTTTTGAATAGCTTGCCAGCATTTGCCGTTTGCCTCTCCTGGATAAGCTGGAGCAGAGCGGGAAGCTCTACCCCAGCAGCCATAGGGCTTAAATGCAGTGGGTTGCCTTTGTGTTTTGTGCAATTTGTTATACACACGTGTCAGGTTTTCTTCAGGCCAGTTTCATTTTTTTCCTTAGCTTTATTGCGCAGGTATTTGGTTGATCTGAATGCCATATTAAAAGGACTGAATAAAACGATGCCAAACGATGAACGAAGATATTTTTAAAACCCTGCGCGCTTGCAAAGAACTGGTCAATTTAGACGATTCGGAAATCAAACAACTGGCCAGTGTAGGTAAGCTTGTGGACTACGAAGCAGGGCATGAGGTTTTTTCTATCGAACAGAAAGGGGAGTCTTTTTATATCGTCCATTACGGCCGTTTGATCCTCTATTTAACCCGCAAGGAGCCTAAATCCTACACCAAGGGGCAGCTTTTCGGTGAAATTGCCATCTTCAACAAAACATCCCGCCTTGGCACTATCCGCGCAACGGAGCCGTCTAAACTTATCGTTTTTGATAAATCAGAAGTATTTGATGACACCAAAATCCCCGAAGAGCTCAAACTTAAGCTTTCGTGGGCACTGACTCAGAAAATCATCACTTATCTCGTTGCTGATGAATCAGCCAACAGCAAGCGCATCATCGATAAAGGAGAAAGCGATATGGTGGAATTTAAGGAGTCTATTGACAAATACCATCGTGATAAAATCATTCAGACCCTTTCTGCATTCATGAATCTAAATGGAGGCACTGTCTTTTGCGGAGTAGACGACGAGGGCAAGATTATTGGGCTGGATGCCACCACTTCAGATATTGACAACTTTAAGCGCAGCATCACAAGTGCGGTACAGCGCAATCTTGGTTCCTTCTTCGCTACACAGTTGTCCTTTGATATTGAGAAGATTGATGATCATATGATTTTTCGGATTGATACGCCACCTGCCAAGTCGCCCGTGTTCTACCGTGATGTAGACAAAAAAGGCAACGAACAGGAGGTCTTCTACATCCGGACGGGATCCGCAAATATCAAAATCAAGAAAAGTAGTGAAATTATCAAATACATTGGAGACCGCTACCGTTTCGCAGGCCAGTAGTCCGATTTAAGGGGCCTGCCAGCTTAGCAGAGACTGCCAAAAGCCGGCTTCCATTAGTGGTGCATTTATAGCAGTGCAAAGCTTGATGGTTCGCCTGTTGTTTTCCGGCGGTGTGCGTACTTTCTTCCATTTTGCCCACTCGGGGTGCAGCACAGCCTCCACCAGTGCGAGGTCCCACATGATCCAGCTTGTCCCGGCGTTTACAGAATCCCATCTTTTAGTTAGCCGCCGGCATAAAGGTGTACGGCATTCTGTAAGTTTCTGAAAGGAAGACTTTCGCTGGAAGGTCAAGGACTGGGCAATATTGGCCGGCATGACCCAAAGTTCCAGTTCAGCAGTGTTGAGCAGAAGGTCAAAGGCATTGAGGTCGTTGCGGATGTTGAATTCGTTCTTGTCCCAGGCTTTACTTCTTAGGTCATATCTTGCACCCAGCAGATAAACCCTTAAGTTGCCAGCAATCTCCGGTGCGGCAGCGATGGCTGCGGCTACATTAGTGGAAGGGCCGAGGCAGATAATATTTAGTTTGTTTTCGGTATCCGCTTTACCGGCTTTATCGATGATAAATCTTGTTGCAGGGCTTGTGGGAACAGGTGCGCCAGCATAATACCCCCATGCAAACCCCAGCATACGGTCACAGCCGCTGAGGGTTGGTACCATCCAATTGCCGGTTTCCGCAGCAAGGTGCTCATTGAGCTGCTGACTGATTTCCAGCGTGTTGATGCTGTCCGTGGGATAGCTGTTCCAGTTGGGGTCTGTAAGTAATTGTGGATTGTTGAAATGAGCAGACTGTAGCGAAAGCACTTTGAGCCCATCCGGGGCGAGCGCTCTTGCAATGGCATAGAGATCATCCATTTCGTTGCCGGTGTCTGCATCAATGATGTAAGCCGGTTGGGCTGCAATAGCGCAAGGCAAGATTATTGAAAAGAGGAAGATGGATAGCCGGGTTCTCATAAGCAGTGTGTTTTCTCACTGCCAAAGATAGGGTTTTGAGCGCGAATTGAAAGCTGAACTCTTATGCTGTAGCGGGTTGTATCTGAGATAGGATTTGCTCCAGCGCTGAATTGGTTTCGGCTTCAGAAGCGAGCAGGTCTTTCAGACTGATTTGTCCCAGTACATGATCAAGCGACTGCTGCACCACCCGCCATAAAGACCGCACGGAACAGTCTACGGAATTTGTGCAAATCCGAAAGCCAGCAGAGTGCTTATTGCAAAACCCTTCGTCAAATAGAGCTCCGCCCAATGCGCGCAGGACTTCCCCAACGTTAATATTTTCCGGCGGCTGTGCCAGTACATAGCCGCCTTTTTGGCCACGGGTGCTTTCGATAAAGCCCGCCAGGCGGAGCGTTCGGGTCAGTTTGCCAACATAGCTGTCTGACATACCCTCCAGTTCGCTGAGTTGCGGAATACTAAGCCCATTTTGTTCATCGGCTTCCGCAATGCGGATGAGAATGCGCAGTCCGTACTCGTCTTGGGCGGAAATTTTCATAGCCTTTTGCGGTTAGGATCGGTGGTGAATAATGTTTGTTTTGTAAGTTCGGGTCAAAACATGTCCAGGGCAAACCGGGCTTCTTCGCTCATCATGTCCTTGCTCCAAGGCGGATCGTAGACGACTTCCAGCTCTACATCACTGACGCCCTCCACCATCGCAACCTTCTGTTGTACTTCCATAGGCAGGGAATCCGCTACCGGGCACATGGGTGTAGTAAGCGTCATACGCAGATTGACGATACCCTGATCACTGATATCGATACTGTAAATCAGCCCCAGTTCGTAAATGTCCACTGGGATTTCCGGGTCATAAACAGTTTTGGTGGCTTCTACGATTTTGGCTTCTAATGCTGCTTTGTCCATGATTGATCTTCTTTGACGTTGCGTGCGCTAAACAAATGTCGTCGTTACTGGCTTTTCGCGTTGATTGCCAGACCGTACATTTTCATCTGCCTGACCATGCTGACCAGCCCGTTGGACCGGGTGGGGGAGAGATGCTCCTTCAGCCCTATCTTGTCGATAAAATAGAGGTCTGCCTGCGCAATCTCCTCTGCCTTTTGCCCGGACAGCACCCGAACCAGCAAAGCGATGATGCCTTTGGTGATGACCGCGTCACTATCGGCCGTAAAACTCACTTTGCCTTCTGCTTCATCTGCATGCAGCCAAACCTGACTCTGACACCCCTTGATCAGGTGGTCTTCATCTTTGTACTGCTCATCGATCAAAGGCAGAGATTTGCCCAAATCGATGATATACTCGTACTTCTCCATCCAGTCGCCGAAGAAGGCAAACTCCTCGATGATTTCGTCTTGTATGCTGTTGATTGGGTTCATTGTGAAATTTTACTTTAACATCAAAACCGCCCTGTTAATTCCCGCCACCAGCGCATCAATATCCGCTTTGTTGTTGTAGAAGGCGAAGGAAGCCCGCACCGTACCGGGGATTTCATACCGTGCCATTAGGGGCTGGGTGCAGTGGTGCCCGGTGCGTACTGCAATGCCGAGTTTGTCCAGTATGGCGCCCAGATCGTAGGGGTGTACGCCATCGACGATGAAGGAGACCACGCTGGCTTTTTCTTTTGCTGTCCCGATGATACGCAGGCCTTCGATTTGCTCCAGTTGTTCTGTAGCGTAGACCAGCAGTTCGTGCTCGTGCCGGCTGATATTGTCATAGCCCACACTTTGCATGTACTTCACAGCTTCCCCCAAACCGATGACGCCCGAAATATCCGGTGTGCCGGCTTCGAACTTATGCGGCAATTCGTTGTAGGTGGTCTTTTCGAAAGTCACCGTTTTGATCATCTCGCCTCCGCCATGGTAGGGCGGCATTTGTTCCAGCCATTCTTCCTTGCCATATAGCACTCCGATACCCGTTGGGCCAAACATCTTGTGCCCGGAGAAGGTGTAAAAATCCGCATCGAGGGCCTGCACATCTACCTGGGTATGAGGGATGGCTTGTGCGCCGTCCACCAGCACGGGGATGTTCAGTTCGTGCGCCCGGTCGATAATGGCTTTCACGGGGTTGACCGTGCCCAAAGCATTAGACACATGTACCAGAGAAACGATTTTCACGCGCTCATCCAGTAGCTCGTAAAGGGCGTCCAGGTCAATTTCGCCCGCATCGTTGACCGGTGCCACCCGAAGTTCTGCTCCGCGCTCCTCACAAATCATCTGCCAGGGCACAATATTGGAATGGTGCTCCATGGCTGTAATCAGTACCGCATCACCCTGATTGATAAATTTCCGCCCGTAGGAAGAAGCAACGAGGTTGATCCCCTCGGTGCAGCCCCGGACAAAGATGACCTCCTTTTCGGAAGGAGCATTGATGAATTGGCGCACAAGCTCCCGTGCCTCTTCAAAAGCCGTAGTTGCTTCCTGGCTCAGCTGATACACCCCCCGGTGCACATTCGCATGCCCGGTACGGTAGTAATCATTGAGCCGGTCGATGACCTGTGCCGGCTTTTGGCTTGAGGCTGCGCTGTCCAGGAAGATGATGGGCTTGCCGTTCATCTCCTGTTCCAGCAGCGGGAAATCCTTGCGGATTTTTTCAATATCAAACGCTTGTTGAGCGGTAACTTCCATGTTGTTCTACTGTTCGAATTTCTGGTTGATCAGCATCTCTGCAAAATCGCGGACCTGCTCGTGCTTAAAGTACTCCAGCACTTCTGCGATGAAGGCGTGTTGCAGCATAGCCCGTGCCTGATGGTCGTTGAGGCCGCGGCTGCGCAGGTAGAAAACGGAGGACTCATCGAGCTGCCCGATTGTGGCACCGTGGCTGCACTTCACATCATCAGCAAAGATTTCCAGCTGTGGCTTGCTGTCCATTTCGGCTTTATTGGACAGTACCAGGCTGCTACTCTGCTGGAAGGCGTTGGTCTTTTGTGCATCCTTGCGCACCATTACTTTGCCATTGAATACACCGCGGGCGCTGTCGGTTACGATGCCTTTGTAAAGCTCATTGCTTTGACAGTGCGGTACGGCGTGATCAATGAAGGTATGGTTGTCAATGTGCTGTTGCTCCTTGCCAAAGTAAACGCCGTAGTAGTTAGTGGTCAGGTTAGACCCCTTGTGCACGGTGTTCAGGTTGTTGCGCACGATGCGGCCACCCAGGTCTACGGTATAGTTTGAGAATTGGCTGTCGCGGTCCTGCTCCGCATCCACCCGGTTGACTACGAAGCCTTCTGCGCCTTCCTGCTGCAGGCAATAGTGGTGGATGTGAGCATTAGGGCCCACTGCGACGCGGTTATAAATATTGTTGAAGTAAGTGCCGGTAGCGCCCTGCTTTTCAAACTGCCCTTCTATGTAGGCAAATTCACTGCCTGTCTCCGCCACTGCGATATTCATGTGGCTGTTGAGGATGGGCGTTTCGGCATTGGAAGACAGGTGAAGGATATAGACAGGCTTTTCGCAAGCGACATTCTTCTCGCTGTACAGGAATAAACTGTGCTGTGAGAATGCGGCATTAAGGGCTACGAAGATATCATCCTGATCCTTCAGAATACGGTCCATATGCTCGCGGGCAATACTGCCAAATCGGTCGCTGTCCATAGCGTCCCGAAGCAGCATTACATGCATCCCAGCCGGTAGTTCGGCAAATTGTGATAAAGAATCGCTGAGCTGGCCATTTACAAAAACAATCAGGTGCGCGTCCATGCCTTCCGGCAGGTAAGCCTGTATATCAGCTGCGTCCACCCCCTGAGCCTGTCCGATGGCATAATCTGGTTGAAGGATGCGGTTAATGCTAGTGTATTTGTACTCCTCCCAGCGGCGGGTAGGGAAGTCCAATTGTCCCACCATTGCCATGGCTCGCTGACGGTACTCGTCCAGCGGATGAGCCGGCTGCTGATTCGCGGCCTCAGTTTGGTCAAACAGCTCCTGAAACTTTTGTTTTTCGGCTGTGTATCTGTCCTGAGCTACGGTTGTTGACATGTCGTAAGCTATTATTTGAAGTGCGGCTTGATGACGGAGAAAAAATGGTATCATTTTCCGTCAAACTACTTAGTTGCACAAGCCGGCAGCTTAGGTTCGTAAATAAATGACTTTGAGGGTAGACCAGGAGAAGTTACACCGCTACTGCATCTACCTCTTCCTTAATCCAGTCATAGCCCTTGTCTTCCAGCTCCAGTGCGAGTGACTTGTCGCCGGATTTTACAATACGGCCCTTGTACAGCACATGCACGAAGTCAGGCTCAATGTAGTTGAGCAGGCGCTGATAGTGGGTAACGATGATGAAGGAGCGGTCCTGTGTGCGGAGCTTGTTCACCGCCTCCGACACAATGCGCAGCGCATCAATATCCAGTCCGGAATCGGTCTCATCAAGGATAGCCAGTGAAGGCTCAAGCAGCGCCATTTGCAGCATTTCACTGCGCTTTTTTTCACCACCGGAGAAGCCTTCGTTGAGGGAGCGGCGCAGGAACTTCTCGTCCATGCCCACCAGTTCAATTTTCTCGCGGATGTACTTCAGCATCTGCATTGCATTCATGGCTTCCAGCCCGCGTGCTTCACGGTTGGCATTAACGATGCTCTTGAGGAAGTTAGAGGTGCTCACGCCCGGAATTTCGACCGGGTACTGAAAAGCCATAAAGATACCGGCTAAAGCGCGCTCGTCCACTTCCATCTCAAGAAGGTCTTCGCCTTTATATAGTACGCTGCCGCTTTCCACTTCGTAGTCTTCGCGGCCCGCGATGACATTGGCGAACGTACTCTTGCCCGAGCCGTTAGGGCCCATGATAGCGTGTACTTCGCCCGGTTTAACTTCCAGGTTGATACCGTTCAGGATGGTTTTGTCTTCAACCGCAACTTTCAGGTCTTTAACAGTCAACATTATGGTTTGGTATTTTTGTCGTGATCAATTTGGGTAAGGAAGGGAAACCCCTTCCCGGGTTAATGTTTAAGGTTAGCCAACGCTGCCTTCCAGGCTGATTGCGAGGAGCTTCTGTGCTTCCACTGCGAATTCCATCGGGAGCTCGTTGAAGACTTCCTTGGCAAAGCCGTTGACGATAGTATTCACTGCGTTTTCCTCGCTCAGCCCGCGCTGCATAAGGTAGAACAGCTGATCTTCGCCAATTTTGGAGGTCGTAGCCTCGTGTTCCACTTTGGCCGTGTTGTTTTGCACTTCCAGGTAGGGGAAGGTGTGCGCGCCACACTTGTCGCCCATGAGCAGGGAGTCACAAACGGAGAAGTTATGGGCATTTTCAGCCTTCTTGCCAATTTTTACCAGTCCGCGGTAGGAGTTGTGGCTGTGGCCGGCAGAGATACCTTTGGAGATGATGGTACTGCGGGTGTTCTTGCCCAGGTGGGTCATTTTGGTCCCTGTGTCTGCCTGCTGACGGTTGTTAGTTACCGCTACAGAATAGAATTCGCCCACAGAGTTGTCGCCCAGCAAAACGCAGCTTGGATACTTCCAGGTCACGGCAGAGCCAGTTTCCACCTGTGTCCAGGTAATTTTGGAATTGACGCCTTTGCAAAGGCCCCGCTTGGTAACGAAGTTGTAGATACCTCCTTTCCCTTCTTTATCGCCAGGATACCAGTTTTGTACCGTGGAATACTTGATGGTGGCATCATCCATAGCTACGAGTTCCACCACCGCTGCGTGCAACTGATTCTCATCGCGCATTGGAGCCGTACAGCCTTCCAGGTAGCTTACCTGACTGCCTTCTTCGGCGACGATGAGGGTGCGCTCAAACTGTCCGGTGTCCCGCTCGTTGATACGGAAATAGGTGCTCAGCTCCATGGGGCACTTCACGCCTTTAGGCAGGTACACGAAGGACCCATCACTAAATACCGCGGAGTTCAGAGCGGCGAAGTAGTTGTCGTTGGCAGGTACTACAGAACCGATATATTTTTTTATCAGTTCGGGGTGTTCCTGCACCGCTTCGCTGAAAGAGCAAAAGATAATACCCAACTCAGCCAGCTTCTCTTTATAAGTGGTCTTCACAGAAACCGAGTCGATTACGGCGTCTACCGCAACACCGGCCAGCATCTTCTGCTCGTCGAGCGGGATACCAAGCTTGTTGAAGGTATCTAGCAGCTCCGGATCTACCTCATCAAGGCTGTTGAGCTTTTTCTTCTTTTTAGGCGCAGCGTAGTAGATGATATCCTGAAGGTCGACCGGCGGGTAGTCCACGTTTGGCCATTTGGGCTCGGTCATTTCCAGGAATTGGCGGTAAGCTTTAAGGCGCCACTCGGTCATCCACTCCGGCTCATTCTTTTTGGCGGAGATCGCACGGACCACATCTTCACTTAGCCCCTTGGGCAGCTTGTCCGTTTCGATATTGCTGGTGAAGCCATATTTATAGTCGCTCTTGGTATGCTGCTCCAGCGTCTGCATGGAATCGCTCATAATCTATGCGGTTTTTCCAGTGTTATTTAGACTAATTCTAATGCAAATGTCAGGAATTTATACAAAAAAGTACAAATAAGGTTTAGAGAATATTACACCTTTTTAGGTATTGGTGGTTTAGGCTAGGCCGTGCTGGTTTTGAAATTGGCATAAATTCTGGAATGTTGCCGGGCATAGTCGGTTTTAATAGGGTTTTATTTGGTAAAATGACGGTGTAGTGTTTTAAAATTTTGGCATAGTTGTTTCTGAATTAGGTATAGGTAATAACTATTATTAGGTATTGAGCGTCAACTTTTCCACTACACTACAGGTGAAGGCAACTGGAAAATGCTCATAATGAAAGCACAAATCAGCCAATCTCATCGGTATTAACACTGAACTGACTCATTCTTTACTATTTATTTCTGAGGCAATCAGGCAGCCTGACGAATCCTCGCTACCTTTAAGCAATTATTAGGGGGGCTCACCTGGCAGCTCTCAGGCCTGTAAATGACGTATAAATATGAGTTTCCGAAAAAACAAGAACCGCATCACCTGCTATTTGATCCTGGTATGCTTTATGAGTGTGGCGCCTGGGAGCGTAGTTGGCCAGCAGATCAGCAATAGGACTGTGATGCCGATAGATTTGGAGCTGCCTCTGAAATACCTTTCCCTTAACCACGCAGCCTACGAGGCATCAGCGCAGTATAATTACCTGGGGCTTGAGTACGGACACCTGCCTTTGACCGCTAATGGTGAGTTGATTGCCCCCGGGGGGCGTATTTTCCTCGATAGTAAGGGCAATTATTACTATGTGCTTCAGTTGGACGACGAAAATGAAGTCCAGGGATATACTAATTTGTACATTAAAGGGTTTGAAGAGGATTGGGGCAACTGGAACGTGGCGGCTACCGGTTCTAATGTTGGGATGATTGCTAAAAATGATTTAGTCTATATATATGGCTCGGTCAGCCGTACGGACAGCCTTTTTGTTAAAGACGAATTTGTCAGAAGTATCCCCGGGAACGCAGCATTTGTGTTGACGTTCAATGAGAATCTGGAACTGACAGATGACTTTTTCTATGGTTTGGATACGCTCGCTGCGCACGGAGATGTCCATTTAAAAGTTGACGATGATGGCGATTACCATATAGCGGGAAAGTTTTTCAACTCCAGTGCCAACAACTTTCAGCTGGAGATTGGTGGAGCCCTAATTGACCCTATACGAGACGGGTATAATACGCAGACCTTTTATTATGCCATTGTAGACCATGCGACAAAGCTGGCAAAAACCAGCCATAGCTTTGGGGGCATCAACAGCAGCATGACAAAATTGCTGGACTTTGAACTCCACGATAACCAAGATGCTCTAATCCTGTTTGAGCAGTCTGATGAACTAGAACTTAATGGCGAATGGCTCTCTAATGAGGTGTTCCCTGGCGACATCACACTTTTATGCCTGAATGGCGATAGCCTGAGGTACCACGTCAACTATGAAGGCCCGGCGCTGCAAACCGGGCACCTGCTCAAAAAGTTAAGGAACAACCACACCTGCGAGTATATACGAACGGAGGGCGGCGAAGCCCCCTTTGTCATAAACGGGGAGTCTATTCTATATGATTCTACGCTGAATAATTTGATTATAAACAGAAACCCTGCCGGTGAAGTAGCATGGATTCAAAACATACAAGGCCCTGGTGGCGGAGGAAACGACATTTTTGACATTACGCTATCCGATGATCAGACAAAGATCTGGGTTAGTGGCCGCTTAAGGCAGGCAGAACCCTTTCTGATTGACGGCCAAACGTTGACGGTCAATGATCAGTTCGGTGGTTTCCTTATGGCTTTGAATGCAGAGACTGGTGCATTTATAGAGGTACTTTATCCGAGAATGGATGCTGACCCGGGCATACAGCCCTATACTGATATCAGGCAAATAGATGGCATAGACGACGGCAGCCTGAAAGTCATCACCCAGGTAGGTTTCAGAGGAAATGTACTAAGCCCCACTTATGATTATACTATTGGTGATTTGACCATTCCCGTGGCTGGCAGAGGAGAATTGTTGATCTATGATTTGAAATTGGATACCGGAGTATCTGCTCAGGAGGTTTCGGTACAAAAAAACAGAGCCTATCCTAATCCTGTAAGTCCTGGGCAAAGCATTTATTTTTCAGATGACAGCAATAATGCTTACACGCTGTTTTCGTTAGCGGGCAAAAACCTGGGGAGCCTCAAAAATGAGGATACGTTTCCCTTCGTCTCTCCGGGGCTCTACTTGCTGAAAGGAAATAGGGATGGCAGGGTTTTTAAAGTTTTGGTTGTTGATTGACTAATGAAGTAGTGCGAAAACCGATACCTGCAAAGGGCGTCATTTTAAAGCGCCGTAACGGATGGGGGAGGCTTGTTTTGAGGGAGGAGGGTGATAGTTAGGTATTGTTATCCCAACCAAAAGAAACCGGGTGATGCTTGGCTTGTGCACTCAACCCTTCGAACTCCTAATCTCGTAGAAATCAGGAAATATTCCCCTATGTTGAAGGTAAAACATAAACAGCCCGTCAATACCCCGGATTCTGCACCAAATTAGGATTCGTATCCAGCTGATCCAGTATCTGCTCGTTACCCCTGTAAACCCCAGTTTTGATGGCAGCCCTGTTGATGGTTCATCGGCAGAGCTGTCTTTTGGTGAATGGCTCCGATGGGCTTCCGGGAAAATAAATCACCCTCAAGCTCAATAAGAACCTGAGGGTGAAGTAAAGTTCATCTAAAGTTCAATCCTAGCTCAACGCATCCTCCTCATAAGCCTCCATCGGCGGGCAGGTACAGACCAGGTTGCGGTCGCCGAAGGCATTGTCTACACGGCCTACGCTGACCCAAAACTTATGCTCGAAGCGCAAGTGGGGCAACGGGAAGGCCGCTTTGGACCGGGAGTAAGGCAGGTGCCAATCATCCATGGTGATCAGCTGCAGGGCGTGTGGGGCGTTGACCAGCACGTTGTTGTCCTCGGCAGCTTCGCCCCGGGCAATCTCATCGATCTCTTCCCGAATGCAAAGCATGGCATCGCAGAAGCGGTCGAGCTCGTCTTTGCTTTCACTTTCTGTAGGCTCGATCATAATCGTGCCGGGCACAGGCCAGGATAGGGTGGGGGCATGGAAGCCATAGTCAATCAGGCGCTTGGCTACATCCTCTGCGGAAGCCACAGATTTATAGGGGCGCAGGTCAATAATGAGCTCGTGAGCTGAATGGCCGTATCTGCCGGTAAAGAGCACATCATAGGCGCTTTCAAGGCGGGCTTTGATGTAATTGGCATTCAAGATGGCTGCTTTTGAGGCATCCGTGAGCCCCTTCTTGCCTAACATTCTGATGTAAGCGTAAGAAATCAGCAGTATGCTGGCACTGCCAAATGGCGCTGCGCTGACTGCTCCGATGCCTTGCTTGCCACCAGTTTGAATCATACCGTGATTAGGCAGGAAGGGCTTCAGGCTCTCGTTGACGCAAATCGGGCCCATGCCGGGGCCACCGCCACCGTGTGGGATGGCAAAGGTCTTGTGCAGGTTGAGGTGGCAAACATCGGCATCAATAATGCCTGGGCTTGTCAGGCCGACCTGCGCGTTCATATTGGCACCGTCCATATAGACCTTGCCGCCGTTATCGTGGATGATTTTGCAGATTTCCTGAATTTCAGTCTCAAATACACCGTGGGTAGATGGGTAGGTGACCATCAGAGCGGACAGCTCATTGCTGTGCTTCTCGGCTTTTGCGCGAAGGTCTTCCAGGTCGATATTGCCCTGATTATCACACTTCACAACCACGACTTTCATGCCTGCCATGACTGCGCTTGCCGGGTTGGTACCGTGAGCAGAGTCCGGGATGAGCGCCACATTGCGGTGAAAGTCGCTGTTGGCTTCGTGGTAGGCACGGATGGTCAGCAAGCCGGCGTACTCGCCCTGTGCGCCCGAGTTGGGCTGCAAAGAACAAGCGGCAAAGCCGGTAATTTCGCTCAGCCAGGCTTCCAGTTCGCGGAAGATTTGGAAGTAACCTGCTGCCTGATCGACAGGAGCAAAAGGGTGGACGTTGGCAAACTCTGGCCAGCTTACCGGGATCAGTTCTGTAGCCGCATTCAGTTTCATGGTACAGCTGCCTAAAGGGATCATCGAATGCATGAGGGACAAGTCCTTGTTTTCCAGTGACTTGAGGTAGCGCATCATTTCCGTCTCGGTATGATAGCTGTTGAATTTCGGATGCGTCAGGTAGCCGGAGGAACGCTCCAGTGCAGTTGGCAATTGAAGCCCTTCTTTCACTTCTGCTGTGAAGCTGGCAGATTGCTCTTTCACTTTAGCGAAAAGTGCAGTGAGGCGCTCAATTTCTACGAGGTTTACCGTTTCGTCCAGGCTGATTTGTATGCTGTCTTCGGTGTACCAGAAGTTGGTCTCCTGGTTCAAGGCTTCAGTTTTGATGGCCTGAATAAGTTCGGCGTCCGCTTTAATACTCAGGGTGTCGAAGTAATGCCCGTTCTGCTGCTCATAGCCCAGGGCTTGCAGGTTTTGGTCAAGGATCTTTGCGAGTTCATGTACCCGGCGGGCAATGGCTTTGATGCCTTTAGGCCCGTGGTATACAGCGTACATGCTAGCCATTACAGCCAGAAGTGCCTGTGCGGTGCAGATATTTGAGGTCGCTTTCTCCCGGCGGATGTGCTGCTCGCGGGTCTGAAGTGCCATACGGTAGGCAGCCTGTCCATGCCGGTCCACAGAAACCCCAATGATGCGCCCGGGAATCTGCCGCTTAAATTGCTCACGTGTGGCAAAGAAAGCAGCATGCGGGCCACCGTAGCCCATGGGGACTCCAAAACGCTGCGTATTGCCTACCACAGCATCTGCGCCCCATTCACCAGGAGGGGTGAGCAGGGCAAGGCTGAGGATATCGGCTGCAACAGTCAGATAGACCTCCTTGTCATTGGCTTGTTCTGCCAGTGCCCGGTAATCCTCTACCTTACCGGTACGGTCTGGATACTGCAGCAGCATACCGAAGACTTTATCTGTCAATTCAAAGGACTTCCAGTTGCCTACCACTACTTCAATATCAAGTGGCTTAGCGCGGGTCATCAATACCTCAATGGTTTGTGGCAGGACGGTATCGGCAACGAGGAACTGATTGATGGCTTCCCCTTTGTTGCGTTTGTTCTTCTGGCTGTAGAACATGGTCATTGCCTCCGCTGCAGCCGTGCCTTCGTCCAAAAGTGAAGCATTAGCGATCGGCAGAGCCGTGAGATCGCTCACCATGGTCTGGAAGTTGAGCAATGCCTCCAGGCGGCCCTGGGATATTTCAGCCTGATAAGGGGTGTACTGTGTGTACCAGCCCGGATTTTGGAAGACGTTGCGGAGAATAACCGAAGGCGTGATCGTGCCGTGGTAGCCCATGCCGATGTAGGTTTTGTAAACCTTGTTCTTGGCAGCGGTGCGCTTCAGCTCGTTGAGGAAGTCAAACTCCGTCAGGGCTTCCGGCAGGTCCATTTCCCTTTTTAAGCGGATTTTGTCCGGCACAGTCTCGTCGATAAGCTGATCCAGTGACTGTACGCCAATGGTTTCAAGCATTTTCGGCAGATCTTTATTAGAAACCCCGTTGTGGCGGTTCACAAACTGATCGAAGGAGGTGGTGTGTTTCATTATCCGTCGCTTGTATTGTTATATTCGGTTAGGATTTTTGGAATGGAGCTCATGCCCCGCACCGTAATTTTGAGCCGCAAAGGTACGACTTTTTTCTGTCCGCCTAACAAGCAATCCGGAATTTGGGTTGCTCCTTTTTATGTAAAAATTCTATCATTCCCGGGCGACGTCCGCAGGGCCTTCTTTGGGGCGGATGATCAGGCGCAGGGATTGGTCGTAAGTCAGGTAGTTCCAGACCCAGTTGACGAATATGAACACTTTGTTTTTGGCTCCCAAAATCTGGAAGAGGTGTACAAACAGCCATATCAACCATGCGAAAGCCCCCTGGAATTTAAAGCCGGGCAGGTCGGCTACGGCACGGTTGCGGCCGATAGTGGCCATAGAACCGAGGTCCTTGTAGGAGAAAGGTTCCATTTCTTTGCCCTTTGATAGCCTTTTGAAGTTTTTGCCCAATTGTTTGGCGTGCTGCATCGCAGCCTGTGCCACCTGTGGGTGCCCTTTGGGGTAGTCGGGCTCTTCCATGTAAGCAATATCGCCAATGGCAAAAATATCCTGCGTGCCCTGTACCCGGTTGAAGCGGTCTACGGCGAGCCTGCGGCCTTTTACTAACGCTTCATCTGGCAGCCCCGGCATTTTATTGCCTGCTACACCGGCTGCCCAGATGAGCTTATGGGTCGGAATTTTAGAATCGTCGCTCAGTGTGGCGTGCTGCCCATCAAATCCGGTGACCATTGCATTGAGTTTGACTTTGACATCAAGCCCTTCCAAGAATTCCTGTGCTTTTTGAGCGGCTTCTTCTGACATGCCCAGCAACAGGCGGTCAGCGCCTTCCACTAAGTGTATGTCAATCTCATCGGTATTCAGCTGTGGATAGTCTTTCGGGAGGACATAGCGCTTCATTTCTGCCAGAGCGCCCGCTACTTCCACACCGGTAGGCCCTCCACCAACGATGACGATGTCAATCAGTTGTTGCCGTTTTTCGTAATCCGTTACGGATAATGCGATTTCGTAATCGGTGAGGATACGATTGCGCAGATGGAGCGCTTCTGAAACGGATTTCATGGGCAGGGCTTTCTGTGCAATTTCCTCATTGCCAAAGAAATTGGTATCTGCGCCAATGGCCAGGACCAGATAATCGTAGTTGCAGATGCCGAGTGGGGTATGGAGCTGCTTTTGGTCCGTGTCCACCCGTTCCACCTCCGTTACCCGGATGAAGATGTTCTTTTCGCCCTGAAAAGCTTTCCGGAAGGGAAAAACGATGGAGCTGGGCTCCAGGCCGGACATAGCCACCTGATAAAACAGTGGCTGGAACTGGTGGTAGTTGTGCTTGTCAATCAGAACGATCTGGTAGTTTTGTTTTTTGAGTTCGCGGGCAAGAGTCAGCCCGCCAAATCCACCGCCTACAATAACGATGCGTTCCTGGTCGGATTCAGGTATGTTGATTTTCATAAAGTGAGGTCTGTCGTAAAAAAGTCTACGGTATTGAAAGGTCTTATACAGGTCAATGTTTGCAGCTTTTTTTACCTGGGTTATTGAAAGCGTTATAATTTTCTTTTCTTCGCAGCGTTTCAACAGAACAGAAAATCAAAGTATTTATGAATAAAACAATTCTATCAGCCCTTATGTTAGCAGGGCTGTTCACAATGACCACAGCAAAAGCACAGGAAATGGATTCACTTAGTTACGCTCTGGGCGTACTTTTAGCGCAAAACCTGCAAAGCCAGGGCTTTGACAACCTGGACGAAACGTCTATGACTACGGCTATCCACGATGTATTGTCGGGCAACGAGCCAAAGTTTACCGCAGAGGAGGCCAATCAGGTTGTACAGCAGTACATGATGAAAAAGCAGCAGGCGAAGCACGCTGATGCAATTGAAGCCGGCAAAGCTTTTCTGGCAGAGAATGCTAAGCGCGAAGAAATAAAAGTTACGGACAGTGGCTTGCAGTATGAAATTCTCAAGGAAGGCAGTGGCCCTAAGCCTACTGAAACCAGCAAGGTGAAAGTCCATTACCACGGCACACTTACCGATGGCACTGTGTTTGACAGTTCCGTAGAACGTGGCGAGCCTACTTCATTTGGGGTAAACCAGGTCATCAAGGGCTGGACGGAAGCGCTGCAGCTTATGCCTCAGGGATCTAAGTGGAAGTTGTATATTCCATCTGATCTGGCCTACGGGCCACGCGGCGCGGGCGGAAAGATCGGCCCATACGAAACCCTGATTTTCGAAGTGGAACTGCTGGAAATCCAGTAAGCCCTTTCAGAATAAGAAAATGTCGACAGGTGCTTCCGGGATAGCCGGGAGTGCCTGTTGTGTTTTACAGCATCGAAAAATTGCTTGGAAATGGCATTGCTCCAACCGCTGGTCCACTACAGCCTGCACTTTCTGGCGCCCGGCTTATTGGCTTACCTGTTTTTCCGTTCCCAATGGCAGCGGGCGTGGCTGATCATGCTCGCTACTATGCTCGTAGACCTGGACCATCTGCTGGCAGACCCTATCTTTGACTCGGGGCGCTGCAGTATTGGCTTCCACCCGTTGCATTCCTATCCGGCTATCGGTGCTTACTTTTTGCTGCTATTCTTGCCCAAAACACGAATTGTAGCGGTCGGTTTGTTATTTCATATGCTGACCGATTATCAGGACTGTTTGTGGTAGGGCGGACTTCCGTCCGAATTGCTACATTTGCAGAAAAAAGGGAACATGCGCATCGACATCATCACCGTTTTGCCGGAGCTTTTGGAAAGCCCGCTCAGCCACTCCATCATGCAACGGGCGCAGGACAAAGGCCTGCTGGAGGTACACTTGCAGAATCTGAGGGAATATGGCATCGGCAAGCACCGGCAGGTAGATGACTACCAATACGGCGGTGGAGCAGGTATGGTGATGATGCTGGAGCCCCTGGTCAACTGCATTGAGGACCTGCAATCTCAACGTGCCTACGATGAGATCATCTACATGACCCCTGATGGGGAACGCCTGCACCAAGGCCTGTCCAACCGCCTTTCCCTAAAGGAAAACCTGATGATCATCTGCGGGCATTACAAAGGCATTGACGAGCGCATCAGGGAGCATTTGGTGACGATGGAGATTTCCATTGGTGATTTTGTGCTCTCGGGGGGCGAGTTGCCTGCTGCAGTGCTGGTAGATTCGATCGGGCGCCTGCTGCCGGGGGTGTTGAATGATGAAACTTCGGCTTTGTTTGATTCTTTTCAGGACAATCTATTAGCGCCACCTGTGTACACGCGCCCGGACGAGTTTAGGGGATGGAAAGTACCAGACATCCTCAAGTCCGGCAATTTCAAAAAGATTGAAGAATGGCGGATGGATAAGGCGGTGGAGCGCACCCGTACCCGTCGCCCGGATTTGCTGAAGGGGGAGGAGTAGGGGTTATTGAAAAACGACAGGGGCAGTGGTAAGTATTGCTCCCTGCGAAGCATAGATCACAAAAAGGTATTGTCCGGCCGGAATGCTGCTTCGTTCTACGCGCAGCTGATTTTTTGGTAGCGCAGGCCAACTTTTCAGGACTTTCCCTGCTGTAGACAGTAATGCCGCAGTAGCGCCTTTCGGCAAATCCGGAAGGTCGATGGTGAGTTGCTGCGTGGCGGGGACAGGGTAGGTACGGACCTGGTATTTTTGCCGCTCGTTTTGAGTAGCAGTGCTGATGGGGCTAAGCGCTACTGTGAATTCGGTACCGGTGCCGGGTTCGATGTCCACTTCGAGGGTTTTGGTCACGTAGCCACTTCGGGTGACCTGCAGGGTGATACTGCTGGACAAGGTGCCGGAAGCAAAGGCGCCGTCAAAATCTGTAGTCAGTGCGAACCCTGGTAGTTCAGGGGCAGTGATAACAGCATTGACGATGGGGGCGCCAGTCAAACTATCGATGACTTGCCCGTAATACCGATTGGCTTGGGTGTTGTTAAACTCCCAAACGTAAAGACCGTCTTCCCGATTGCCGCCTATGATTTTGCCGGAAGGCAGATAGGGGCAAGCCGACCAAAGCCCACTGAAGCCGCCGCTCTGACCGGGGTAGGTGTCGAAGTAGCCAACTTCCACTGGGACTTCCGGATCTGAAATATCCAGCACGCGCAGACCTTCTGTATTGTGGGTGATGAACATGAAGTCGCCCCGGATGTACGGGTTGTGCACCAGGCTTTGGAGATTAGCGGTATAAGTAGCAACCTGTACCGGCTCGGTAAGGTCAGAAATGTCATACATACGAGCGACCAGCCCATCCTGCTCATCACACAGGAAGAGGTAATTCATATCCAGCGTAGTGGTCATGCTATGGGTATTTCCGCCGGGATAGGGCATGCGGTTGAGGAGCACCGGGTTGGCGAGGTCAGAAATATCCAAAATATCCATCGTGCCTTCATAGAAAGCGGCTGCGAAGAGGATATCTCCTCTGACGTGGCAGTCGTGGATGTAGTACCCCGGCTGATAAAGCCCCACCTGTTGAGGATTGACCGGGTCTGAGACATCAATAATGTGCACCCCGGAAGTAGTGGTCGTCCCGCAGACAAACACGTAGGGCTGTTCCTGAAAAATGTCCTTTTGTATGATGTGCCCCCGGTTGAATTGGGAGTTATAGGTTGTCACTAAGGAAGCGTTCTGAGGCAATCCACTCAAATCAATGACCTGCATGCCGGGATGGGGATTGGCACCGCCTTCTGTCACGACATAGGCATGGTCACTTACTACCGTGATTTCCCGCCAGTTGGAAGGCGGGCCGGGAATGAATGCGCGTTCCGTGAGGCTGCCATTGGTACCGATTTCGACGACAGCAGTGCCGGTCTGTGCACCCAACAGGGCATATTCAGTGCCATCAGCACCCACATAGCTCCAGGAGCCCGAAGCCCGGCCGTCACCAGGATTGTACTGGCCGAAAAGACTGACATTAAGGGCATCCTGGGCACCGGAGAAGGTGGAAAGCAGTAGCAGGCAGGCAAAAGTAAGGAAGCGCATAAGGATTAAGCTTTAAGGGATTCCAGGGAATTGAACAAGGCACCGTCCCGGGAAATAAGGGCACCACCTTCCATAAGGTGAAAGATTTCCATTTTTCGGGATTCGGCGTACTTTTTCTCGGCAGTGTAGAGCTTGAGCTTGGCGCCGGTTAACTTCAGCTGTTCCTGCATTTGCTGGGGGCTTTGCTGTTGGGTAAGGTCTACGGAAGACTCGCCTTCAATTTTCAGCCCATTCATTTCAGCCTGCTCCTCCCCGAAACGGAAGGCTTTTAGGTCGTGCGGTGTTTTATGTTCGAGGTACTCAACATCCTCCAGTACCTTATCGAAGACCATATCGCTGAAGATTTCGATCAGGCGGTCGGCTTTATCGTTATCCTCTCCTTTTATTTTTTCCCAGTCATCAGCTGTTACCTGATTGGCGGCCAGGAAGTTGACGAACTCCTTTTCCAGTTCCTGCAGCTCTTCATTACGTAGGCGGCGGTACTTCATGTCTTCGCTTTTTTTGTAAAGGTAAAAAATGATAGCAGGGGCAGCCCTATAGCTAATCGGGATTTTCGTAAACTTGCGGTCAGAAAAACTGATGCACTATGGATTTTATCATGCCCGATTTTGCCAGCGGAGCCGTTTGGATGAGCCTGCTGACGCTTACTTTTCTGGAAATTGTACTGGGAATTGACAACATCATCTTCATTTCCATCGCTTCCGGCAAACTGCCGGAGGAGGAGCGCCCCAAAGCCACCAATATTGGGCTGATTCTGGCTATGGTGCTGCGTATTGTGCTGTTGTTCGGGGTGTCTGTTCTGGTAGCTATGGAGGAACCTTGGTTTGAAATCCATACTTCCTGGATGCATGGTGGGTTTTCCGGGCAGAGCATCATCCTCATCATAGGCGGGCTGTTCCTGCTGTACAAGAGCACCACCGAAATCCGCCACAAGCTTGAGGAAGAGGACCCCCACGATGAGACGCCTAAAGGTAAGGCGTCCCTGACCAACGTGATTATTCAGATTACCCTCATCAACATCGTATTCTCTTTCGATTCCATCCTGACTGCGGTAGGCATGACAAATGGGGTGACCGGTGCATTGATTATTATGATCATTGCCGTAGTGGTATCTGTAGTGATTATGATGTTGTTCGCCAATCCGGTGGCGACCTTTGTTAACAAGAACCCGACTATACAAATGCTGGGCATGGCCTTCCTGATCCTGATCGGCTTCATGCTGATTGCGGAGGGCGCACATTTGGCGCACTTTTCAATTGCCGGTTCAGAAGTGGGCACAATCCCAAAGGGCTACCTCTACTTTGCCATTACTTTTTCCCTTTTTGTGGAGTTCCTCAACATGCGGCTGCGGGCGGATCGCAAGAAAGCACCGGTACAACTTCATGGCTACACGGAGGATGCCAAACGGGAGGGGATTTTGAAGGATTAGTTAGTTTGCTCTGTTTCTAATTCTTTTAGATACCGGTTCAACCGCTCCATAGGCTTCACAATCGCCACCCGGCCGGAGCGGACGAACTCGTAGATGCCAATTTTCTCCAGCTCATGGAAGAAAGCAGTGGTCTCGTGCTCATGGCCCGTCTTTTCGAGGACAATAAACTCCGGCTCGATCACCAGCACACGGGCATTGTGTTTGCGGATTAGGTGCTCCACATTTTCGCTGTTGCTGAACACGTGGGTGGGCACCTTGTAAAGGGCAATCTCCTGGTAGACGACCTCCTCGGAAGTGTAATAAAAGGCCTTAAGTACATCGACTTGCTTTTCGAGCTGGGCGACGAGCTTCCTGACCATTTCTTCCGTAACCTGCACCACGATGGTAAAACGGTGGATGTCCGGCTGGGAAGACTGGCTGGTGGTGAGGCTCTCGATGTTGATATGGCGGCGGCTGAAGACGGAAACCACCCGTGACATCAGGCCACTGTAGTTCTCCGTGAAAACCGTTATGGTGAATTGTTGCTTTTCCATTTAAGTGAAAATGTGCCGGGCTTCATGCCGGGCCGGTTCATTAGATTAGGCTTTCTTGGGCTGCGGTTCCAGTACAATTTCGTCTACCGCTGCACCGGAAGGCACCATTGGGAAGGTATTGGTTTCTTTCTCCACCCGTACATGCAGGAGGTATGGGCCGTCATGTGCCAGCATTTCCGCTATGGACTCAGAAAGTTCAGCGGGATCGGAGATGGTCTTGCCCGGTACCCCAAACCCTTCTGCAATTTTCACGAAGTCCGGATTTTGCAGCTCTACGGAAGAGTAGCGGCGGTCGAAGAAAAGCTCCTGCCATTGCCGTACCATGCCCAGGAAGTTGTTGTCGAGCAGTACAATTTTCACTGCCGTATCCATTTGGGCGCAAAGCCCGAGCTCCTGAATGGTCATCTGGAAGCCTCCATCGCCGATGAAAGCGACTACTTCCCGTTCCGGCTGCGCCAATTTGGCACCGAATGCTGCCGGTAAACCGTACCCCATGGTGCCGGCACCTCCTGAACTGACCCACTGATTGGTCGACTCATAATCGTAGTAGCGGGCTGCAATCATTTGATGCTGGCCTACGTCAGTAGCCACCACGGCCTGTCCCTTGGTTTGGCGGGAGACTTCGCGCACCACCATTCCCATACGGATTTGCCCGTCTTCGGAAGGGGACATATCGTGCCGGATCACTTTTTCCTCTTCTTCTGCGTCCATCTCCTTAAACCGGGCGATCCATTCGGGGTATTGTTTCTCTTTGATCATAGGGAGCAGTTTCTCCAGTGCCTCCTTTGCGTCGGCAAGCACGGCGACATCTGCCGGTACATTCTTGTTGATCTCAGAAGGATCGATTTCGATGTGGATGACTTTGGCCTGTTTGGCATATTTTTCCAGATTGCCTGTTACCCGGTCATCGAAGCGCATGCCGATCGCAATGAGCACATCGCAGCGGTTTTGCATTACATTGGGCGCGTAATTGCCGTGCATGCCCAGCATACCCATATGCAGAGGGTGGCTGTTGGGAATACTGCTTAGCCCGTGGATGGTGCACGCCAGTGGAATACCTGACTTCTCTACGAATTGCCGGAAAGCATCTTGTGCATGAGCGATCTGAATACCATGGCCAGCCAGAATCAGCGGCTGTTCAGCGGCATTAATCAGCGCGGCAGCGGCGGTTAATGCGGAGGTGGAAGGTTTTGGCTTGGGCTTGTAAGAGCGGATAGGCCCCTGCTTTTTATATTGAAAATCCAGCATTTCAATCTGAGCATTTTTAGTGATATCGATGACAACCGGACCGGGGCGCCCGCTGTTGGCAACGTAAAATGCTTTTGCAAATACTTCCGGGATTTCCTTTGCTGAGGTGATCTGATAATTCCATTTTGTGACCGGCATGGTACAATTGATCACGTCTGTTTCCTGAAAGGCATCGCTGCCCAGCAGGTGATAGTAAACCTGCCCGGTAATGCATACCAAAGGGACCGAGTCAAGCAACGCATCAGCAAGCCCGGTGATCAGGTTGGCTGCGCCCGGGCCTGAGGTGGCCATACAAACGCCAGTCTGCCGGGTGACTCTGGCATAACCTTCGGCAGCATGTATGGCTCCTTGCTCGTGCCGGGGCAAAATATGGCGGAGTTGCTTTTCGTAGTGATAAAGTGCATCATACACTGGCATAATGGCACCACCGGGATAACCAAAAATGGTATCTACCTTCTCTTCAATCAGGCATCGGAGGATAGCCTCGGCGCCCGACATATGCTCCGTTTTTCCGGGCAGCTCAATGGTATCAGTTGAAGTGGCTTGCTGTTTCATACATGGTCGATTTTCATGGTCCTGAGAAGTGTGTGCCTGCAAGGGTTACAGCTGGTCGGTTACACAGCCTTCGCTGGCTGAAGTGACCGTTTTGGCATACTTGCGTAAAATGCCGGTGGTAGCCCGCAGCGGTGGTTCCTGCCATGCGGACCGGCGTTTTTCAATTTCAGTTTCGGTAAGGTCTGCTTTAAGCGTATTGTTGACCGCATCGATAATTATGGTATCGCCATCCTGCAGCAGCCCGATGAGGCCACCGGCTTGTGCTTCGGGCGTGATGTGGCCTACTACGAAGCCGTGGGTGCCTCCTGAGAACCGCCCATCGGTAATCAGTGCGACTTCTTTGCCCAGCCCTTCGCCCATAATGGCAGAGGTAGGCTTTAGCATTTCGGGCATGCCCGGAGCGCCTTTGGGGCCACAGTAGCGGATGACCACCACATCGCCGGCTTCAATTTTATGATTGCTGATGGCTTCGTTGGCCTCGACTTCACTATTAAAGACTTTGGCTCTGCCTTTGAAGTATTCGCCTTCCTTGCCAGTGATTTTGGCGACAGCCCCCTGTTCGGCCAGGTTGCCGTAAAGGATGCGGATATGCCCGGTAGGCTTGATGGGGTTGGATACCGGGCGGATCACGTCCTGCCCTTCCTTTAGCCCCTTAATAGTACTCAGGTTTTCCGCAATGGTTTTTCCGGTCACGGTCATGCAGTCGCCGTGCAGGTACCCTTCTTCCAATAGCAACTTCATTACGCCCGGTACACCGCCTACTTCGTAGAGATCTTGCATGACGTACTTGCCGCTGGGTTTCAGGTCGGCGATAAAGGGTGTACGGTCACCGATTTTCTGAAAGTCATCGATAGAGAATTCCACCTCGGCAGCCCGGGCGATCGCAATCATGTGCAGCACGGCATTGGTGGACCCGCCAAGGGCAGTGATAACCGTTACCGCATTCTCAAAAGCCTTACGGGTCATGATGTCGCGCGGCTTAATGTCCTCACGCAGCAGATGGTGGATGGCAGCGCCTACTTTGTGGCACTCCGCCTGTTTTTCCATACTCTCTGCCGGGATGCTGGAGTTGAACGGCAGGCTCATACCCATGGCTTCAATCGCAGATGCCATGGTATTTGCCGTATACATACCCCCACATGCGCCCGGCCCCGGGCAGGCATTCCTGATAACGGCTTTAAAGTCGGTTTCATCAATCGTTCCGGCAATCCGCTGCCCGTAGGCTTCGAAGGCAGAGACGATATCCAGTTTCTGGTCTTTGTGGCAGCCCGGTGCAATCGTCCCCCCGTAGACAACAAGCCCGGGGCGGTTGAGGCGAGCCAGGGCCATCATAGCGCCCGGCATATTCTTATCACAGCCCACAACTGGCACGATAGCATCATACCACTGTGCAGAAGCCACTGTTTCAATTGAGTCGGCAATAATGTCGCGGGAAGGTAGAGAAAACCGCATACCATCGGTGCCCATAGACATGCCATCGCTTACTCCAATGGTATGAAAAATCAGCCCTAGCAGCCCCTCGGCCTTTACACCGCCTTTGATTTCGGCCGCGAGGTCGTTGAGGTGCATATTACAAGGGTTGCCCTCCCAGCCGGTACTGGCAATGCCCACCTGTGCTTTTTTAAGGTCTTCTTCTGTGAGCCCCAGGGCATAGAGCATCGCCTGAGCTCCCGGACGGGTATCGTCTTGTGTAAGTTCCCTGCTGTACTTGTTGATTGTTGCCATCTTAATTTGTACTTAAAAAAAACAAGCCAACGCGCTTCGGCCGGGCCGGGCGGGGCTTGTATGTATTTTAGGTTGTCGTTGATTTTTCTGATGCTAAGGATTTCAAATGTAGTGGGGCCCTGAGCCAAATGCGAATTAAAAACGGCGGAGTGCTACGGTTTGTTAAAGTGGTATTTTGAGTGTAAAAAACTGGTTGCCAGTGTTTTATTTGGTTTTGGCTTACGAAATTGGGAAGGGTGGGAGGAAGGCGTTTAGTCGCTTTAATCCTTATGCACAGCAGTAGGGTACAGCCTCCACGTAGCGCGGGAATACACTGATGCTGCTGATCTGACTGAGCGTGCTGATCTTGCTAGTCCTGTGCCGCCATACCAGCATGTCCCGCTCTTATGCCCCGCTCGCAATCAGTGGAAATCTGCGCAATCAGTCCAATCTGTGTTCCAAACTCTCATGCCCTGTAAACCCCATACCGCTCATTCACGCCCACAATCGTACCTTTGCAGCAAAAAAAATCAACTCTTATGCGGATAACTTCAATTGCAATATTACTGTTCTATAGCTCACTTTTACTCAGTCAGAATTTTCTGATAAATAAAAAATTTAAGCTGCCAAAAGAAATTACCGAAGCATCTGGTGCCTACTTTGCTGGTGCCGACAGTCTTTGGTGGCTCAATGACAGTGGGAATGCCCCGGAATTATACCGGACCGATGGGGGAGGAGTATTGCTGGAAGCCTATGCTGTGCCCGGCAGCCTCAACCGGGACTGGGAGGACCTCACTGCGTCACCGGATGGGCGCATCTTTATTGGTGACTTTGGCAACAACGGCAACCGGCGGCAGGATTTATGTATCTACATTTTGTCGAGAGACGGGCAGTTGGACAGTATCCGGTTTGCGTATCCGGATCAGGAAGCTTTCCCTCCGCCCAAAGCAGAGTGGCAGTTCGATATGGAAGGCTTTTTCTATTATCAGGACAGCTTGCACTTGTTCTCCAAAGACAAATCTGAGCAGAGCTTTATCACCAAACATTACAGCCTGCCCGCAAAACCTGGCACCTATACGGCTCAGCTCCGGGGGCAGCTGGAACTGCCTAAACGCATAGTAACAGCGGCAGCTATAAGTGAAGACGGGCAAACGGTAGTTCTTTTAGCCTACCGTTTTAAAATGTTCCTGGGCTTTTTCCCACTCACCCCCGCCGATTTATTCCTCTTCCGGGATTTTGAAGGGACAGACTTCCTCAGCGGGCAGATGCAACGCAAGCGTGGTGCCCGTTGCGTGATGCCCACGCAATATGAAGCGGTAGACTTTACGGGCCCGAATACCGTTTATATTGCCTCTGAGCGCACCCCTTTATTCCATCAAAAAGCCAAGCGCCGGAAGCTACCGCTGATCGAAACGGATGCCCAGCCGTAGCCCGGCCCAAAACTGTTGAATACTGCTTTCAGTTCTAAAAGGGATCCCTTCTGGCGAAGGAAAAACGGTTCTTAATCCCGCCCATTCGGAGGGCAGATAGTACCGAAAGCCGGCCATCGGAGTGAGGGTAAGGATATCTGATAATCCGATATCAAGACCTGCCCCTGCTCCGATACTGAAAGCAAAAGTATCTTCTTCAATATCGACCGCCGCAGATTCCCGGGTTTGGATGGTGTGCTGAAAATAGGAAACCCCGGGAGAGACCTGCAGGAAAAAGCCTTTCTGAAAGAAATCGCCAGATTTGGAGAAAGTGGGGCAGTCGCAGTCTCCCTCCAGGTCCAACACATAAAAGTTGGTATTCAGGAACAAGCTAAAGGCATTTTGAGTAAACTCATGCGGATCGCCAACAATATCAATCGTTTGCGCTGAATGACCGAAGTTGAGCTCCGGCAGCAAATCGATGCGGGTTTGCCCCAGCGGTATCCAATAGTCGACACCCACGGCCCAGCCATTGCCAAGCGGGTTTGCCCCTTCGGTACCAGAAGCCGGATAGTTCCAGTCCGGCGCATCATTAAACCGGGCGCTGCCGGAGAGCCCCAGTTGAGCATTCAATTGAACAATAAAAGCTAAAAAGCTAATCAGAAGCAGGGTTCTCATACAGGTATTTTTACCTATAAAAACGCACCAACACAAAAATGTTATGCTATGGGGAATTTTAAAGATAGAGTTTGTGTTTTGTAATCTGCTTTCTTATATTTGCAGCCGCTCCGAAAGGAAGCGGCATGATTTTTAAGGTTGGCTCCATAGTACAAGGGATAGTATGTAGGTTTCCGGAACCTAAGATCCAGGTTCGAGTCCTGGTGGAGCTACTAGGAATGCTGTAAACAAAGGGCTTCCGAGCAACTGCGTAAACATTGCGTAAACATTCGCAAAAAAGCGGTAACTCAAGCCCCTAGTTTACAGCATTTTGCTTTAAAAAGCAATCTTTTTCGAATCCCGCCTTCTCTTTGCATGCCCGGCACAACTTCACAGACTATTTGTCAGACGACTTTGCGGGTGCATTATCGTACTCTGAAGGGAACCATTCCGGAAAGTATTTTGTATATTAGCCGTATCCGGCAGGGAAAAGACTCTTCTGTTCGGTAAGCATCTATTCACACTACAGGGTGCTTCTTTCGGAAAAACCCTTGTTAAAAAGTGTTAAAATTATAAGTTCTTTGACATTAACTGATTGATAAACAGAGTAATGCAAAGGTTGCTGTCAGAGAGTATATCCAGATCAGAGTAGGATTAAGACCTGGACTGCGACCTTATCCAGCTCATCTTGCACTCGCTGTCAGAGAGTATATCCAGATCAGAGTAGGA
>ENA-UENT01000204-UENT01000204.1-marine-metagenome-genome-assembly--contig:-NODE-204-length-43431-cov-8.358473_pt1 | contig 43431 bp, 37 predicted proteins | sample MGYA00237879_ERZ529330 | MGnify/ENA primary metagenome ERZ529330 (study PRJEB26372, sample SAMN05368345) | marine metagenome | biome: cultured habitat; feature: ocean water; material: water; isolation... | reverse complement strand
CTTTTTGCCGAGCTAAAAGTGTACGGCAATGAATAATAACCTACATTCAAGTCACAAATGTAACTTTTCGATTTGTTAATTTTTGAGCGATAAAAATAGGGTTTTCAAAATCCAACCTCTTTCTAGGCCGAATTACTTGCTAGTTTTCTTGCCCCTGAAGCCCTTGCAAATGCTGCACTTTAAATGGTCAGGCATTTACGGCTCAATCCACTTGTGCATATTTGGAGAAACCGAAAGTTGGTTGTCAAGGAATTGTGGACATTGCTAACCGGGAAAATGATTGTTCGGCAGGGTAAATTAATGATTATGCTAAATCTTAAATTTTGTGTGTAAAAGCTGTAAAAAATGAATTTTTCTTCGAAATATGCTTTAAAGTTACTAGAATACAGTCTAATTTTTTTTTGGATCGTACAGACAACTGGTCTTGTCGCTGCGCAAAATCGAGAAATGAGCATCGCCCCACCGATCATTGCTGATTATTGGATAGGTGTAGGTAGGCCACCCAAAATACCAGTCGATAATTTTCTCATGTTCGTTTATATCAATCAGGCTGATTCCGTTCTGGATACAAACAACTTCTACCAAAAGATAAAGTCGTATAATAACTTGACATTAATTGGTATGATAAGCCAATTATGGCAGAGTGAATTGGCAGGCTACCATTTCAGTCATCTGGCTACAGATTATGATTACCTGACGAGGAAGGGGTTTGAGGTTCAATCCCAGGCCATACATTGTTTTTTAATCGCGCCGGATGGCAATATACTCTTGCAGGGAAGACCAGAAGATATTGTTAAATCAAACATAGAAAAGCTGATTGCTGAATATCATTATGATTATAGTCTACCAGATCGGGTTGTATCCATGAATCGGAAGAACGAATCACCACATCGGAAGGGCAAGGCAACCAGGCTGTTTTCAATAAAAGAAGTTGACGCAGAGGATTCGGTGGCTTTGGTGAGTTTTAGTAATGGTTTTGGTTTTACTGTAATGAGAGATACCTTATCAACCATTATTGCGACCCTTTTGGATATTCCATACTCAAATGTAGACGCTGACAGCTTGATTTATAACCCTGTGTTAGAGATTAAATCTTCAGGCCTTGGTTTGAACGAAACTAATCTAATTGATCTTTTGAGCCAACTTTATTTGTTTGAAATAAGAAGAGTAATGGATAACAGACAATATTGGGTTCTTGAGGTTGCTGATTCAGAGTTGCTGAATTTATCTAAAAACCAGTCTAGCTTAGATGCCTTCCAGCAAAGAGCCGACTACTGGTTGGGAAATGGTATAAGTGTGAATGAACTAGTCCGCTTTTTAGAAGTCGAGTTTGGAGATAATGTGGTTTTCAAAGGTCCTGCTTTTGATGATCGGTTATTTGTAGGGCTGAAAAAAGGTCAACCATCAAGCTACTACCTTGAGATATTAGAACAAACGTACGGATTGAAAATGCAAAAAGCTTTTATGTCAGAACGAGTAGTATTAAAGTCATTATTTCAAAGACCCTAGCGCCATGAATTAGTACGGTAGATTTGAAATTTCAAAACTAAGACGTTAAAAAAAACATAAATACACCGTTTTCAAAGAGAGCCTTTCCGTTTGAACAGTAATGACTCCTTCCAATTTGCCCCCATGGATAAGTTGCTTTTTATTACTTTTTTACTCCTGTTAAGTAGCTTTTTAAACGCTCAAAGTATGATCATTGCTCATCAGGAAATAGCGCCCGATGAAGCTGTTCTTCCTCTTGGTGTGTTCTCAACCAATTCTATGGGGCTGCATATGGAAGATAGCTTGAGTATGGTATTGAGAAACTTATATGCACTTTACGGTGAACCCATCAGCGATGATCAGATTTCATTAAAGCACAATCCTCTTTTTAGACTTAAAGTAGTAAGCCGGATGCCACGACCCATTTCGCACTACATTGAGCACGGTCTAAAAAGACTTCTTCAAGATTATTTTTTATCAGAATTAATGGAGAACGATGCATTAATTGATGTAATCGTCATAACGGGGTTAGAAGAAGAACGCTTTGATAAACTGAGGGGCCGGTCAGGAACGGGCCTTAAAAGCACAGTTTTTGATAGCACATCCTTGTCTACGCTATGTTTGAAATTGATAAATAGGGGAGTACGTATAAAGGTTTTGGATAAGTTGTTGCTGAATGAAAAAATATTCATGAACCTTTCTGATGAAGTCTTTTCCTATAGTTCTCCTGTAGAAAAGGTAGTTGCCATTATGAAAAGTGCGGGTGTGATTTGTAGTATAAAGCGGTTGCCAGTTCAGAAAATTAGTGATTAATTAGGGATAGATTTCAGATTGCCTGGCTCACGGGTTCGGCAATGAGATATAAAAGCTAGTAGAGGATGATCCAACACTGCATAGTTTCCATCATCGCCATATTTATTATTCTTCCTGTGAAGAGCAAATGTCAAACAATATTTATCCAGATAGAAGAGATTAGTTATGAAGATTCCAGTCGTTATATGGGAGGAGGAAACTTTGTTTTTACCGCTCAATATCCACTTCGGGATGTTCTCTACCACTGTCTGGCAAGAACAGGATCAGGCATATCAAAAGACTTAATCGAATTAGAGAAGGCCCCCTTAATCAGAATAAAAGCGGGCAGTAAGTCCGAGCTAGCTGAATATGCTCTTTTTCAGCGGATAGCTAAAGAACTGATGAATAGATATAACCTTGAACTTCAGCTGAAACAGGTTGAAAAGAAGACACTGATATTCCGTAGCGTGGAACAGGCACCAAACCTCAACCAAAAGAACAGTGGGACCGAACTACTTTCAAATGGGGATGTAACCTTGAGCAACGCTTCTTTGTCAACTGTATGTTGGTGGTTGGGGCATCATGGGGTTGGATTTAGGGTAGATCAGAAAGAGCTGTTAGATGATATTAGGGTTACCTTGGATTTTCCAGCCGAAACCATAGCCCAAATGCCAGATAACATCTCATCAATACAACACCTGTTAAACAATCAAGGTGTTATCTGCGAGCTGGTAAAGGAGCCTATTCAGATTCCGGTAGAGACTTCAGAGTAATCTATTCAGCCATTAGCTTCGGCTGCCACTTACGGAAGGTAGCGATGTTTCAAGCCAACAAATATCCCTGCGCTACCGCTTTAAAATCAGCCATCTCTTTTTCATACCACGCATCGTCCCTGCCCAATTCCTCTTGCAGGATTTTGCCTACAGGCGCTGCCATATCCAAAGCAGCCTGAGCGTCCATGAACAAGGTGCGCAGACGGCGGGCAAGCACATCCTCTATACGCTGCGCCATTTCGTGCCTTGCCATCCAAACGACCTCGGCTTTGGTGTTAGGATATTTGGGGTGAAGGGGTTGCTGTAATTCGGGCTGTTCAGCGATCAGCGCCTGAATGGCTTTCGCCTCGCTGCCGTAGACCCGCCAATGGCCTTCCGGGCTGTGCCCGTTGGGATAGCCGTGGAGCCGGATTTGGGCGGAAGTGCTGCCTTTTGCACTCATTTTCTTCACCTTCAGGATTTCATCCACCATATCTTCTCCCATTTGACGGAAAGTTGTCCACTTGCCACCGAGTATAGAGAAGAGGTCACTGTCGCTCACCACAATTTTATGGCTGCGGGAGACTTCCTTGGTCGCAGCGCCTTCTGTTTTGGGCGCCGCAAGGGGGCGTAATCCGGCAAAAACTGAAAGCACATCGGCCCGCGTCGGCGGTTTGACCAGGTAGTCGGCAGCAGTTTCCAGGATAAAGTCTATTTCTTCTTCCAGGGCTTTGGGCTCTGCCTCTGCTTCAGACCGTGGCGTATCGGTGGTGCCCAGAATGAGCGTACCGAACCATGGAATGCCAAAGAGTACCCGCCCGTCCGGTGTCTCCGGGATCATCAGCGCATCTTTACCGCCAAGGAAGGACAGATCCAATGCCAGGTGAGCACCCTGACTCGGGAGGATGGACTTGCGGATGCCAGGCTGATCCATTTTCAGGATCGTATCGGAGAATACCCCGGTGGCATTTACGACCGACTTGGCGGGGATAGAAAAAGCTTCTCCTTCAACAAGGTCTTTGGCTTCCACACCATTGATTTTTCCATCGGCAGCTTTGCTCAGCCCGGTCACTTCCGTGTAATTCACCACGCAGCCGCCCATATCGGAGCAAGTTTGGGCTACCGCTACAGCCAAACGGGCATCATCGAACTGCCCATCGTAATAGACCACGCCCCCCAGTAACCCCTCTTGCTTAATGGTGGGAATTTTCTCGACCACCTTCTTCCGGGAGATGATGTGAGAACGCCCAATGCGCAACCGGCCAGCCATCAGGTCATAGACTTTAAGCCCGACCCCGTATTTCAGCTGATCCCAGCGCGTATAAATCGGGATAATGAAGGCTTGCTTACCGGAAAGGTGAGGTGCATTTTTCATCATAAGCCCCCGCTCTTTCAGCGCTTCCAGTACAAGAAAAACATCCCCCTGAGCCAGGTAGCGAACCCCACCGTGCAGCAGCTTAGTACTCCGGCTTGAGGTACCTTTAGCAAAGTCGGCCTTCTCCAAAAGCACGACCGAAAGACCACGGGAAAGCGCGTCAAGCGCAATGCCCAGCCCCGATGCACCACCCCCGATTACGGCAAGATCCCATGGCTCAGACTGATTTTTTATTTTTGCTATATTTTCGTTTCTTTTCATTCTGTTTCTTTTATTCTTCAAAAGTGCATAAAAAAGAAAATAAAAGCAAGTTTAGTTTTCTTTTTTTACCTTTGTTTGAAACTTAGACCATATTCTATGCAAATTGCGGAACGCCATCGGTTCATTTTGGAGGCCTTGCGGCAAAAAGGGGCAGTCAGTGTGGCGGCACTGAGCGAAGCCATGGACGTCACCACCGTCACGGTGCGCAAAGACCTGCGCCTGCTTGAGGAAAAAGGGGCGTTACTGCGTTCCCACGGGGGGGCAAGCCTGCCGGACACCTACGTTAATGACCGCTCTATTGATGAGAAAATGCAAATCCGGGTGGAAGAGAAGCAGCGGATTGCCGCCCGGGCAGTGGAATTGCTGCAGCCGGAAGAAGCGGTTATCATTGGGTCTGGTACAACTGTTCGCGCCTTTGCCCAGGCCATTCCCAAAACGCTGAAGCTCACCGTGCTCACCGGTGCCATGAATGTTAGCCTGGCTTTACTAGATCATCCGGAGGTAGAGCTGGTACAACTGGGCGGTGTGGTGCGCAAGAGCAGTGCTTCCGTAGTCGGCCACTACGCTGAGGGCATGCTGGCTGATTTTGCCTGCACTAAACTCTTTTTAAGCGTGGATGGAATCAGCCCTGATTTTGGGCTCACCACCTCCAACATGATGGAAGCCCATCTGAATGCAAAGATGATTAAAGCCGTTCCTCAGGCAGTCATTCTTGCAGACTCCGGTAAATTTGGCAAGAAAGGCTTTGGGAAAATTTGTGACATTGAAGCGGTCCATACCATTATCACGGATGGGGGGCTGCCGGATGCGGCCCGGCGGGCCATGGAAGATAAAGGAGTAAAGGTGCTCATCGCCTGATCAGTCGTAAAGCAATACCGCTGCCCGCTGCTTCATATATTCAGATCTGCCTTGCAACTCAAGTTCCCGGAGTGCCTTCAGGGGCTCACGGTTCTCCACCCATAGCCTGACCTCGTTGCTGCCATTAAGGATGTCGATAGGCAGTAGCTTGTATTCGTACTCGAAGGGGGGCTGCCGCCACCGGAGCCGGGCTTCCGGCAAATGGAACAGGTATTGCAGAATACACAGCCCGGACTGCCAGGGCCGGAAATCCTGGAGATTCAGCAGGTGCAGCTGATAGCCCCCGCAGCGCTCGCCTGCATGTTTTTCGAAGGTCGGCTCAAAGTAGATGGGCCGTAGCCGAAAGCCACGCAGCCCGCTCTTCAGCAAAGCAGATTCCAGGCCGGGCAGGGCCTGATAAGGATCAAATCCCGGGTAGCCAAAGACTTCAAACGGGCGGGTGGTGCCCCGGCCTTCCGACCAATTCGTACCTTCCCAAAAGACCATACCCGGAAAAACCTGGGCGGTCAGCAACGCAGGCATATTGGGCGAGGGGTTAGCCCACAGCAGCTCCGTTTTTTCAAAGGCCATAGCCCGGTGCCACCCGGTCATGGCTACCACCTTAAGGTCGCAGGATGTTGCTGTGGCTCCATTGACCAGGAGCGCAAATTCTCCAATCGTCAGTCCATGCCTCGCGGGCAAAGGGGACAGCCCGATGAAAGACCGGTATTCCAAATCCAGCAGATTGCCTTCAACCCGCATCCCTCCAAGGGGATTGGGGCGGTCGAGGACCCAAACGGGGATGCGGGCTTTGGCGCAGGCTTCCATCATCAGTTGCAAAGTATAAATGTAGGTGTAGGGGCGCGCGCCCACGTCCTGCAAGTCCACAATAACCTGGTCCAGCCCCTGCAGCATGGCGGGGGTAGGGGAGCGGTTGGCCTCATAGAGACTATGTACCGGTATCTGGAAGAATGGGTGGATGTAGTGGGGGCTTTCGATCATATTGTCCTGCGCTTCCCCAAACAGGCCGTGCTGAGGCGAAAAAACAGCCCGCAGCCGGGGGCCGAAAACCCGGTGCATAGCAGATAGCCCATCTTCCCCTGTAGCTGTTATGGAGGCATTGTGGCATAGGTAGCCGATGTGCTGCCCGCATGCTTGTTGAAGGGCGGGAGTACGCAGAAGCTGGTCGAGGCCGGTTTGTACGGGCATAGTTAAAAGGTTAGAGTAACGTAAGGCCCGGAATCCGGAAGGGCGTGAGGAAAGGGTCGGCCGGCGGGCGCTCCGTAATGAGGTACTGCAGTTCGCTGAGTTGGCAGACCCGCATCTTAGTGCTGGTATTAAGCTTCTCAGAAATAGCAAGTGCGGCGGTTTGGCCCGAGACTTCGCGCATCGCCTGTTTGACTTCCACCACTTCCCAGTCGCTATCCGTCAGGCCGTTGATGGGGTCAATACTGTTGGCCCCAAGCAGGCACAAGTCCGGGCTGAGGCTGAGCAACTTTTTGATGACTTCCCCTCCGGTACTGATCTGCGCATCGCCCGAGATACGGCCACCGATGAAGAGCGTCTCGCTGTCGCTATGCCGGGCCAACTGCATTGCCACAGGCAGGCTTACGGTAAAGAAGGTGACTTTGAGCCCGGAAGGCAGAAGGCGGGCTACCTCCAGGTTGGTTGTGCCACCACTAATAAGGATGTGCATGCCGTTGCGGAAAAGGCTTATTGCTTTGCGGGCAATAGCCGTCTTTTCGGCATAGGCGTAAATTTCACTCTCAATAGCACCCACCATCCGGAAAGAGTTGGATATGGCGCCTCCTCGTACTTTTTTAAGTTTGCCATCTTCTGCAAGTTCTTGCAAATCTCTTCGGATAGTGTCTTCCGATACTTTCAGGAGTTCACTTAAATCAGCTTGCAGGACCTTATTGTGCACATTGACTTCCCTTAAAATTAGCAACTGTCTTTCCGGTTTTAGCATGCTTTTATTTCTTCAGTTTGGGCTTTCTTGAGATAATTGAATAGCCTGATCCCGAGTGTAGGGGCACTATGTTTTCTTAAAAACTTGCATAAAGTTGCAAACAAAATGGCATTAATTTTAATTATTTGCTGTATTATGCATTGAAATTGGCGGTATGGCTCAATAAAATACCGCATTTCGGGCAAGGCTTAGAATCAATACCAAATAACACTTTACACCAATCGCTATTAACAAAAACAACAGATTATGAAACAAAGCCTACTCAAGGCGAAGATGCCGCTCCTGATGCTCCTCATGCTGGGGCTGCCACTTCTGGCATTTTCGCAGAAAATCAACTTCACGGTTAGTGGCACCGTACAAGACTATGACGGCAACCCGCTTATTGGTGCTTCTGCTTTTGTGGAAGGGCTGGCGATGGGCGCGGTTACCGATATTGACGGGCAGTTTGCCATTAAAGGAGAAGCCGAAGCAGGGGAGTACCAACTTCAGGTTACCTATGTGGGCTTCACACCGGTAAGACGAACGTTTGCCATCAGCGCAGCGGCACCAGAAGTTACGCTGGAGATCAGCCTGGCCGATGATGTCATGGACATGGAGGAGGTCGTTGTAGTAGGCTCCTCCGTAACCACTAAGCGCAAGCAGCTCGGCAACGCGGTCAATGTGCTGAAGTCTGATAAGCTCACCGTCGCTAACCCACAGGGGGTGACGGGCGCACTGCAGGGTAAGCTTCCAGGCGCACGTATTACGCAAAACTCTGGAGACCCTGCCGGTGGTTTCAGCGTGCAGTTGCGGGGGGCAAGTACACTCCTGGGGTCTTCGGAACCCCTTTACGTTATCGACGGTGTTATTATCAGCAACAATACCACCAATGTAACCAATATCAATGCCGGCGGCGGCGCTTCCCAGCCGGGCACCAACCGACTGGCAGATATTAACCCGAATGATATCGCTGATATTACGGTTATCAACGGTGCCGCGGCAGCGGCTCAGTACGGCTCACGGGCGTCCAATGGGGTGGTGCTCATTACCACCAAGCGGGGCAAGGCCGGTAAGCCTTCATTTAGCTATTCTTCCGGTTTTAACGTTAACGAGCTACGCAAGCCGGTTTACGTAAACCTGAGGGGCGAACAGTTCGGCAGCGCTGATCAGCGCCTTTACCCTATTGCAGGGACAAACGCGGACGGAAACCTTACCGTTGGCGCCAATTTCTCCACAGAGAAAGTACCAGTGACCCGCTACGATTACCAGGATCAGATCTTTGATACCGGCTATGGCACTGATCAGCACCTTTCGGTACGCGGCGGCAATGAGCAGTCCAATTATTATGCATCGTTGTCGTATACCCTCAATGAGGGCATCATCCGCAATACGGATTTTCAACGTTATGGTGCCCGCTTCCGCTTCAATCAGTCAGTAAACGACTGGGCGAGCTTCTCCATCGGGCTGAATTATAACAACTCGTTTTCCAACGAACGGCCGGACGGCAACGTCTTCTGGTCCCCAATCAATGCCTTCAATATTACCAACAACATCTGGGATATCACGCAGCGGGATGAGCTGGGCAATCTGCAGTCTGTGGAGCCTACCCGGGTGAACCCACTCAGCGTTATCGAAGATTTTGACATCACACAATCAGTCAACCGGGCTATTTCTGACTTCCAGCTCAAACTTTTCCCGCTTAAAGGCCTGACAATCGACTACATAGTCGGGGTAGACGCGTACAATCAGGAGGGTAATATCTTCATCCCTCCTTATCCATACGCTCCGGTCAATCCTACTTACTTCGACGATGGCTATGCTTCCACGGCGAACAACAACGTCTTCCTGATCAACAACGACATCAATATCTCTTATGAGAAGGAAATTAGCAGCAGCCTGGTATCCATTACCAAAGCAGGCTTCTCTGACCAGTATTCTCAGAATGCGTTCTCGGTGGCCCAGGGCCGCGGGCTGGCGCCATTTGTAGAAACGGTCAATGGTGCGAGTATCATTCTCAACCCGGCGGCCAATACTGACCGCTTGCGCATCTGGGGTTACTACCTGCAGCAAACCTTTGGGCTGAACGACCGCCTGTTCCTGACTGCGGCAGCCCGGGTGGATGCAGCCAGCTCCTTTAGCGAAGACAACCGCAATATTATTTACCCTAAGGTGAGTGCCAGCTACGTCTTATCCAGTGAGCCTTTCTGGCAGGAAAGCGGACTGGGCAGGACTATCAGCCTCTTCAAGCTCCGTGCTTCATGGGGGCAGGCAGGTAACCTGACGGCCATCGGGCCTTACGCCCGTTTCTCTACCTATAACACCGGTAACCTTGCAGGCAGCGTAGCTATCAACCAAAGCAGCACTCTGGCCAACCCGGATGTGCGCCCCGAGGTGAATACAGAAACAGAAATCGGAGCAGATGTCTCCTTCCTGAAAGACCGTATTGGTATGTCATTTACCTGGTATAATCAGGATATTGACGACCTTCTCGTGAGCCGTTCGCTGGCCGCTTCTCAGGGTGGTAGCGCCATTACAACTAATGTAGGGTCGCTTGAAAACAAAGGTGTGGAAGTCCTGCTCTATGGCTCGCCTATCCGCAAGCGCGATTTCAGCTGGGATATCTCCCTCAACTTCTCCCGCAACCGCAACCGCGTCACGAACCTCGGGCAGGCGCGTACGGCGGTGCCTAACGTAACCGGTGCACCGATCTTCCTGGTTGATGATCAGCCGCTGGGCGTATTCTTTGGAACATATATTGCCCGTGACGACAACGGTGACCCTCTGCTTACCCCCGAAGGCTTCCTGCAACAGGAGCGGGGTGATGCTGCTACCAATATGCCACAGCGGGATGCTAACGGGCAGCCAACAGGTACGCCTCTTCAGCAGGTTATTGGTGACCCTAACCCCGACTACATCCTGGGCGGTAGCACCACCTTCAACTACAAGCGCTTCGGAATTACAGCTGTAATCGAGAGCGTACAAGGGCAGGACGTATTCGACGCCGACAAGCGGACCCGTCAGGGCGTAGGTATCGGTGAATACGCTGAGCAGGAACTATCCGGCGAACTGCCGCGTGGCTGGATTTGGGCCATGTACCCCATCCTGGAATGGCGGATTTCTGACGGCTCCTTTACTAAGCTCCGGGAGTTGTCTGTGAGCTACACCATCCCGGATATTGGCGGTGTGCTGAGCAATACCACCATTTCTGTGGGGGGGCGCAATCTCTTCTCTATTGACAACTTCACCAGTTACGATCCGGAGACCAATGCCGGTGGGCAAAGTAACCTGATGCGGAACGTCAACTTCGGTAATGTGCCCATTCCACGGGTATACACCCTGAACATCCGTACCAATTTCTAAACCTGTAGAACCAGAAAAAGCAAACTATGATGATTTCAAGATATAAAACCCTCAGCAGCCTGTTAATGGCCCTGATGCTTTTAGCCAGCTGTGAGACAGACTTTACCAATCCCGGCGCTGCCACCGAAGATCAGGTGCTGAACAGCCCTGATGGCCTCATCGGCCTGGCAGTAGGCATTCAAAAACGCTGGAGTGTGGGGCGGCAGAGCCCGGTTTATACTACCGTGACAGCCGCTGGTTTTACGACCTTCGAGCTGCGCCTCATCAACCCGGGCAACAGTGAGGAGAACGCCTTGTCCATTGGCAAAGATGAGCTGATCGGTACCAACGGCGTGGTGTCCAATCTCTGGGAAGAAGCCCTGCTGGTCCGCAATGAGTCAGATCAGATCCTGGTGAATGCAGAAAAAATTCCGGATGCCGGGGTGCGCTCCGGGCTAATCGCAACTGGTGCGATTTTCAAGGCGCTGGCTAATGGCACCCTGGCTCAGTTTTTTGAGCAGCTGCCTTTGGCAAATGCGGAGAATGCGGTGTTCAGCTCCCGTGAAGCGGCGCTGGAAGATGCGATCGCAGCCCTGGAAGCGGCACGCAGCACAGTCAACGCAGCACCGGTGTCCGCTGCGTTTTTGGACAAAACCCCTGCTAGTATTGACGCTATCAACACCATCAATGCACTACTGGCGCGTTACCACAACATGCTCGGCAACCACGACGCGGCTATTGAAGCCGCGAACCGGGTCGACTTGTCCTCCATGTCCACTTTTGCTTACGATGCGGTCAATACCAACCCCATCGCTTTTGTCTCTATCCTAACCAACAACGTCTATCAGCCGGTCGACCTCACCCTCGGGCTGCCTGATGGGCTGGCACCGGATGCTGGCGATCAGCGCCTGCCGTTTTACTTTCAGAACCTGACCCCTGACAACAACGATTTCCGTGCGGCGGCGTTCTGGGATGCACCAGATAAGGCTATCCCGGTGTACCTGCCTGGAGAAATGGCCCTCATCCGTGCCGAGGCGCTTGCCCGCAAGGGAATGGTAGGAGAGGCTATTGATGCGCTGAACGAGGTGCTGACCAAACAGCCCACCGAGGATGCTTTCGGGGTAGGTGCCGGCCTTAATGCTTACACTGGAGCAGAAACGCAGGAGGCGGTACTTGATGCCATCTATGCCAATCGGTGTATTGAGCTGATGATGTCCGGGCTGCGCCTGGAGGACAGCCGCCGCTTCGGCCGCCCGGCTCCCAATACCGACAATGAAGAGCGCAACCGCAATTTCTATCCGTATCCGGACAGTGAGCGGGCCAACAACACCAACACACCGGAAGACCCCGAGATTTAAACAGCTGTTTTTTTAGAAGGGACTTCACAATATTTATAGGTTAAAAGGCGGGGAACAGTGGCGTTATTTTCGTCCGCCGTTCCCCGCTCTAATGCTACCAATATGGCATATTCTGAAACAGACATCCTTAAAACCTGGCAGCTTAATGCCAAGCCATGGATTGAAACACTGGAGAACGGAGATATCCCCTCCCGTGCACTGGCAACGAATCAAGCGATAGTGGATGCCTGCCTTAGCCTGAAACCCCAACGTGCTTTGGATATTGGGTGCGGGGAAGGCTGGCTGTGCCGGGCCCTGGCTGAAGCTGGGGTGGAAATGACCGGCCTGGATGGTGTTCCGGGGCTGATTGCAAATGCACAGCGCAAAGGCGGAGCTCAATACCTCACCTGTTCCTATGAAAAATTGCTCAGTGGGCTGCCTGAGGGGCTGAAACCCCCTTATGACCTGGCGGTTTGCAATTTCGCCTTGTTTGGAAAAGACCTGACCGTTGCGCTCGCAGAGGTGGTGCACAGCCTGCTTACAGCGAAAGGCCGCTGGGTCATCCAAACGTTGCATCCGGATTACCCCATGGCTGCACCGCCTGGCAGCTGGGTCACTGAAGACTGGTCGGCTATGAAGCGGTCTTTCCAGTCGGGTTACGCCTGGTACCGTTGGACTAAAGCGGGCTGGCAGGAAATGCTGCAACGTGCTGGCTTTAAAGAATTTAAATGGGAAGAGGTATACGTGGGTGAGGCTTCCTCTCCCCTTTCTCTGCTTATTGAAGCTGGAAAATAAGCCTGGGTTTAGCGGAGGATGCTTACATTTGCCCTTCGCAAAAAACCGATACCGAATGATATCCGATATCCTCCTGAAGCTGGTGGCCGAACGCACCGGGCTGCCCATCCGCAAAGTCAAAAACACCCTGGAGCTCTTAGTGGACGGGGCTACCATACCCTTCATTGCCCGTTATCGTAAGGAAGCCACAGGCTCGCTTGATGAAGTGCAGATTGCTGAAATACAGCGGGAGCACAAGCAACTGGAAGACCTCCAAAAGCGCAAGGAAACTATCCTGTCGGCTATTGAAGAGCAGGGCAAGCTCACCGATGACCTGCGCCGCCGCATTGAGCAGACTTATGACAGTACTACGCTGGAGGACCTTTATCTGCCGTATAAACGAAAGCGCAAAACCCGGGCTTCTGTGGCTCGCGAAAAAGGATTGGAGCCATTGGCAGAGCAGCTCTTCCGGCAACAGGACCGGGATGCAGAGCGGGCCGCATCGCCTTTCCTGAATGATGAGGTGCCCAATGTGGAAGAAGCTTTGCAGGGCGCGCGGGATATCATTGCTGAATGGATAAATGAAGATGAAAAGGCCCGTAATCTCGTGCGGGCAGCCTTTCGCCGGGAGGCGACCATCCGCTCTAAGGTAGCGCGTGGCAAAGAAGAGGAAGGCGCGAAGTACCGCGATTATTTCGATTTTGAGGAACCACTGAAGAAATGCCCTTCCCACCGTATGCTAGCCATCCGCCGGGGAGAGGAGGAAGGTATCCTGCGGGTGTATGTGACGCCTGATGAAGACGATACTATCTATCGGCTGGAACGCAAGTACGTTGAGGGCAACGGCAGTGCCGCCCGGCAGGTGAAGGAAGCGGTACAGGATGGCTACAAGCGCCTGCTGAGCCCAAGCATAGAAACGGAATTTCGCAACCTCTCCAAAGCACAGGCCGATGAGGAAGCGATTGGCGTATTTGCTACCAACCTCCGGCAGCTGCTCCTTACCGCTCCCCTGGGACAAAAACGTACGTTGGGTATCGACCCGGGCTTCCGTACCGGTTGTAAAGTGGTGGTGCTGGATGCAAGTGGCAATCTGCTGGACAACACCGCCATCTATCCTCACCCGCCTCAAAAGGATCAGTACCAGGCGATGGAGACTCTGAAGCATTTGGTGCGGCAATTTGAAATAGAAGCTATTGCTGTAGGCAATGGTACGGCGGGGCGGGAAACCCTTAGCCTTTGCCAGGCAACTGATTTTGGGCGAAAGCTGGATATTTTCTCAGTTAATGAAGCCGGAGCGTCCATTTACTCCGCCTCTGAAATCGCACGCGAGGAGTTCCCGAATGAGGATGTGACCGTGCGCGGCGCAGTCTCTATTGGCCGCCGCCTGATGGACCCGCTGGCTGAACTCGTCAAGATTGACCCCAAAAGCATAGGCGTAGGCCAGTATCAGCACGATGTCAATCAGACCCGGTTAAAGGAAAGCCTGGATCAGGTCGTGGAAAGCGCGGTGAACTCCGTGGGCATCAACGTGAATACGGCCAGTCAGCACCTGCTTACTTATGTATCTGGTCTGGGGCCAACGCTAGCCAAAAATATCGTGACTTACCGGTCTGAAAACGGACCCTTCCAGTCCCGCCGGCAGTTGCTCAAAGTGCCGCGCATGGGGGAAAAGGCGTTTGAACAGGCGGCGGGCTTCCTGCGCATACGGGAGGGTAAGCATCCACTCGACAATACGGCTGTGCACCCGGAGACGTACCCGATTGTGGAGCAGATGGCTAAAGATTTGGGCTGTACGGTACAAGATCTGATCGATCAGCCAAAGTTGCGGAAGCAGATCGACCTGCGGCGCTACACTTCCGAGACGGTAGGCCTGCCGACACTCAACGACATTATGAAGGAATTGGAAAAGCCGGGCCTTGATCCGCGTGGTACCGCCAAAACCTTCGAGTTCGCCAATATTCATACCATCAATGACCTGGAAATCGGCATGGTGGTGCCGGGCATCGTCAATAACATCACCAATTTTGGTGCTTTTGTGGATATCGGGATCAAAGAGAGTGGCCTGGTGCATATCAGTCAGCTCGCCAACAAGTTTGTGAAAAATCCGGCCGATGTGGTCACCCTGAATCAGGAGGTTATGGTCAAAGTGATGGACGTGGACCTGAAGCGGGGCCGGGTGCAGTTGTCGATGAAGGCGGTGTAGGATCAAAACACCCGCTCCCGCAACCGCTCCACCAATACCTCCGGAGCCGCATCAATACTCAACACCACCGCATCAGCAGGCGGCTCAAGCGCATCAAATTGAGATTGCAGCAGGGCCGGGGGCATGAAGTGGTCCTTTCGGGCTTCCATCCGTGATTTGATCAGGTTGTAGCTGCCTTCCAGGTAGACCCAGGTGGTTTGGGCTTCAATACCGGCGCTGAGGGTGGCCCTGTACCGGGCCTTTAGGGCAGAACAGGCCAGCACCAGGGACTGCCCCGCTTCAAGCTTTTCGAAAACGAACCGGTGTATGGCTGCCAGCCAGTCCGCCCGGTCTTCGTCCGTCAGCGGCTGGCCGGCGGTCATCTTTTCGACGTTGGCATCGGGGTGGAAATCGTCCCCGTCGTAGAAGGGGAGACCTGTGGCTTCGGCAAACTGCCCGCCAATGGTTGACTTCCCGCTTCCTGCAACGCCCATGATGTAGATGACACGGCTCATATGTTCAGTAATGTGTTGAGAACAAAAGGGCTACCAAAGCTGGTGCACAAGCGGCTTGATATCCGCTTCGTAAAGCCCCTGTATCTTTTTTAGTACGTCATCACTTAGCGGTGCTGCTTCGGCTGCCGCCAGGTTGCTGTCAACTTGCTCGGCACGAGATGCACCGGGGATGATGGTGCTCACCTCCGGGCGGCTCAGGATCCATTGCAGGGCCGCATGGGTGAGGGGGTAGCCTGCCGGCAAAAAGCCTTCGATTTTGTCTACCGCTTCCAGCCCTGTTTCGAACGGTATGCCCGCGAAAGTCTCCCCTTTGTCAAACCATTCCCCATTGCGGTTGCCGTGGCGGTGGTCGCCTGCTCCGAAGGTGGAGGATTTGGAAAACTTCCCGGTCAGCAGGCCGCTGGCCAGGGGCACACGCACGATGATTCCAACATTATCAGCGGCCGCAGCTTGCGGAAATGGGTTGCCCACTGCCACATGTTGCAGCTCCTCTGAGCTGACCACCAGCGTAGGGACCTCAAAACCGTATGCTTCCAGGATCTTCCCCTTAATCGCAGCAGCGAGGTGTCCATCAGGGGCAGCCGGGCTTTCGAACGTAATATTCCCACTTTGGATGTAGGTTTGCACGTCGCCCAGCTTCAGGTCGCTGAGGTGTGCCCGCAGGTCAGCCATCTTGATTTTCTTTTGCCCGCTGACATTAATGCCACGCAGCAAAGCGATGTACTTCGGCATAGCTGGTTATTTCCACTCAATAGTCGTCTGCAGCAGGTCGCTGGAGTTCGGGCCCACCATGATGTCAAAAGTGCCGGGCTCCGTGACAAATTGGCCATCAGGCATGTAGAAGCCCAGCTCTTGTGGCGTCAGCCGGAAGGCAACCGTTCGGCTCTCGCCGGGTTGGAGCATCAGTTTTTCAAATCCTTTCAGTTCCTTGGTGGGGCGCACCACGCTTGCCGCCCGGTCCCGGATGTAGAGCTGAACAACCTCTTCCCCGGCCCGGTCGCCGGTATTGGTTAGCTTAACCGTTACCTCTACGGATTGCCCACGCAGATTTGTCCGGAGGTTATCGTAGGCAAAGGTAGTATAGCTTAGCCCATAGCCAAATGGGAAAAGCGGGCTCAGGGGCGAGTCGATATAGTGGGTGTAAAAGACATCTCCCTTAGTATTGGGGCGGCCGGTATTGTGCATGTTGTAGTGGATGGGGACCTGTCCGAGATTTCGGGGGAAGGTCATTGGCAGCTTGCCACTCGGGTTGTAATCGCCGTAAAGTACCTGGGCGACGGCATGGCCGGTTTGAGAACCCAGTTGCCACGCTTCCACAATTGCCGGGATGCGCTCTGCAGCCCATGGAATGGTCAGCGGGCGGCCATTGTTGAGCACCAGCACAACGTTGGGATTGTTTTCGTAGACTTTCTCCAAAAGCTCCTGCTGCAGGCCCGGCAGGCTGATATCGGTACGGCTGCGGGCTTCTCCGCTCATAAAGCCATGTTCACCGAGTACCATGATGACGACATCGGCATTTTGAGCGGCCTCAATCGCTTCCGCCATACCGGTCCGGTCGGTGGTGTTAACTTCGACAGGGGTGACGAAAGTGGGCTCGTTGGCCCAGAGCTTTGGCCCTTCTGCAAAGGTGACTTCATTGCCCTCATAGGCAGAAAGCCCTTCTAAAACAGAGACAGCGGTGCCATCATCGGAGCCGATGCGCCAGCTGCCGAGGGGGCTGGTTTTGTCATTGGCGAGCTGTCCGATCAGGGTGATTTTAAGGCCTTCCTTTTTCAGGGGGAGCAGGTTGCCTTCGTTTTTGAGCAGTACAATCGACTTTTTAGCCATATCCAGGACTGCTTCCTGATGAGCCTCATTGTAGAGGAGTGCTTCTTCCCGCTCCTCGTTACAATACCGGTATGGGTCTTCAAACAGCCCTAGCTTATACTTTGCGCGAAGGATACGGCGCACGGCATCATCAACCAGGGATTCGCTGACAGCACCGGACTCCACGAGGTCCTGCAAGTGATTGATGTAAGCGTAGGATTCCATATCTATATCGGACCCTGCCGTGACAGCTTGTTTAGCTGCAGCCTTCAGGTCTTCAGAATAGCCATGCTCTTCCATCTCTGCAATGGATGCCCAGTCCGAGACTACCACCCCATCGAAACCCCAATCGCCTTTCAGCAAATCCCTTTGCAGGTAGCTGCTGCCGGTCACCGGCTGTCCGTTGAGGAGGTTGAAGCCATTCATAAAGCTGCCCACGCCTGCCTCGACGGCTGCCCGGAATGGGGGCAGTACGGTGTTGTGCAGGGTTGCTGTACCGATGTCGGCAGTGTAGTAATCCAGGCCAGACTGGGCAAACCCGTAGCCGGCAAAGTGTTTGGCGCAAGCCATGATGGTGTTGTTGGCGCTGAGGTCTTCGCCCTGAAAACCCCGGATTCGCGCGGCAGCAATAGCACTGCCGAGGTAGGTGTCTTCCCCACCGCCTTCCATGACCCGGCCCCAGCGGGCATCACGGGAGATGTCCATCATGGGGGCAAAGGTCCAGCTGACGCCGGTTGCTGAAGCTTCAGTGGCAGCCATACGGGCGGAGGCTTCAATGGCTTTCAGGTCCCAGCTGGCGGCTTCTGCCAATGGGATGGGGGCCAGGGTCTTGTAGCCGTGGATAATATCGGAAGCGAAAATTAACGGAATACCCAGGCGGGACTCCTCAACGACCAGCTTTTGCATCGCCCGGACTTCCTCCACGCCCCGTACATTCAGTACGGAACCCACCCGGCCATTGCGGAGGTCTTCGTATTTACGTTTGGCATTTCCGGCGGAAGGGGCAGGCCCTGTGGCTTCCCAAAAACCGCTGTATTGATTCATTTGCCCTACCTTTTCCTCCAGCGTCATTTTGGAGAGCAGGTCCTCGATAAATTGATCCATATTGTCGGTTTGTGCCTGTGCAGCGCATAGCCATGCTGCCGCCAGTATAGATAGGAGTGTCTTTTGCATAGAAGTAACCTGGTTTTTATGAAATTGGTATTAGAGCCGATGCGGCGAGTAGTTTTCCTGAACTTTTATGCCATACTTCAATCCGGCACTTTATGTTTTCCGGATTGGGTAAAGCAGTGATGGGTAAAGATAGTGACAGCGGCTTAGAGATCGGGAATTGGTGAAATTTATTCCCTGAAATAACGCCGATTAATTCCCGGCGGACTTCTGCCTGGCCGCTATCATCAATATAGTCTGAGCGGGGGGGCAGTAATGGTTGGCCAGCGGGATCATAGAACCGGGCTTTTACAATCGTCCGGGTTTGGTTGGTGATTTGCCCGGCAATGGAAATATTTAAATATACGGTGCCATCCCGGAAAGAACGGGAAAAATTAACCTCTTCAAGGCGTGCTTCTGCACTGGCAACAGGGGGCAGAAAAGCTTTGGTATTCAGCTTGTCCGTGGAAAGTTTCAGCGATTGAGTTGTGCGCTGTGTGGATTGCCTGGCAGGAAGGCTAAGCTCTGCGGAGACCGCATCGAGGATTTGCTGGGAAATTTTGAAGTTTTTTAAACCGCTGATGATTTCTTCTTTGGAAGCCAGCTGGCCGATATCTGCGTATGCTACTCCTGTGCCAGATTGCGGTATAATAGCAGCGGGCTGATCGTTGTCTTCTGTTTCGAGAAGTTCATAGCCTGCCACAATACCGGTTGCGAGGAGGGCGCCAAGGACAGCGGCATTTTTGGGGTTGCGCAAAGCCGTTTTTCCATACTGTGCCAACTGCCGCATTTGGGCAGGCGTAGCGTTTTTGGAAAACCGGATCGCCAGTTGGGTATTGGAGCTGATTTGCCCTATCCGCTGCAAGTCATCAGCAGAAGAAATGACCGTCCGCCTAATGGCCTGATTGCCGAATGGGCTGGCGTTGTTCACCACAATGGCTTTGTCGCTTTCTGCTGTGACGATATACCGGGCCAGGTCATCCATGTTTACCGGGCCAGGCGGGGCTGCTGTTGGGGCTCCACCGCCACCGCTGCAAGCCTGCAGTAGGAATGCCGTAAGCAATAGTAAAAAGGGTAGTCGCATAGGTTATCGGTTTTTGCAATACTGTTCGATTAAGGCATCGGCAACAGGGAAGCCCATCTGCTGAACCTCTTTCCAGTCTGCGCAGGCCTGATGTAGATCCTGGTAGAAGTGGACATACAAATAGCCACGGTTCGTAAGTGCCAACGGGTGGTTGGGGGAAATGCGCAGGGCTGTATTCAGGTCTTCGAGGGCTTGCTGCCAGTCCGGGGCAGGCTGCTGCATGAGCAGGGCGGCCCGCTCAACGTATGCCTCTGTGAATGCCGGTTCTTTTTGAATCACCTGAGTGAAAACGCGGATAGCCTCCGGAGCTTTGCCTTCCCGGCGCGTTTTGATGCCGAGGAGGAACAAGTCGATTTTCTCCCGGTGAGCGGTATCGAAAGCTTTGGCCTGTCCGTCAGGGTCTTTTTCCCAGGCTTTGAACTGTTGCAACAGCTGTTCGGCTTTTCTGGTGAGCTGTTGCCGTTCCACTTCCAGTGATTCAGCATCGGGCCTGGCGGCTTGCCAGATTTCTCCATCCAGTCCACGGACTTCGGCACTGAGCTGACGGGCGGCAAAGGCAACCGGCAGCCATTGCTGTTGCTCGGCACTGAACTGTAACCGCTCAACGGCCTCTTTCAGCCGGCCATCTCCAAGGATAGCCCTGATGGTTTTTGAATTGGGAAGGTTGGGGCTTTGCATAGCCTGTATTTTGCATCGCCATAATACAAAATTCCTGGTAATTTTTAGTGCCCTGTTCAGGCTGTGCCTTTGATATAGTTGACGACCCGCCGTACCGTTTTGCGGCGGATTTCCCGCTCCAGGTCCCGGTTGATCTCGCGCAGAACGTACTGGAACTTCAGGCTCACGCTGTCTTTGCGGATATCCACGACCTTGAGGTTGTAACTCTGGGGCTCAATATGGGCTTCGTATTCCTGAATAGACCGGATGAGGTCTGACTCCAGTTCTTCTACGGTCTCAATGGCCGCCGTCAGGACTTCAAACTCGATGCTTACCTTTTTGATTTCGCGCCGGGTGTAGTTGACAATTTCGCTGGAAAAGACTTTGTTGTTGGGAATGAAAATCACATCATCATCTTCATTGAGCAGAGCAATTTTGGTGAGGTTGATATCTATAATTTTCCCCTTGTGCTCTCCGATTTTTACATAATCGTCGATGGTAACCTCCCGGGAAAAGCTGATAATAATACCGCTGATAATTTCCGACACATAGTCTTTAGAGATGATGGCAATGGCAGCTGCCACAATACTCAGGGTCGTAAAAAGGGTCTTCAGGTCAATATTCCAGAAACCCAGAATAGTGATCATAGCCGCGCCGGTGAGCACGATGTAATAGATGTTGCGTAAGCCCAGCAGGACGTTATCGTTCTTAGAAGAGGGGAGTTTTTTGTTGCGGCGGTACAGGTAACTCAGGATAGCTACGGCAAGGCTTGCACTCAGAGCGAAGACAATGAACCCCATCACCAGGCTGGCATGGGCTGCCCACGGATCATCCAGGTAAGATGCGGCAGGAAGGTTGATCCGAATAGCAATAAGTGCAGCAAGCAGCAGAGCTCGAAGTGTTACCTTCAACCCTCCCTTACTAAAAAAGGGCATAATCAATTAATTGTGATACCCTTAGAACGTTGCCGTCTGCGGTTGAGTTGTGCTTGCCTGCATGTATCGGGCCAACTGATGAGCAGCCCGCCTGACCATGGGCTTGCCAGAGAGGTCTTCCATAGGCTTAATTCCACCGATGCTCAGGGTATTGACTTCCGATAATACCCGCAGGCCTTCATCGTTGACCAGGGTATCCATGCCAAACATAACGATGCCTTTGGGCAGCAGCACTTTGGATAGCTCCCTGGCCATCCGGCGCTCCCGCTCGTCCGGCTCAGACAATACTGCCTGTCCGCCCTGAGCTGCATTACAGAGCCAGGAACCCTTGGGGGGCATACGGAGCACCGCGCCCAAAATCCGCCCGTTAACGACTACAATGCGTTTGTCGCCCTTTTTGACGTTTTTCAGAAAGCGCATGCCGAGGAAGCCGCCCTGTTCAAACCCGGCTTCCAGCACCTGCCGATAGGACCGCAGGCTGACCGGTTTAGGCTCATTGTAGACCTTGCCGTTCTTGATTTTGAGAATGCCTTGCCCGCCGTAGCTATGCAGGGGCTTCAGTACGATAGGGTAGCGCGACTGCATTTCCCATACGTCTTCCATAGACTGGCAGAGCTGTACATCCGGGCTCCACTGCGGGAATTGGGTCAGAAAAGCCTTGGTACTGGTCTCCATGATACCGGAAGGGCGGTTGAAGATGCGTTCTTCAGGATACACGGAGCAAAGGAATTCAAAGAAGCCCTCGGGGATAGGGTGAGGCAGCCGCAGCCATATCCAGTCATAGTCATTGAGGTCGGCGGGAACAGTCTCCTGCTGAAACCGATAGGCAGCATGATCAAAGTGCATCTCCCCGTCTAATGCCCAGGCGCGGACCTGAGTGGAAGTGTAATCGTTGAAGAAAGCAGCATTAGCCGAATTGCCCCGGCTGGCCACGTGGACGTGAGCAATGCCCGATTGCCGGCGAAGGGCGCTGCACAGGGCGTAGACGGAATTATGCTCCGTGTGGTTGCGGTGATCGGTGAGGACCAGCACGCTTAGTTTTCTGTTCATTGTTATCATTTGCGCATTGATCACGCAAATCGGGGTCAAATTGTATTACTTTCCGGAAAAAAGCAAGCAAAAAACACAAGGAATTAGTTAGGGTAGAGCATTAACAGGAGAAGGCTTTTGCCATACCTTTGTCAAACCTGCCTTGCCACCGCTCTTTCAGCGGGAAGGGCAGTGGGTTTCGTTAGGCCAAAAACTCCAAACGGATTCAAATTCCGTACCTTTCACCAAAAGGGAAATGCATGAAGCAATCGCCACTACTCGTTTTGTTTGTTACCATTTTTATAGACCTGCTGGGCTTCGGGCTGATCATCCCTATCCTGCCAATTTATGCCAATGAATTGGGGGCTTCGGGTATGGTTATTGGTCTGGTAGCAGCGAGCTTTTCCTTTATGCAGTTTCTGGTGGCTCCCTTTTGGGGGAATCTGAGTGACCGCAAAGGCCGGAAGCCCATCCTGCTCATCAGTATTTTTATCACCGGATTGGGGTACGTGATCTTTGCGCACGCTGCCAGCCTTTTTCTGCTTTTTGCCGCTCGTATTATTGCGGGTATTGGCTCAGCAAACATTTCCACTGCCCAGGCTTATATCAGTGATATCACACCGCCCGATAAGCGGGCGAAGGCCTTTGGGATTATCGGTGCAGCCTTTGGGTTGGGCTTTATTTTCGGGCCGCCCCTGGGTGGTTTTCTGAAAAGTAACTTTGGGATTGAATACGTGGGCTACGTTGCCGCCGCGCTTTCCGCTATCAATCTGCTGATGGCCTACTTCCTGTTGTCAGAAAGCCTGGAGGAGCCCAAATCTGAGACGGGCCCGCTATTCGAGAACCCGCTGTCTGATTTCCGCTATGGATTAAAAAAACCGGTGGTCAATGAGCTGCTGATCATTAATTTCATTTTCATCACTGCCTTTTCGCTCATGACCGTTTCGGTCACCCTGCTGTGGGAAGAACACTACGGGCTGAATGAAGAGCAGGTGGGGTATACCTTTGCTTTCCTGGGGGTCATCACAGCTATCGTTCAGGGCGGACTGGCCGGCTGGGCCTCGAAGACCTTCGGCGACCGCACTCTGCTGGTTGCCGGGTATGTACTGATGTTCTTTGGGCTGACGTCTTTACCCTTTGTACCCGTTCAATACTTTATCCCTCTTGAACTGTTGGCCATCGTACTGATTGCGCTGGCGAATGGCGCACTGACACCTACCATCACCTCCCTGTTATCGAAGAACTCCTCGGAAAAAGAACAGGGGCGTATTCTGGGGCTGGGGCAGTCAGTGGGTTCCCTCGGTAGGGTAGTAGGCCCATTTCTGGGGGGATGGCTGTACGGGCTGCATTACCAATACCCCTACATCGGCAGTGGTTTCCTGATGATCCTTTGTTTGCTGCTGGCCGTGCGGTTGGTCCGGGGGCGTTTGTCGCCAGGGTAACGGTTCACCGTGTTCATTGCTTAATGCCCATGTTTTCCCGGTCGCCTTCTATTCCGAAACCGATGACCTCTTCCTGCTCATTCAGGAAAAACTCCCAGGACAGGTTCTGGCCTTTGAAGTAGAAGGTCGTGTCAGAGGAAGGGATGAGCTCCTCTTTTCCCGGAATCGCGTCAGGCCTTAGAAAAAGCCTGCCCTCTGAAGTGGAGATATGGATGAGCCCAAAATTGGAAAGGTAGCTTCCGGTATACTTGTCGTACAGAGCGGTATCAATATTATACCTTAATCTTTTTTGGGGCAACACGTAGGGCTCCCCTTTGCGGAAAGCCCGGACTATTTCGTACACCGCCTGATGGTAAACATTTGATCCCACATGCAAATAAATGAGGGTTTGCTGGTCGCTTAACTGGCGCTGAAAGCTTGCCCGCATGCCCGGGCCGTCACCTACGTGATAGACCTCCTGTAGCGTATCGCAATTCACGATCCGCCATCCGAAGCCATAGTTGCTATAACTGCCGTCTTTCAGCCTCATGCATTTAAAGCCTTCCTGTAATTGTGCCTGACTTAAAGGTTGCCCGTTATATAGTGCCTGATCGTAGAGGAATAAATCTGTGGCTGTAGTAGCCACCGTCCCCGTACCATATGGCCGGAAGAAATGGTCTGCGGTAATCGGCTTCCCTTTTAGGCTGTCCGGTAAAAAAGGCGCTGTTTCTTGGGTATGGCGCATACCAATGGGCTGAAAAATCCTTTGTTCCAAAAAGGTCCCGAAGGGAAGGCCTGAAACGCTTTCCACGATTGTAGCCAGCAGCATGTAATTGGCGTTATTGTACTGAAAGTTGACACCCGGCGCACCTGCTTCCGGCTGATGCCGTGCGACAAGGTCCAGAATGCCCGGATTGCTCATCACCGTGGTGGTGTCTGCATATTTTAGTGCAGTTTCTAAAAAACGAGGCAGCCCACTCGTCATGGTGAGCAGGTGCCGTATGGTCACACTTTCATACGGGAGCTCAGGTATGAATTTGCGGACAGGGTCCTCATACCGAAGCTTCCCTTCGGCTTCAAGGAGCATAACCGATAGGGCGGTTAAGGATTTGCCCACAGAGAACACAGGTAGGGCCGTATCTTCAGTTAGGGTTTGACTTTCTCCGTCTACGTGCAGGTCTCCATAGGCCTCATTGAACAACACTTTGCCTTTTTCAGCAATCAGTATTTGTCCGTCAAAAAAGTCTTCTTTGGCAAGGAGGTGCATAACCGAATCGAGCGCTACGGTCCAGTCCTGCGCGATAACTCTGGTGCCTCCAATCAGTATACAACCTAGTAAAAGAGCTCTGTACATCATTTCCACTGTTTGTCGTTTTAATTGTATTCCGCCTTTATGGATGAGAAACAGTGGCTGTTTGGCGTGTAAGCGATACTTTGCCTGTGCCTGAGAGCAAGACAAAACAGCTGGAGGACATTAGAAGCCTTCTTAATCAAGGCTGAAATGAAACACTGGATTTTGCAGCAGAATCAGGAAGCGAGGGCTTTGCAACCTAAAATAAATGGCCCTGTCTTTCGATGATGAAGACAATTTAAAAACTATGAAAACCGCTACTACCCTTCAACTCATACTGACCCTTTGCCTGCTGACCCTGCCTTCCCTAAACGCTCAGGGCACTCAATACCGCCTGAGCAACCGTTATGAGGCAATGGGGCCGGATAATGACGCCTACATGGGGGTTTACCTGAATTCGATTGGGCCGGAGAAAGCCCGGGCGCTGGGCTTTGAAAACCTGTACGGCAGCTACATTCGGAAAGTGATCGCTGGTACGCCCGCCGACCGGGCCGGGCTGCGGGCACTGGATTACATTTATGGTGTGGATGCCTATCGTACAGGAGCAGAGCAATCCCTTTCCGATATTCTCGACCGCTATAATGCCGGCGATCGGGCCAAGCTATACGTACAACGGGGCACCGGCCGGGTCAGGCTGGATATTATTTTCGGCAACCGGAATGAAGAACGCCGAAGTATCTCGGTTACCCCCTGCCAGGACCCTTTCCTGGGCGTGATGAAAATGAGCAAAGCGCCTCAAAAGGATGGAATTGTCATTCAGGTGGTAAGGGGCTCCACTGCAGATGAGATGGGGCTGGAAAACGGAGATGAAATCCTGCGCATCAATGGCTATAAAATCCTGGACTGGACCGATCTGACCTACGCCATCAATGATACAGAAGTAGGCTCGGATATTGAAATTGTAGCCTGGAGGGGCAGAGGTCGGATCGAACGTTCTCATCCCATTCAGTCGCGTTGCGCTTATGAAGAAAACAAGGTCACAGCTACCGTACGTACTACCGAAAAGCAGGAGAACAAGTACTTCGATACCTACATCAAGGACAGGAACGGCCGTAAACTGCTCAGTCAAAGCATGGACCGCAACGATGTGCAACAGGCCAACCGGCAGTATGGGCTTGGTCTTAAAACAGATCAGTCCCTGCCGGTCAGTAACTTTTACTTTGGTGCCGATTTTGATCAGAAGGTACTTGAGCTGAGCTTCGAATTACCAGGTAGCGGCCCAACTCGGGTAAAGGTATTCAATACAAGGGGGCGGGCCGTATACGATTTCGACCTGGGCAGCTTTTCCGGAACCTTCAGAGACCGGACCAACCTCCTGAAGAATGGCTCTGATGATTACTTCCTTGAGGTCACGCAGGGTGGGAAAAGTCAGGTCAGGAAGATAGAAATCCGGCAGTAATCACACCTCTTTGGCCGGAATGCGCTTTTTCAGGTCGCGGTTGACGGCAATGCTCGCATTCAGCTCAAAGCCAATGAGCAGGATGAGGGAGTTGATTTGTATCCAAAGCATCAATGCGATGATGGCACCGAGCGAGCCGTAGAGCTCGTTGTAGGTGTTGAATTCATTGACATAAAAAGAAAAGGCCAGAGATGAGATGATGCATAAAATAGTCGCCAGCGTAGTCCCCGGCGAAAAGATGGCAAACCGCCGTTTGGCAGCGGCCCCATACCGGTAGATCAGCGCAATACCCATGTAAAATACCAGCAGAATTGCCAGCCAGCGCAGCAGCTGAATGGTGATATTGGTAAAGCTGTCCAGAGCGATAAAGTCATTCAACAGCCCAAGCAGGAACTCGCCCAGGATAATCAGTACCACTGCAGCAATCAGCAGCACACCGATCAAAAAAGTCAGGCCTATTGCGATGAAGCGCTTTTTGAAAGCATTCCTGCTTTTGAAGGTTTTGTTGTAAGACTTGTCAAAGCCGCGCATCAGCGCAATCATGCCGTTGGAGGCAAAGTAAATGGCAAAAATAAAACCAATGCTGAGGAGCCCAAACCGTGGATTATTGGTGATGTCGTCCACGAAGGAGAATAGGCGTTCACCCGTCACACCGGGCAGGATGCGCTGAATCTCGGTACGCAGATAAATATCAAAATTCTCTCCCTCCGGCAAGTATTGTATCAATGCCCATTTGAAAATAGGGATGAGGGTGAAGAATGCAATCAGGGACGGGAAAATGGAAAGAAAGAAGTTATAGGCAATGGCATAGGAACGGGTAAACAGGTCATTGCGCTTCAGCTCATTCTGAATGAATACAATCACATCGTACAGGGGGACCTTAAAAAACCCCGGTAGAGAGTTGTGCTGCGACCATTCGATCACCTGCTTGACGATGGGCAGGTTGAACAACCATTGCTGTATGGCTTCTATGTCTATTTTAGGCTTCTTCAAAGTAAGGCTTCAATTGGTTGACCAACAGTTCAGGTGCCGGAATGGTTTTGCCCGACTTCGCATCCACAAAGCACAGCTTTACGTTAGCCCCGTTGACGAGCTTGCCGAGCTCATTGAACAACTCCATGTGAAAGGTGATGAAGCGCTCCGGTAGTTGCCGCAGCGTTGTCCGGATGGTTAGTAGCTCATCGTAATGGGCTGGCCGTACGTAGCGGATGTTCATGGTAACGACTGGCATGAGTATGCCTTGTTCTTCTTCCATAGCTTTGTAGGTCAGGCCAAGGGACCGCAGCATTTCCACCCGGCCTATTTCGTAGTATTGCGGGTAGTTGCCGTAGTAGAGGTAACCCATCTGATCGGTTTCGCCGTAGCGTACCCGCTTTTTGAATTCGTGGCTGTACATGTTTTTGTCGTGCATTAGCGGGCCCATCGGTTGACAATTTCCTGCACCGAGCCGGTATAGCTGCGGCCAAACAAATTGACATGGACCAGTAGATAGTAAAGTTGGTAAAGGCCGGCGCGTTCCCTGAATCCGGGAGCGGTAGGGTAGGCCTGCTCGTAGGCTTCGTAGAATGCCGGTGAGAACCCGCCAAACAGCAGCGACATGCCCAGGTCCATTTCCCGGTGGGCATAGCTCACGGCCGGGTCAATCAGGACCGGGCTGCCATCGGCGGCAGTCAGAAAGTTGCCGCTCCAAAGGTCGCCGTGGGTCAGGGCAGGGGGCTCCTGGGGGCAAAGGTCGGGCAATCGTTCGTACAAACGGCTGAACTGCGCCTCGGCTCCCGGCCATAGCAAATTTTGCTGTGTAGCCATGCGGACTTGCGGGCGCAGGCGTTCCTCCCGGTAAAAGTCGGCCCAGTTGGCATGCCGTTGGTTGCGCTGCGGCAAACTGCCGATGAAGTTGTCCCGGTCAAGCCCAAAGGTGTCGGCGGTATGTTGATGCAGCCTGGCCAGCCCTTCGCCAAAGACCTGCCAAAAAGCCGCAGTAGCCTTTCCTTCCTCAATGAACGCCAGCAAAAGATAGCTTTGCCCGTCCACCGTGCCCTGCCGGATCACTTCCGGTATGCTCAGCGGGCCAGCCTGCCTAAGCAACTGTAATCCATAGGCATCGGCAGCCATCATGGCACCGGCCTGAGGGGCATCATTGACCTTTAGGAAGAAGTGGCCCTTTGAGGTCTCCAGGCGGTAAGCAGCATTAATACTCCCACCACTCACCGGCTGGCTGCGCTCCACTGGCGACCCGGTAGCTTGAATACAGGCTTGCAGAATGGCATCTGACAGCAAAATCTACAAGCGGTTTTTATTGACAATATCGAGCAGTTCGTCCCGGTAGTTTTTGCCGATAGGGAGATGCTTAGCCTGTCCCTTCTCCACCACTTCCACCATATTGCCCACCACGGCATCAATGCGCTCGATGTTTACGATGTAGCTTCGGTGAATGCGCTTAAAGGTGCCCTGAGGCAGTTTGTCTTCCAGGCTCTTCATGGTCTGCAGAGTGATGACCCGGGAATTTTCCTGCCGGATGATGACATAGTCCTTTAGCCCCTCGATGTAGATGATATCCTGGTAGTGGATTTTGACCAGTTTCTTATCGGCTTTAACGAAGATGTAGCCGGGGTCATCGGCAGCAGCGGGTGCCGTTTCGGCCGCATTGCCTTTTCGCTTCAGTTCAATCTGCTCGATGGCTTTGTTGGTGGCTTTCATAAAGCGCTCCAGGGAAATAGGCTTCAGCAGGTAGTCCAGTGCATTGAGCTCAAACCCTTCAATAGCGTAATTAGGATAAGCGGTGGTGAAGATGACGACCGGTGGTTTGTTCAGCGTTTTCAGGAAATCCACGCCGGTAAGCTGCGGCATCTGAATATCGAGGAACATGAGGTCAACGTCTTTAGACTTTAGTGCTTCGTTGGCTTCCAGGGCGTTGCTGCACTTTTGGACAAGGGTTATTTCCGGAATCTTTTCGATGTAGGTCTCCAGCACGTCCTGTGCCAGCGGTTCATCATCGACAATGATTGCATTGATCATACTTCCAATTTTTTGGTATGAGGCTCGATGTCGAGCATGAGGTTTACAGCGTAAGTGTTGGGGCTGTCTTCTATGTCTAGTTCGTAGTGGTCCGGGTACAAAAGCTTGAGGCGCCGGTGGATATTCACCAGGCCTATGCCACCACTGGGGCGGCTGGGGTCCCGGCTGGGCGGCGCATCCGACTTGCTGTTCTCAATGTAGAAATGTACGTTATTTTCATCAACATTCAATACGATATTCACAAAGCCTTCGTCAATGCGGCTGCTCAGCCCGTGCTTAAAGCTGTTTTCCAAAAAGGGGATGAACATCAGGGGCGCGATCTTTTGGTCGCTGATGCGCCCGTTGACTTCAAAGTTGATTTGGGCGTTTTTGCCCTGCCGGATGCGCTCCAGGTCGAGGTAGTTACGAATGTAGGAGACCTCCTTGCTCAAGAGGACCTGCTTTTCGTTGCACTCGTAGAGCATGTAGCGCATCATTTCCGAAAGTTTCAGCACAATTTCCGGTGCCTCGTCCGACTTTTTCAGGGTCAGGGCATAAAGGTTGTTGAGGGTGTTGAAAAGGAAGTGCGGGTTGATCTGCGACTTTAGAAAACGCAGCTCAGACTGCATGGTTTGGGTCTGCAACTCTTGTTTTTCGCGCAAGTGCCGCAGCCAGTCGGTGATGATTTTAAAGACGGTTGAAGAACCGGCAATGAAAAAGGTCAGCAGAAAGTACCAGTTCATATTTTCCAGCAGGTCGGCCTGCAGTTGAGGCAATTTACTGAATTTGAAGTAAAAAACCAGCACTTTCAGCGGGGTGATGATCAGCGTGGCAAGGATAAGCAGCCCGCTGTAGGTCAGGAATTTCTTCTTGGTTAGGTAATTGGGGATGAGGTAGAGGAGGTTAAAGTAAACGATGACGCCGTAGAAGAGGATGTTAAGCACTTCATTGCTGAGGGTAAACCAGAAGCCCTGTTGTGTATTCTCAAATACGGTCAGCAACAGCAGGATCATTAGCCAGAACAGGCTGTGGTATACTTCACGCCGGGTGAGTACCTGGTAGATACGGTCAGCTCTGGAGGTCTGGAAATGTTTTTCCATAGTTATTGCTGCAAGTCTGCTGGTCGTTATGCTTTCCGAAAATGCATTGCCAATATACGGCTAATGCCCGTTTGGCATCAAAAAATGTAGACAGATTAAGGCTGATCATCGACTTTGTGCGGGCAGGGCACTAAAGAAACAGAAATATTTGTACTTTTGCGGTTCTGTTTCAACAGGCTTTGAATGCCGCTGAAAATCGATAAAAACTGCAAAAGCCACTATGGTTTATCTGACTAGAAGAGAGCGGTTTAATGCCGCCCACAAACTATGGGTCGATAGCTGGAGTGAGGAGAAAAACCAGACGATGTTTGGCAAATGCTCCAATAAAAACTGGCACGGTCATAACTACGACCTGTTCGTAACCGTCAAGGGTAAACCGGACCCGGTCACCGGATTTATCGTGGATGTCAAACAGCTGAGTAAGCTCATCAAGTCGTCGATTGTGGATAAAGTAGACCACAGCAACCTTAACCTTGATGTTGATTTCATCCCCGAAGGTATGCAACCAACAACTGAGAACCTCGTCATCCTGTTCTGGCAGCAATTGGAGCCCCTGCTGGAAGGCTGTCAGCTGCACTGCATCAAGCTGTACGAGACCGAAAACATCTTCGCTGAATACTATGGCGAGTAGCCTTGCAGACAACCCTTTGCTGTTATCGGCGTTCTTCTTAGGAATCAACTCAAACAGGCATGTCTTTTCACAAATCAGAGGAATACGATCAAGCAACTACCGAAGCCCTGACTGGGCTTTACCAGGCTGCCATTGGGCAATTGGGGGAGGATGTAAGCCGCGAAGGGCTCGTCAAGACTCCGGAGCGGGCTGCCAAAGCTATGCAGTTTCTCACACAGGGCTATGAACAGGACGCAGAACAGATACTGAAGTCTGCTATGTTCCGGGAAGAATACAGCGAAATGGTCCTGGTAAAAGATATCGAACTGTACTCCCTGTGCGAGCACCATCTGCTGCCATTTTTTGGAAAGGCGCATGTGGCGTATATTCCCAACGGCTACATCGTGGGATTAAGCAAAATTCCACGGGTGATCGATGTGTTCGCCCGGCGGCTGCAGGTACAGGAGCGCCTGACGGATCAAATTCTGCATTGCATACACGAGACCCTCAACCCACTGGGCGTCGCTGTAGTGATTGAAGCCCGCCACATGTGCATGATGATGCGCGGCGTACAAAAGCAAAATTCAGTAACGACCACCTCTGCTTTTACCGGCGAATTCCAAAGGGCGGAGACCCGGGCAGAATTTTTAAACCTGGTCAGTGCCGATTTGCATTGAAAGAAGGCTCCTTCAGGAGCATAATCAGAAAACTTCAAAACGAAATCAACCATGAAAGCCTACGTTTTCCCCGGCCAAGCTTCCCAGTTTGAAGGTATGGGCAAAGACCTGTACGAAAGTAGCGACCTTGCCAAAAAGCTTTTCGAGCAAGCCAACGATATCCTTGGTTTCCGCATCACAGATGTGATGTTTGAAGGCTCCGCTGAAGACCTCAAGCAGACGCGGGTGACTCAGCCTGCGGTGTTCCTGCATTCCATTGTGAAAGCCAAAATGGCAGGAGACGAGATGGACCCTGGTGCAGTAGCCGGGCATTCCCTGGGCGAGTTTTCTGCCCTCGTAGCCGCCGGTGCCCTGAGTTTTGAAGAGGGGCTCAAGCTGGTACAGGGGCGTGCCCAGGCTATGCAAAAAGCCTGTGAAATGCAGGAAAGCACGATGGCTGCCATCATTGGTATGGAGGACGAAGTCGTAGAGCAGATTTGTGAGGGTATCGATGCTATTGTGGTCGCGGCCAACTATAACTGCCCTGGCCAGCTGGTGATCTCCGGCTCTGTGGAAGGTGTGAATCAGGCGGTGGAGGCACTGAAGGAAGCGGGGGCCCGCCGGGCGCTCGTACTGCCGGTAGGTGGGGCCTTCCACTCTCCATTAATGCAACCTGCTCAGGACGAACTACAGGCGGCTATAGAGGCAGCAGCCTTCCAGCAACCGGTTTGCCCGATCTATCAAAATGCTACCGCCACCGCCACAACCGACCCGGAAGTCATCCAAAAAAACCTCATCGCTCAACTGACAGCCCCCGTACGCTGGACGCAAACCATGAAGAACATGATCGCGGATGGCGTCACCGAGTTTATCGAGGTCGGTGGGAATGGAAAGACGCTCCAGGGTTTTGTAAAGAAGGTAGACCGGCAGTTCCCTACAAGTGCTTTGTAGTATTTAGAGCCTGTTTGGACTTTAGTAATCGGGCTACGACCAGCACTTTTTTGGTTATACTTCGTTTCGAAAATCCTCATTTAGCTTAGGCTAAACTCCGGTTTTCGTGCCTTGTCTAACCAAAAAATTGCAAGTTCTCGCCTAGAAGACCAAAATCCCAACAGGCTCTTAAAAAAATGACTCCCGGCTGAACCAATTCCCGTCCCCGATGGGTTCTTTTGTAACGAAAGCACAATTTTATGGTTAGCAATCAAGTGAAAAACGGGCAGGTCTTACTGGCAGAGCCCTTCATGTTAGATCCAAATTTTAAGCGCGCTGCGGTGCTGCTCTGCGAGCATGGCGAGGAAGGCAGCGTGGGGTTCATCATGAATAAGCCACTTGATATGCAGATCGATGCCCTGGTCGAGTCCTTCCCGGAATTTGAGTCCCGGGTCCTCTACGGCGGCCCGGTACAGCGCGATACCATCCACTACCTGCATACGGTTGGGGATTTGCTGGAAGGCAGCCGCCCGGTCGGCAACGGTATCTATTGGGGCGGTGATTTTGAGAAGCTGAAATTTTTAGCGACTTCTCAGCTCATCGAGCCTAAAGATATCCGCTTCTTCGTTGGCTATTCTGGTTGGTCGGAAGGTCAGCTCGATGATGAAATGACCCTCGGCTCCTGGGTGGTGGCAGACATGCACGCCAACTACCTCTTCAATATGAATTCCGGCAAGGTATGGGAGCAGGCGATGTACAATAAAGGTGATGCATACACGGTCATCGCCAATATGCCGGAGTTTGTTAGCTGGAATTAGCCTCTTTTACTTACACCCGCCTTCCCTAAAAAGAATAAGCCCCCTTCGGCTGCCAAAATGGTACTGAAGGGGGCTTCGTTTTGTTTTGATGGATCTTGTTTTTCTTACGGGTTATCCGCACCGGTTGCTTCATCGGTTTCTTCTGAAGCCACCTTATTCGGTTTAGCATTGATCAGCAGTTCCATGTAGCGGTCGCGCTGCAGCCCAAACTGAGACAACTCTGAATCCGGCAGTGGCTTAGCAGGTGGGAATTTCATATTCAGGTGGTTGACCTGCTTGCCGTCCTTCCAGAAGCGGAAGCAAACGTGAGGGCCTGTAGCCAGACCGGTAGAGCCCACATAGCCAATGACCTGCCCTTGCTTCACATGTGTGCCCACACTGATACCTTTGGCGAACTTTTGCATGTGCAGGTACTGCGTTTCGTAGGTTTTGTCGTGCTTGATCTTTACGAAGTTGCCATTGCCTTTGGTGTAGGAGGCACGGGTAACCACACCGTCACCCACCGCGTAGATAGGCGTGCCGTAAGGCGCAGCGTAGTCGGTGCCATAGTGCGGGCGGCGGCGCTTCAGGATAGGGTGGAAGCGGTTGAGGTTGTAGTAGGAGGAAATCCGGGAGTACTTCACCGGCGACTTGAGGAAGCCCCGCTTCATCGGGCGGCCTTCCAGGTCATAGTACCCTTCGTGTGCCCCATCTTCGCTCTTGTAGTAAATAGCGTGGTATTCGTTCTCGCCTGTTTTGTAGTAAGCTGCGTGGACGGCCCCGATGCCTACTTCTTCGCCATCGATAAACTCGCGGTCAAAAACGAGTTTGAACTCATCGTTTTTCTGCAGGTGGTGGAAGTCAATCGACCATTGCAGCGCGCCTTCCATTTTAGCAGCCAGCTCGTAGCTCAGCCCCTGTCCGACGATGGCGTTCCAAAGGGAAGACTCCAGCTTGCCAGCTACAGAGCCCTGCTGCGTTTCCACAACACGCTCCTTACGCTCCACCTTGTAGTCACCGGAGAGCTCGAACACCACATACTCGTAGTCGTTGGGCTCATAGACCATGTAAAGCGGCTGCTCTGCGCCCGGCTTGGAAAGAATTGTATAAGGTTTGCCTACCCGAAGGTGGCGAACATCAAAAACATCCTCCATATTGGCGACCAGCTTCTCAATCGAAGGGTAATCGAGCTGCTGACCCAGGAGGATGTCGGCTAAGAATTGTCCGGATTGAATGGTGTTTTCCTGCAATTGCAGCGTATCAATAGCAAAGCCGTACTTCATGGTAGGGACTACTGCCGGGAAAGCGCTAAGCTCCACCGGTGCTTCCGCTGAAGAAAGCGAAGCCCGCAGCCCTTTTTTGCTATTCAGTTGAGTAGCGGCATAAAAAATAGCCGTGCCCGCGAGGAGGACGGCAATTGAGATCGCTGAAATATGTATAGTGCGTTTATGCTGTCGGTAAAAGTGGTTAATCGATTCTGTTAGATCCACGATGAAGTAGGTTTGATGAATAAATGGTGTGCTGTAATTACGGCATACCAAGCCAGTATTGGGGGTGAATACGGTAAATAGCTACTAATTTTTGGGACGAGAACCATGGGATCAAAAGGTGCTGAATATTTTTTGCACCTGCAAATATAGAAGCGGCGGCAAGTTGCGCCTAATATTAATTGTTAAAATTACAAAAAATGGAACTTTTTGTTCAGCTCCCCGTATAAAAACTTTTGCGCCACTTCTTTTTCTCCAACTATTTATATCCTTTTTGAACGCTTTTCTAATCATTTCTACGGAATTCCCTACCTTTGCGGGAAATTACCAAACCGGATGGCAGACCAATCGAAATACGGGCTACGGGGCGTCTCAGCAACCAAAGACGAAGTGCACGCCGCCATAAAAAACCTGGACAAAGGCTTATACCCGAACGCTTTCTGCAAAATCCTGCCTGATGTGGCAGCCGGTAGCCCGGAGCATTGCACCTTGATGCATGCCGATACCGCTGGCACCAAAGGCAGCCTCGCTTACCTCTACTGGAAAGAAACCGGCGACCTCTCCGTTTGGGAAGGTATTGCACAGGATGCTATGGTAATGAACCTGGACGACATGGGCTGTGTCGGCTGCACCAGCAATATCCTGCTCTCCTCAACGATTGGCCGGAATAAAAACCGGATTTCGGGCGATGTCATCAGCACCATCATCAACTTTACCTCCGCTTTTGTGGAGGAGATGCGCAGCCACGGCGTAGACATCCACCTCGCAGGCGGAGAAACAGCCGATGTCGGGGATATCGTACGCACCATTGATGTGGGCTATACGGCTTTCGCCCGGATGAAGCGCAGTGACCTGATTGTGAATGACATTCAGCCCGGCGATGTGATTGTTGGCCTCGCCTCCTACGGCCAGGCTACCTACGAAAAATCCTACAACGGCGGTATGGGCAGCAACGGGCTCACAAGTGCCCGCCACGATGTTTTCAGCCACCGTTATGCTTCCAAATACCCGGAAAGCTACGACCCCACACTGCCTGAAACCGTCGTCTACGTGGGCTCCAAGGGCGTGACGGATGAAGTCAGTATCGGGAACGGGCAAAAGATGACAGCCGGCAAGCTGGTCCTGTCGCCCACCCGGACTTACCTCCCCGTGATCGCTCAGCTGTTGAAGCATCTGAAGCCTTCCATACACGGCATGATCCACAATACCGGCGGAGGGCTGTCCAAGGTGGTCAAGTTTATTAATAACGTGCGGGTCATCAAAGACAACCTGCTTCCCTTACCGCCCCTCTTTCAGATGATCCGCGAAGAGTCCGGTACCAATTGGAAGGAAATGTATCAGGTCTTCAATATGGGGCAGCGCCTGGAAGTCTATCTTCCGGAAAGCGAAGCTCAGGCGGTCGTCGATATCGCCAAACAGTTTAATATTGATGCTCAAATCATTGGGCGTGTTGAAAAGGCCGATCAGCCAACGGTAAGGGTGGAAAGCCCCTACGGTACTTTTGAATACGACCATTAATGGATAACACCAACCCCAAGATCCTCAAATGCCGAAAGATTTCAGGTAGCGGGCAAAGGCGAAAATAGAATCGAAGCGTATTTGCCGCTACTAAAACACCATCACTTTGAACAGGCATGAGAAGAGTTACTAAGCAACAGAAAGTCAAAGCTATTACAGAGATTCTGGAATCTTACTACCCTGAAGTTCCAGTCCCCCTCGATCACAAAGACCCCTACACCCTCCTGGTAGCCGTATTACTGTCGGCTCAATGTACCGATGAACGGGTTAACCGCATTACGCCCTTGTTGTTTGAACGGGCGGACAACCCCAAAGATATGGCACAGGTGCCTGTCGATGAAATCCGGGAGATCATCCGCCCCTGTGGCCTTTCTCCCCGCAAATCAGCGGCCATCAGCGAACTGTCAAATATCCTGGTAGAAAAATATGGAGGAGCGGTGCCCGAAGAGATGGAGGCGCTGGAAGCATTGCCCGGGGTAGGTCACAAAACGGCCTCCGTGGTCATGTCCCAGGCTTTCGGAGAGCCTGCCTTCCCGGTCGACACTCACATCCACCGCCTGGCTTACCGCTGGGGGCTGAGCACTGGTAAGAATGTACAGCGTACGGAATATGATCTCAAACGACTTTTTCCGAAGGAGCTATGGAACAAGCTGCACCTGCAAATCATCTTTTTCGGAAGAGAGTACTGCCCGGCAAGGGGGCACGACCCAAGGGAATGCCCGATTTGCAGTCAGTACGGCCGCAAAACCCTGTTTAAGTAAAAGTTAGCGATTGCAATAACCCGGTCATTTAGGGCATAGGGTAGTAACCAACTCCGGGCTTGGCTGTTATTGTGGAAAAAAGAGATATCATGTTCAAAAAATATTTCGGAACCACCATACAAGCCCTTCGCATATTGGCTTTATGGGAAGGCGTTTCCTTCCTGCTGATCTTGTTTTTTACTATGCCGCTTAAGTATATGGCGGGTATCCCTGAGCCCAATCTCGTGGTTGGAATGGCACATGGCTTCCTTTTTATTGGCTACATTACGATAGTGATACTGGCCCGGTCAGAATACAGGATGAGCCTGGGGCAGACTTTTTGGTCGCTGCTTGCTTCCATTGTGCCATTCGGGACCTTTGTGGCGGACAGCAGAATCTTCAAGCCCATACAGCAGCAGGTTCAGAACGGGTAGCCAAAGCCAAGGTTGAAAGCCACGATATCCCCAAGGCGCAGGTCCACGCGGTTCCCGTCCGCCCGAAAGTCCCGGAACCAGTAGTTCTGCCAGTTGGCAGAGCTGCCGGGCTCGTTGGGGAATGGGGCAGCATGCCGGAGTTTTACGCCCATGTCCAGCCGCAGAATGAAGTAGGAAAAGTCGAGCCGCAGACCAAAGCCACCGCCTATAGCAATTTGCCGGTAGAAAGGTTCATTAGTATAAGAAACCCGCTCCCCGGATTCCTGGTCCACACAGGTATAGGTTTTGCCCCTTAGTAAAAACTGAGAACCGCAACGGTTAGGGTCCCGCCGGAGCGTCCACACATTCCCGGCATCCAGGAAAAATGCCCCGTTCATCAGCCAGAATATTTTGAACCGGTATTCCAGGTTGGCTTCCAGCTTGAAGTCGCCGGTCTGGTAGAGCCGGGTGTTATTCGCACTCCGCACCGCCAGCGTATCTTCATAAGCACCCGGGCCCAGCCCGCGTGGTGCCCATGCCCTTATGCTGTTGGGCCCTCCGGCAAAGAACTGCTTTACATAAGGTACATCGGTGGTGTACCCAAAGGGCCGGGCTACACCAATAGAGAAGCGGGCAGCAAAACTGTGGCTGGGCCGGCTTTGCCAGTACCGCCTCAGGTCAATCTGCGTACGGGCGTATTGTGAAAAATCCACGCCCTGCCCACCGCCCAAATTGAGGCGAAGGGTGTCCGGCTCAAGGGAAAAGCTATTGTAAATCGCATTGCCTGCCCAGATTTCCGCACCCGCCAGCTCCAGATTAAAGCCCAGGTAGTAAGAATTGCCCCGGCGGTTGGGCCGGGAGTTGTACACGTAGTTCATGTCCCGGAAGAGCAGGCTGACAAACAGCTGCTCTCCAAAGGAGCGCTCCAGGAAGGGGTTGAAGGCGAGCAGGGAGTCAAAGTTCGCTTCAGTCGTAGGCAGCAGGTAATCAATACCCACATGGTTGAGGATAAACCGCTTGTTGGTGGCTGGTTGGTGGTCAAAGCCGTAGGTGCTTGTGAAAAGGTTGTACTGGTAAAAATCCAGGATGAGCAGATAGTTGTAGTTGGCGGATACGCGGGTGGACGCATTCTCCTGAAGCGATTGGTAAAAGCCTTCCCTGAAAAAGACCGACGATTCCTTTTTGCCCAGCCGGGCCCGGTCGAGCCGCCGCCAGATGCTCAGGTAATCAATAAACCGGGGCAGGTAGAGGTTGGTCTGCAAGCCGAGGTCCACCGTATTCCAAAACTGCCCGGCAGAAATGGCTTGGGGAGCCGGGTTGAATTCCACACCGGCGTTGAAGTCCGTGATCAGGAGCTCCGCCCCTCCAAATACATTCCGGTGGCGCAGCGATGGGCTGACCGTAGTGCCGATAAGGTTGCCAATGCCCGTAGCACTCCGGCTGGCGTAGTTGAACTCCAGGTCGGCACCTACTTCCAGGCGCTTGTTTTGCGTCAGTTCAATGCGGATGTCCAACCGGTCCGGATAGAGCGAATCAATGTTTTGCTTGATCCGGACGAAACGGAATACCCCCAGGCTGTTGAGCTGTTTGTTGGTCAGGTCATAATCGTCCTGACGATAGAGTTTGCCCTGCTTCAGGTAGATGGATTCCACAACGGTGCCCGGGTCTACCCGAAAGTAAGGGTGGGAAGTGCGCAGGTGAATGTTGTTGATCAGGGTATCCATTAGGGTGGAGTCGCCCTGTCCGGGGATGTAGTCGAGAAAGACGCTGATATCGTCAATATGATATTGCTGATGCACCGTATCTTCTGCGGGGGGCAGGACTTCCAGCCGGAGCGCTGCCTGTTGCCCTTCGACCGTGGTATCTGCATCAAGGGGCGCAAAGTAATTGCTGAAAAAGTAGGCATAACCGTGGTTGCGCAGGTAGCTGGTAATGCGCTTCCGTTCCTGATCGTACAGTTGCCCGTCAATTGCAGACCCCGGCTTCAGGTAGCTGCGGGGGGCTATGGAGCGCAGGATGCTGTCCACCGTGGGGTCTTTACAGGCAAACACAATAGTATCTACCCGGTACTGCTCATTGGGGGTGACGTGGTAGGTAATGTACATTTTTTTGCGCCTGACCAGTGGGTCAGAATAGACCTCGGCATCGAAGTAGCCCTTGTACTGCAGGTAGTACCGCATAGATTGTTCGGTGGCTTCACGCAGGGATGGATCGTAAATCGCCGGGGGCTCGCCGATCACCCGCCGCAGCAGCCGGTCAAACTTGGTCGTATCGCCGGGCCCGTTGGTGACAACGTAAAACCACTCCCGCGGCATGAAAAAGAACCGGTTGTTTTTGGTCTGCTTGTACAAGGTGGACAGCTCGTACTTCATATTGCGTTCCCGTTCCAGCTTGTCATCCGCATGCAGCTTGATGCTGTTGCCGCGCAGCAGGTATTCATCCGCCGCCAGGTACCTGGAGGAGTTGCAGGATGAAAAAAACAGCAGTGCCAGAACGGCACCGATTAAGTATATTGTGCTTTCACTGCTACGCATGGGCATTTTGATCAACAGCCAAAAAACGTTATGCCGGTTTCTAAAAATACGATCAAATATATACAATCACTCCGCCAGAAGAAGTTCAGGCAAAAGTATGATAAATTCGTTGTAGAGGGCGATAAGATGGTCCGCGAACTGCTGGAACACCGCTCTGAATGGGTAGAAACCCTCTTTGCGCTGCCCAATTGGATGGAACATTTGCCCCCGCAGCAGTGGCCGCCCGCCCTGCAAGCCATCACCGTCTCTGAAAATGAACTCAGTCGCCTTTCCCTGCTCAAAACGCCCAATCAGGTATTGGCCCTCGTGCGGCAGCCCCGCTATGCCCTCCGTGCGGCAGACCTTACAGGAGGGTTGTCGCTTTACCTCGACGACCTGCAGGACCCCGGCAATATGGGCACCCTCTTGCGACTGGCGGACTGGTTCGGTATTTCAACGGTGATTTGTTCGCCGAATTGTGTGGAGGTCTTCAACCCTAAAGTCATACAGGCGTCCATGGGCGCGTTTTTACGGGTCTCCACCATCGTTGCTGATTTTGAAGCCGTCCGGAACACCGCGCCCGGCCTGACCATCTTCGGCGCAGATATGGAAGGGGAGAATGTTTTCCAGGCCGATCTGCCCCAAACCGGTGTACTGGTCATCGGCAACGAAGGCGCAGGCATCACCCCGGCAGTAATGGAACAGGTGACGCACCGGGTGTCTATCCCCAGAGGAAAAGGTGGCGGCGCGGAGTCGCTGAATGCGGCGGTGGCGGCCGGGATTATTATTGGGGTACTGCTGAATTGAGGTAATGGAAGGCTAAGGCTAAGGTTCAGGATGAGGATAAGGTCCTGGCAGGGGCTTCAAAACAGGGATAGCGAGCTATCCGGCAGCCGCCCGGAGTCGATCGCAAAGCGGTCGTGCCCGTGGAGGTCCACCCTTAGCCCGCTCAGCCTCAACCTGAACCTCAACCTCCCCCATGGCACCTCCAAAAAAAGCCATCCAGGCAATACCCGAATGGCTTTTATCCAGACTAAATTACAGCCTGCTTACAGGAGTTTTTTCAATTCCGCTTCGATTTGTTCCGCACCACGGACGCTGGTAGAAACAATCCGGCCCTCCTTGTCAATCATGAAGGCACGCGGGATGCTGCGCACATCGTAGAGGGCGGCAGCGTCAGACTCCCACTTCTTCAGGTCGCTCACATGGTACTCCCACTTCAGGTTATCCTGTTCAATGGCTTGCACCCAGCGTTGCTTCTGGTTTTGGAGGTAGGTTTCGGCCTCCATTTCAGAATTCAGGCGGCTGCGGGTACGGGAATCCAGCCCGTCCAGAGAAACGCTAAAGACCGTAAAGCCCTGATCCTTGTACTTGTCGTAAACGGCCACCACATTTGGGTTTTCCCGGCGGCACGGGCCACACCAGCTTGCCCAAAAGTCGAGCAGGACGATCTGCCCGCGAAGGTCGGACAACGCATATTCTTTCCCGTCCGGGCTCTTCATTTTGATGTCCGGCGCCATTTGGCCCACCTGAATCAGTTCCTGTGCCTGCTGCTGCATGTACTGACGCTCCACGGCGGTGAGGAAAGCACCGTAGTTGGCACCCATCTCCGAGTTGGGGATGGCTTCATTGAGGCGGCGGAGGGCATTCTTTTGGGTATCCAGAAACTGCCCGTTGGAGCCCAGCGAGCGGTAAGCGACAAAAGCGCCCAGCACCGGGTTGGAAACGGAATCGACGAAATTCTCAATATCCGAAGCCTGATACTCCCGCTTGAAGAGGCTGTTCATGGTATGCGCCAGGATTTTGGAATCCGGAGCCCCCTCAATATCGAAGTTAAAGGTTTGGATATCGTTGAGGTCGCCCTTGAGCGTGACCTGCTTTTCGCTCCCGTCAAAGACGAGGTTGAAATTCTTGGCACCAATGCGCATTTGGTAAACCCCCGCCTCAATGCCTTCCGGGAATTCCATTTTGAACTGCCCGTTGGTATCCATATCCGCTTTCGCTAAAACATTACTTGCTTTGCCGATCTTCACCTGATCGAGGTAGACCTGCATATTCGCTGCATTCTCAATCTGCCCGTCGATAACGGTACCTTTGACCTCAGGGGCACACTGCCAGACGGCCAGGGACAGGAGGGTTGCCATTAGGGTAATTCCAATATTCTTCATGCTCGGTACGAGTATTTTGATTCGGTAATAATTACTAGCTTGCGTTGAGGCTTTAGGCTGATTTTCAACGCCACAAAGATAAAAATAGTATGGAAAATTGGGATTATGGGCGGATAAATCGGTGGGGTGGGGGGCTGCTCGTGTCATCCGGCTGAAATCCAAATGAACGCTAACCACCATAATGATAATGGCATTGAAGAATGGTGCACCTTTGGTCTGGTTTTTTTTTGTTCAGTCTCTATTTGGCTTTCAAGTCATAAGCAGAGCGGGCTTGAAACGTTCCCTTTTCGCTGACCAGAAACCAATTAATGCCTGAAAGTGTAAGAGGCACAATGTTTTTTTTTGAAAAAAACACTCAAAAATTTTGGAATCTCGCGGGGGGGGGGTAAATTTGCCATTGTTAGTAAACTATATAGAGTTACAGAAGCTTCTGTCTCCTGTATGCACAACGCATATTCGCGCAAGCGCTTAATCATCTATTGCACATTTTTATCTGGGGAACAAAATCGGTAAAGGGTATGGCTTCTGTCGTCAGCATGGTTTACTATGTCTGATAAATGTCTGCTCGTTCAATAAGAGATAGGATTACCTGTTCGCAGGTATAAAGCTTATCCTTTTGGCTGATGCATTTAGAAGCTGTCTTGATGGTTAGATTGGTTTGGAATAAAGCATCAATAGCGTGCCTCTGGGTACGATATTTGTTTGATCCGTTGATGCCCTACTTCGAACCTTTCTGCCAGGGCTTGGCCGTTCAAGTCTAAGATTAGGAGTTCTATGCCTGGAACCTTAACAATTGGGTTCTTGCATGTATAGACATGCACCAATGTTTTGGTTGTCAAATGGTGAATTAGATTAGCATTATTTGTGCGGCAATCCCGGCACAAAAATTAAGTATAAGGTTCAGAAACGGTCTTCCTTAAGGACTGAACTGTTAATGCCTCCCTGTATGCACAAGTTGGTGCATACCTGACATAATATTCGTTTTCACAGCTTCCGGCAAAGCGTACCGCTGGAAGGGTTAAATCCCTTTGCCCGGGTGTCAATTTCATGCTGATTCGGGCATTAAAACTTAGA
>ENA-UENT01000203-UENT01000203.1-marine-metagenome-genome-assembly--contig:-NODE-203-length-43464-cov-9.853331_pt1 | contig 43464 bp, 40 predicted proteins | sample MGYA00237879_ERZ529330 | MGnify/ENA primary metagenome ERZ529330 (study PRJEB26372, sample SAMN05368345) | marine metagenome | biome: cultured habitat; feature: ocean water; material: water; isolation... | reverse complement strand
TTGCTGTGGCAAACCACTTAATCGTCAGTATATAAGGCTCAGAACCTTCTCAATCGCCATAGCAACCATCCTTCGCGCCCTCTGCGTGAATCCCAGGTAAGCCATCGCTGTACCTGACAGAACACAAAACCAAAGGGATGACCAAGATAAGGAATTCTCCCTTACCTTTGCTGCACAAACAGCAGGACCATGGCCCGACTTCAATTTTGGATGTTTCTTCTTTTTCTCCCGGCACTGGGCATGGCCCAACAAGCCAACCGGCAGCACTACACCGGGCTCAACCTTGGCGTCAGTGTCATTCAGGAAGACCTGCGGGAAGGATATGCTTATCAACCTTTCACTTTATTAGCAGAAACCTCGCTCTGGCTCATAGGTCCGGTATCGGTTTATGCAGAGGGGCAGTTTGTCTATGCTGATACTCCCATAGAACCGGGCGCCGTTTACGAAACCGGCCTGAATATGGGCTTCCGGTATCAGGCGCAGCTTTCGGAGCGGTGGCTTTTGGGGGCGGCCATTGGAGCCGGACCGCATTACATCACCCTCAATACAGAAAGCCAGGCGCCGGGCTTTATCTTTTCTGATAATTTTGAACTGGGCTTTTCTTATCTCCCACCTGCCAGAGACTGGGGCATCAATCTGCGCACCCGTTTTCGGCACATCTCCAATGCCGGCTTCAAATACCCGAATCTGGGCCTGGATAATCTTTTTGTCATTATTGGCATTCGGCAACAGATTTAGCCCTTTCGCATTTGAGGAACTAAAACATAGGAGATCTTTTGTTGTTACAACAACGTTCTGCTTTCGTAGCGAGCACTTGCACAATAAAAAAACCCTTCACTGATGAGATTCCTTACCATTATTTGTAGTCTGAGCTTCATGCTTTTTGGATGTAACATGGGTCATGAAGCACCGGACGCAACGACATCTAACGCCACGCCCGTCCAAACAGCTGCCTTTACTTTTGCTGACCAAGACCCGGGTTTGAGCGATTACTGGTATCAGGGCAAGGCTGAAATCAGCCGGTATGATTTGGAGCAAAACCGCTATCAAGATGTACACCCGGGAGAAGCCGTTGCTATTTTTGTAACGGAGGATTTCCTGACCGACAAGCAGGTCAAAAATGATAATTACAGCAACCCCAACAGCACGCCGGTACTAAAGACAAACCTGCTGCGCAAATTCCCCACCGGCATTTATGACTACAGCATTATGACCTCTGTCTTCACACCCACTAAAGTGAAGGATTACCCCCAGACGCTGAAGGTTTCCACTACAGCACAGGATTGGTGCGGGCACGCCTACATGCAGCTCAATTACGAAGAAGAGCAGTACCGCATGCAACTGCATTCCTACTTTGAAAATGAGGCGGACCAGGACAAGAAGGTGGGCTACGCAATGCTGGAAGACGAGCTGTTCAACCGCATCCGGATCCATCCGGAAGGATTGCCGACCGGGCAGATTGATGTCATTCCGGCAACAACCGTGATCCGCTTGCGCCATTTACCTTTTAAAGCCTATACCGCCAACGCCACTCACGGCGATTACAGCGGTACCGATTTTGAAGGAAGCAACCTCAAGGTATATACGCTGGAATATCCGGAACTACAGCGAAAGCTATCCATCGTTTACCAGGCTGAATCACCCTACATTATTGAGGGCTGGAAAGACACCTATCCTTCCGCATTTGACCGGCAACCCCGTACCACGCTGGCCCGGCGGACGAATACTATTTTATCGCCTTACTGGAAATTAAATAGCCGTGAAGATATGCCCGAGCGGCAGCGGTTGGATATGGAAGTATTCCCTGGAAAAGCAGAATAGGCTTATTTATCCATTTTTAGGTAATTGTGCAGGCGTTCCAGTTGAGGGCGGTTGCGGAGCAGAGCGCCTGCAGTAACCTGAGCCGTCTTAGCCTCTTTCAGGTTGGGAAAGCGTAGGGTTTTGTAAGCGGCTGAGTACTTCCACAGTAAATCCAGAAAGTTGAAGTAGAGGTTGTACTTCTCGTAGGAAGGGATCTCTACCAATTCAAACCCCAGCCGTTTCGCGGTCCGCTCGCTGAAAAAGTAGGAGCTTCCTTTGATCAGGGTTTCCTCTGCGACCTCTCCTTTTTCCACCAAGTCTGTCAAATGAAGCAGCCCTTCCAGATAATAAGTCAGGATGCGGCGGCGCAGGGGCGCACCGGCGGGCGTGCCCCGCAGCACAAAAAGGTAGTCGAAAGAAGTACCGTTGTGCAGTCCCCAAACCTTTTCATTGGGCGCATATACCAATAGCATAGGCGACAGATAGCGGTACAGCCCGATGAGCCTGAAGAAAGGCGTGAAGGCAAATTGTATCGCCGGGACAATGAGCAAGAGCAGCGGAATGTAAAAGAGCCAGTGCTCTGTGCCATACATGATGACTTTCCCGGTAAGGTAAGCGCCGGCAGCAAAAAGCAATAATGCCAGAATCCATTGTACGGCCTTGGGCCAGGTGTAAAATGTATTCATATCAGTCCTTGTAAAAGAGCCATTTGCCCAGTTCCTTAAGCGTCACTTTCTTACCGTACATGAGAATACCTACCCGGTAGATCCGCCCGGACAACCAGACAAAAAAGATCGCTGTGGCAGCCAGCAGGACGACCGACAGCACCACTTCCCAGACCGGAGGCGAAAAGGCCAGCCGGGCCGGCATCACAATTGGCGAAAAGAGCGGGAATATAGACGACCATACTGCCAAACTCGAATTGGGGGCCTGTATAGCCACAATCATAATGTAAAACGCCAGGATCACCGGAATGGTAATCGGGATGGTTAGGGATTGCCCTTCGCCCAGATCATCGCCCATGGCTGAGCCCACTGCCGCGAACATGGAGGAGTACAAAAAGTACCCGCCCAGGAAGAAGAAAATAAACATCGGCAGGATGAGCCACCAGTTGAGGCTTTTAAACTCCTCAATGGCAAGGGCGACCATAGCTTCTGTGTCCTCCGGGTTGAAATTGGCAGCGCCGGGCTGCTGTTGTGCCATTTCCATTTGCGCACTGGAATCAATGCCAAAGAGCAGGCTGCTCACCAGTATGATAATCGGGATCAGGATAGCCCAAATGGCGACCTGCGTCAGCCCTACCGCGCCAACGCCTACAATTTTGCCCAACATCAACTGAAAGGGGCGGACGCTGGAAATCATGACCTCTACAATACGGCTGGTCTTTTCTTCCATCACCGAGCGCATGACCATCATGCCATAGATAAAGACCACGATGTACATGATGATGCCCATGATGCCTCCAATGCCGGCGGCAATAGCTCCGGTGAGCTTACTGGCATCCGCGCTTTCGTCATCAATGGGCTCCGGCTCCAGCTCGATGCGGGTATCAATCGCTTCCAGTTGCTGAGGGTCTAGCTGAAGGGCTTCAATTTTGTAATCGCGCATTTGTCCCCGCACCCGGTCACGGATCAGCGCATCTATATCCAGGGAGGGCTGCTTGTCGGCATAGTAGTAAATAGTGTGGCGGGTAGCCATCACATCTTTGACCTTGGGCACGACAAGAATGCCATCGTAGTCGAAGTCATCAAAATTTTGGCGGAGGGTTTCCAGGTCCGTGTCCACAAATTTGAAGTACAAATTCTCTTCATCTTTGATAGACCGGTCGAAGATATTGCCTTCATCGATGATGGCAATGCGCCGGGAATCGTCGCTCTCATACTGAAAGATCAGGCCCGCCACTACGAAAAACAAGCCAAAGGCCAGCGGGGTCAGCAAGGTAGCCAAGATGAAGGAGCGGCGGGTCACCCGTGTGAGGTATTCCCGCTTTATGATGAGCCAAAGCTTATCCATGATCGTTGTTTAGGGTTAATTAGTTGACCTGACGAATGAAAATTTCGTTCAGTGTAGGCAGGATTTCCTGAAAGCGCTTCACAAAAACACCCCGGTCGAGCATCGCGCGGAGGAGGGTATTCGACTCGGTTGTTTCTGCCACTTGTACGGTGAGCCGCCCGGGCTGTTGATCAATAACTTTAGCCCGTTCCAGCAGGCCCTCCGGCAGCTCACCCTCGTATTCCAGTTCGAACAGGTTTTGCTTGAAGCGGTCTTTGACGGCGCTGACTTTGCCCTCCAGCACATTCTCGCCTTTGTTGATGAGTACGATGTGCTCGCAAATTTCCTCGACCTGCTCCATGCGGTGGGTGGAGAATATGATGCTCATGCCCTTCCCGCGCAAGCTGTGGATTTCGTCCTTGATCAGGTTGGTATTGACGGGGTCCAGCCCGGAAAAGGGCTCGTCCAGGATCAGCAGCTTAGGCTCGTGGACGACAGTCGCTATAAACTGAATCTTCTGCTGCATGCCCTTGGAGAGCTCTTCCACCTTTTTGTCCCACCAGTCCTCAATGCCAAATTTTTCCATCCAGCCGCTGATCTTGGCCTTGGCATCTGTAGCGGATAAGCCTTTGAGGCGGGCCAGGTAGGTCAGGTGCTCGCCCACTTTCATTTTGCGGTAAAGCCCCCGCTCCTCCGGCATATAGCCAATTTCCTCGGGGTGGCGGCTGTTGAGCTTTTCGCCATCCAGAAACACGGTGCCCTCATCGGCCCGGGTTATGGTGGTGATGATGCGGATAAGGGAAGTCTTGCCTGCTCCATTCGGTCCCAGGAGCCCAAAGATACTCCCGGCGGGCACTTCGAAACTCACGTCATTGACAGCGACGTGCTTTTCGTAAGCCTTCACAATATTTTGAATATCAAGTATAGGTCTGCTCACGGTTCAATAGGTTGTGGCAGGGAAGATAAGCCCATTTCTGCGGGGGACGCAAGAAATTCGGTTAGGGATTGGGATTTTTGGATGAATGGGTGGTTGAAATACAAAGCACCTTAAAGGAGATGCTACACTAAGTTAAAGTCAAAACGACTTCCTGTTTCCATAAGTTTTCTTAAAATTTCACTCCAATTCGTTTGGTACTAACCGTAAACAACACCCCATACCCGCCCTCAAAATTAGTAAACAGGTCATCCTTTGGCGGGAAAAACCCTCCGATCTCGTCATCTGGCACCGATGCCCGATACGCATTGTACTCCTCAGAGACGACCCGGATAAATACCGCTGCACTGTCAATGCTAAGGGTATCCACCGGGACAAAATCCTCAAATCGGGTAACTTGGGCGGGAACAATCAGGTTAAAGCGGACCGTGTCGTTTTCAATAAAAGGCTCGCTACCGCTGAGTGCAGTACGCACCCTGTCCCTGGCCAGTTGCCCATCAGCATACAAGTTGGCAAAAACACCGTAGGAGGCTGCATCCTGCCCCGTATGACTGAAGGATAAAGATATGTTGTATTGAGAAGCTGGCTCATTATAGTTGACCGTATAATCAAAGACATCAACCGGCGGGGGTAACAATACCACTTCCGACACCAGATCGGGGTAATCGTTATGGCGCACCCTTAGCTGATACTGGCTTCCCGGGGCGCCCAGTGTAGCTGGTGCTGAGACATATTGATCCTCTTCAAACTGAAGCTCTTCCAGAAAACCGCCGTTTTTGTAAAGCTCCACTACTGCATCTGAAATAAAATTAGCCGCAGAGGTATCCAATGCCTGCACCGTAGGAAAAAGGTAGGCAGATACAGGCCGGTCATTCTCAATGCGCGCAAAACAGACCAAAACGGGCGGAGCCGAAGGGAAAATCCCCTCATCGTATGGCCGCGTCAATTCACAGGCGATAAGCATTAGTAGTGGAGCAAGGAGTATTTTGTTGAATTTCATATGCTAAGCTATTTCCAGTCGAACGTCCGGCTGTAACTAAGTGAAGGAATAAAAGGGAACAGCCCGACAATGACAACCTCTGGCTGATCCTCTCCCAGGTATTGCCCATCCCGGCTGAAGCGGGGCGTTGACTCTATGCGGATGAAATAGGGGTTGATACGATTGTAGGCATTATAGATACTCAGGCTCAGGTCATGGGTAGGGCCTTCTTCCCTTTTCTGCCAGCGGTAGGTGCATCCGAGATCAAGCCGGTGGTAAGAAGGCAGGGTGACATTATTGCGCTGATCGTTGATACGGGCGCCACCGGGGAAAAAAATATCCTCAAATGCAATATTCGTATTGGGTATTTTGGCGGTGGGCAAAGTGATATGACTACCCGTTTGATAGCTCCAGGTGGCTGAAAATTGCCATTTTTCGGACACCGCATACAAGAGCACTACGGAGCAATCATGACGCCTGTCAAAGCGGAAGGGGAACCATTCCCCCTGATTGATCTGATCGAACTGCCGCTGGCTCTTCGACCAGGTGTAAGACAGCCAGCCGGTAAGCGGGCCTTCCTGCTTTCGTAGCAATAATTCCAGCCCATCTACCCGTCCTTCTCCATTAAACTCCAGGAGCTCTTCCCAGCGGTACACCTCCTCCAACCCACTATTGCCCACGGCCTTTAATTCCGTAAGGCCTGACATGCGCCGGTGAAAGGCTTCCAATGCTACCTCATAACGCGCGCTGGGATCCAACCACCTAATGCCCATTGCCACCTGTGCGCCCTGTTGCGGGGGAGCCGAAGCGGTGGCTCCCAACCAGATTTCATTAGCTTGCCCGGCATTACCCCCCGTAATCAAATGCATAAATTGCTGCCCGTAATTGGCGCTTAGGCTCGCCCATAATCCTTTGCCCACGCGGCTTTCAAATTCTAATCGGGGCTCCAGCGATAAAAAGGTGGTATCTGAAGCCTGATGCACCACCTGCCGAATGCCCAACCGAATATCCGTAGCATTGCCCAGCCGGATGTTCATGTCTGAAAAATAGTTCTGCTGAAAAGCCCGGGCATCACTCAACAGGAGCGTGGCAGACCGACCTTCACTCTGAAAAGTACTCTGCGGGGTGAACCGCTGAATAACCTGCTCGGTGCCCAAAATAAAACTTAGATTCCGGTGGGTGTATTTGGCGAAGGCCCGTATCCCAAAATCCTGATTGGATGAGGCATTGGCATTGAAAGATGCTGTCGTCAAACCATTCGCAAAGAGATTCATCTCCCGCTGATAACCTGAAAAGCGATACCGGGTATAGTAAATGATACTCTGCAGTGACCAACGATCGCTTAGAAAGGCTGCGTACCTCAATGATGCCGTTTGATTGCCCCATTTCACTCCAATTGCTTCTTCAGATCTGATTCGTTCCTGATTGCCCAGGCTGCCACCCGTAAGGACTTCTTCCACCTGACTGTCATCCAAACTACTATAGTAGCTTAAGTAAACCCTGTGGTTATCATTTATCCGGTGGGTAAGCTTTCCGTTTAGGTCGTACATGAGGTAACGCTGTTTGAAATCCTGGCCCGAAAATGCGTTAAACAAGACGCCTAACCAGGAAGAGCGGGCCGAAAGCAGAAAGCTGGTCTTATCTGTTTTGAGTGGCCCCTCTACCAGGAAGCGGCCCAGTAAAGGGCTAATAGTTGCTTTGCCCTCCCAATGCTTTAGGTTGCCCTCGCGCGTCCGGATATCAATCAGACCGGATAACCGCCCTCCATACTTTGCCGGCCAGCTTGCCTTGTAGACATCAAAGTGCTTAATCGCGTCTGTGTTGAATACGGATAAATACGCCCCGAAATGGCTAAGATTGTACACCGGAGCCCCATCCATTAAAACCAGATTCTGATCGGGGCTGCCCCCACGTACCAGCAAACCAGTAGTGCCTTCTACGCCCTGCGCAATACCCGGCAGCAGCGTAATCGTTTTGAGCAAATCAGCTTCGCCACCTAGCTGAGGCAGCAACTGAAGCGTTGAAACAGGCAAAGAGACCCTGCCAAGTTTCGGCACGCCGTGATTAGAATAAGAAGACACTTCCACCTGAGGCAGGAAATTCGAAGTGCTCAGCTCAATGTTTAAAGCCTTCCCTTCTTCGAAGACTCCACAGATCAATTGGGGCTCATAACCGATGTACTGCGTACGTAAGCAACCATATGTGCCGGGCAGGCTCAAAGTAAAAAAGCCGTACTCGTCAGAAATACTGTATGCTTTGCTCAATGTATCCTGTATGACCGCTCCGATGATAGGCTCGTGGGAGTTTTCGGATTTAATGGAGCCGTGAATATTGAGCATCCTTTGTTGCGCAGATACCGTAACGGATGCCACCAGAAAGAGAAGCGTATAGCATTTACCTTTCACGAGAAACCAGCTTTATTGTTAGGAGCCCGGTCGGCGAGACAGGCTTTTTATGTAACGGTACCCCCACAAAGTTTAGCTCAGATACGATCAGCATTAACACTAATACTGAAGGCTTAGAATAGCCCAATCTTATTGAATCGTCTTGTGTAATGGCGATAGCTCGTTATAAAATGAACCCGTTTCGCCTAAAACGTGAAACCAAACTAAAGATTAAACTTGTTTGATCGTAGACATTACCAGAAAACCAAATGATGAACAGAGACACGATTACTATTGGAATATGTTTTATGCTTCTTCTATCGACAAGTTGCATAAAAGATCAAGGCATTAATGATGACGAAGGTGAAGCGCTTCCTGATACAACATGGCTGAGTTCCAATTATTCTTTAAGTCTGGAAGGGACTTTATCAACCTACAGCGATGAAGATATAGGATATGACTTTTGTACCGATGTCAGCACAAGGAGTATTTCAACTTATAAGCTTTACGGTGACTCCACAGTAGTTTACGAAGTGCTATTAAGCCCGCTTAATATCGTTAACCAACCGAAAGTGCTCAGCTATGCGTTCTACGTGTACTGGAATCGATTTGAAGAGACAGATCTTTCGCTTTACAATGCTGTCACTGATATCATTGAAGGCAACTCCTCGCGGAAATATCATTTGCAATTTTCGATAAGGGATGAGGATGTAAGTTACTCCAATAGCTTTTTCTATACAGAGCGTACTACAAACACTGATGCCGATTCTGATTCGGAATCAATCCTTCGCATCCCTGAGAACATTGATTGCAGGGTTTACGGAGAAAGGGTATGCGAATTAAATTTTCAGTACTCCGGATTCGTTTATTCCAATGGCAAAGCAGATTCCTTATTTGTGGATTATTTCGATTTGCAACTCTTTTTGCCTTTGTCGTTGTGAGCCGGGTGCCTCCCGTTCTAAGTGCCAGGCATCATCGAAGCATTTATCTTTTTTGCAAAGCCCTACATCCGGCGCACCTTCCCTTCCTGTTGCGCTTGGCTGGCTGGCTTCTCCGTCTTAAGGTCCAGGATATTACCCATGTGGTAGCAGGTGCGGCAGCGGGCCTCATAGGTGTCCTTTTCACCCAGCACTACGGTGTGGTCATCTGCTGAGAGGCGGTAGGAATGGGTGGCCAGATTGCCGCAGTGCTGACAGATGGCGTGCACTTTGGTGATGTACTCCGCCACGGCCAGCAGATTGGGCATCGGGCCGAAGGGCTTGCCCCGGAAGTCCATATCCAAGCCCGCCACAATAACCCGCAAGCCGCGCAGGGCCAGCATCTGACAGACCTCCGGCAGGTCCTCATCAAAGAACTGTGCCTCGTCTACGCCGATGACGTTGACGCCATCGGTCAGCTCCAGCAGGCGGCGGGAGTGCTCGATGGGCGTGGAGAGGATGTAGTTGGCATCGTGGGACACCACTTTGGCCTCATCGTAGCGCGTATCCACCTTGGGCTTGAAGATTTCCACCCGCTGATTGGCAATTTTGGCGCGCTTCAGGCGGCGGATCAATTCCTCGGTCTTACCGGAAAACATGGACCCGCAGATGATTTCTATCCATCCGCTGCGCTGTCCCTTAAAATGCGGTTCTAAAAACATAGGCTCAGGGTTGAACGCCTAAAGTTACGGCACCGGGAAGGGATTAAAAAATAATCCGGAGCATGGGCCTGATTTTTCTGCCCCATCTTATGGAAAAGTGCGCTGCTGCAAAGGTGTGAACTTGACTGGCTCTGCTAATGTTACTAACTTTGATCTTCCGGTGGAATAGCCGGTGTGTCTAAATGATAAATATTGGTCCGCCATGATAAAAGTTGCAGAAAGCGCAAAAAGCCAGATTGCAGAGATTCGTAAAGCCAAGAATTACGGAGCCGATTACTTTGTCCGGGTATGGGTCACGAGCGGGGGCTGTTCCGGGCTAACCTATCAACTGGAGTTTTCCAATGAGGCTAAAGCCGATGATCAGGTCTTTGAAGACAACGGCGAGAAAGTCGTCACCGATCTGCGCAGCTTCATTTACCTTTGTAACACCACGCTGGAGTTTTCCGGCGGGCTCAATGGGGAGGGCTTTGTATTCAACAACCCGAATGCCTCCCGTACCTGCGCCTGCGGAGAGAGCTTTGCTGTTTAGGAAAAGAGTTTTAAACCCACTACTTGCTTATGTTTATTGTCGATGCTTTCCACAAATCGGGTAGTGGGCTCTGTTTCTGTTAATTGCTTTACAACGCCCAATAGTCAATTTGTACGGAGCTATTATTAATCCCAAACTGTAAAATGGTATGGTACAAATTGCAAACCCAATCTACGATGTGGTATTCAAATACCTCATGCGCGACGAGAAACTAGCTCGTCTTTTACTGTCTGCCATTATTGGAGAAGAAGTCATCAGCCTTGACTTTCGCCCGACTGAGCATCACTTCCCCCTTGGGGAGAACCTGATGGTGCTTCGGATGGATTTCAGCGCCAGGATAAGGTATGCCAATGGAGAGGAGCAACTGATCATCCTGGAGTTGCAAAAAGCCAAGCTTGCCACGGATATCATGCGCTTCCGGCGTTACCTGGGCGAACAGTACAGGAATAAGAACAACGTTGTACAGGAGTCTCCGGAAGATTATGCTTCCAGGCAGGCACTGCCTATACTGAGCATCTACTTTCTCGGGCATAAGCTTGAACATACTACTGCTCCGGTTATCCGGGTTAACCGGCAGTACATTGATGCGGCTACCGGAGAAGAAATTGAAGGCCGGGAAATCTTCATCGAAAGCCTCACGCACGATAGCATCATCATCCAAATCCCTTATCTGAAAGGGCACCGGCGCACCGAACTGGAGCAGCTGCTTGCGCTTTTTGACCAATCCTATGCTACCAACGACCGGCACATGCTGCATATTGAAGAAACCGAGCTGCCCGAACGGTACCGTCCCCTGCTACGACGCCTGCAACAGGCCATTGCGGAACCGGTGGTCAGAGAAATCATGGATGCCGAAGATGACCTGATTGAAGAGTTCAAAGATTACCAGCGGCAATTAGCCGATAAAGAACTACAACTTACCAAAGTAGAGCTGGAGATAGCCAAAAAGGAGGAGGTCATTTCACAGAAGGAGGAAGTCATTTCACAGAAAGAGGAGGTGCTTTCCCGGAAAGAGGAAGAGCTGCAGCAAGCCCGTCAGCAGTTACAACTGGCGATCAAAACACTTTTCGAGGCAGGGCAGACACCGGAGCACATAGCAGGAATTATGAATTTGCCTTTGGAAAAGGTAAAACAATTGCTAAATTGAAGCAGTTCCTTTTGCATAAAACCGTCAATTGTATTGATCCAATGCCTGACTCCTTTTGTTCTACTTCAGCTACCAACGCCTGACCGCCTATGCTACGCATCGGATATGACGCAAGGCAGTTGTACAATAATTTTACCGGGCCCGGCAACTACAGCCGTACGCTCCTCTCCAATCTCGCGGAGTACTATCCGGACAATGCCTATTTCCTGTATACGCCGCGCCTGACCCGTAACGAAGAGACGCAGTTCTTCCTCAACAGTGCCTTGTACAATACCCACATGCCCCGCCGAAAAGGGTTCCCGCTGCTATGGCAAAATTTTGGCATCAAACGTGACCTGAAGCGGCAACGCATACAGCTCTTTCACGGTCTTAATCAGTCTCTGCCCTTTGGCTTATCCAAAACGGGAATTAAAAGTGTGATCACGGTGCATGACCTGATTTTCAAACGATTCCCTAAGCAGTATACTTTTTCGCGCCGGCTGGCGCTTGACTTCAGACTTAAGTACGCTTGCCGGGAGGCAGACCACATCGTAGCTATTAGCGAAAATACCCGGCAGGACCTGCTGCACTTTTATGAGGTGCCACCGGAGAAGGTATCGGTTATTTACCAGTCCTGCCACGAGCGCTATATGCAGGAACGGTCAAATAAAACCCTGGAAGCGGTAAGGCAGCGGTACCAGTTACCTAAAGAATATATTTTATCGGTGGGTGCCATCATACCACGCAAGAATTTATCCGGGGCCATCAAAGCATTATCCATAATGCCTGCATCAGAACGGATTCCACTTGTAGTTGTGGGCAGAGGTGCCAGGCATAAGCAGCAAATCCTTCGTTTGGCCAAGCAACTGCAACTCAGCGATCATATCCACTTTGCAGATGTCCGCTTTAACGACCTCCCGGCAGTCTACCAAAGTGCCTCTCTTTTTGTCTATCCTTCGCTTTATGAGGGCTTCGGTATTCCTATTCTCGAAGCGCTGTTTAGCAAAGTCCCGGTTTTGACGTCCGATACCGCTTCCCTGCCTGAAGCAGGCGGCCCCGGAGCACATCTGACAGACCCCACACAACCCGAAGCTATTGCCGAGGGTATCCGAAAAGTGCTTACCGATACCGAATACCAGGCCCGGCTCATCCATGACGGCTTTGAACATGCCCAACAATTCCTGGGCGAGCCCCTTTCCGAAAAAATGATTGATCTGTACGAAGAGCTGATTGGAAAGGAATACCTGACCCCGGAACAGATAACTTAACCTCCTCCCTTCATCCAAACATCGCGTTGTGGGAATGGAATGGTGACACCATTTTCCCGGAAAGCGTGGTCAACCTTAAAACGCATATCACTCTTGACATCCTCGATTCGGATGAACTCGTGCGACCAGAAGTGGAGCTCAAAGTCGAGGGAAGAGTCTCCAAAATCCACAAAACGCACAAAAGGTGCCGGGTGGCGGATGACTTCCGCATTGCTCCGCGCGATATCCAGCAGCAACTGCTTGACAAGCTCCGTATCCGATCCGTAGGCCACACCCACCTTAATGTAAAAGCGGGCCTTATTGTCGTTGTGGCTCCAGTTGACAAAATGCTGAACGATCAGGCGGGAGTTGGGGACAATCACAACGATGTTATCACGGGTCTCCACCAGCGAAGTCCGCACGCCAATCCGTTTTACCGTACCGATAAGGCCGTCCACTTCCACTACATCACCGACCTCTGCCCGGCGCTCGAACAACAGGATCACACCAGAGAACAAATCCTTGAACGTTTCCTGAAGGCCTAGCCCCACGCCCACCAGTAGCGCCGCTGCACCGCCCCAAATCAGGGTAAGCGTAAAGCCAAGTGCCTCCAGCGCCATCAGCCCGGCAATGATATAGACGAAGTATTGCAGCAGCTGATTGAAGGCATACTGCGAGCCCACATTAATCTGCTTGCTCCGGTAGTACTGACTGAGGATAAGCTGAATGATCATCCAACTGAACAATCGCGCCAGCACAATAATGAACGCCGCATTCAGAAGATTGGAGACTGAGAAATTCCGGGTTTGCCCGTCCTCCGCACCAGCGGGTTTATAAGTGTAAAACACCCAGTCTATTTCAAAAGCCTGTACAATAAAGAGCAGCGCCAGGATGTATACGGCATATTGTACCGTACGATTCGTCTTGTTTTTGGAATCCGTTTGATAGCGGTCCAACTCCACGGGGTCTTCCCTCCGGTTACGATAATAATTGGTAACCAGCAGACGCGAAATGACGAAGTCCAGCAGGCGGGCAAACTGCCAGATCAGCATCGCCTGAACGAAAGTGGAGATGAACAGGTTGGGGGCATTCTCATTGGTAGTCTCCACCAGCTGCCGGTCGAGTTGCAGCACCGCAATTAGCGCGACGGCTGCCATCAGGACCAGTAAGGTGCCTAAAATCCGGCGGGCTTTGCGGCGTTCCTCCTGTGGCAGCTCCAGGTGAGCGGCAATTTTTGGAAAAAGCCGGCGGGCGACCAGCCAGTACAGGAAAGCAAGCACAATCAGAATACTGGTACCCAGCACCACCTGCCCCAGGCGCAGCGCCCATCCATTGTACTCCAGTATTATCTGATCAAATATCTCCTGCATAGCCCTGATCTTGACGGAAAGTTAAGCAGACCGTTGTTGAAAACGGAATGGATGACTAAATATTTGCATATTCTTTACTGCCGGGCAGGGTCAACTTTACTCTTGCATAATTTGTATCTTTAGGCGCAACCAAAACGTCGTTACATGCTGAAACCACTGGCTCAGGTCATCTCCGTACTTTTCCACCCCCTATTGATTGTGACCTACATGCTGGTTCTCCTCTTGCTGATCAATCCCTACCTCTTCGGAGTATACAGCATTGGCGATAAGTTTAGCAAGCTGCTCATTCTGCAGGTGTTCCTGTCTACCTTTTTTATTCCCGGGTTTGCTGTAGCCATGCTGCGCTTTACCGGGCTGGTGAGTTCCCTGGAGATGAAGACGAAGCAGGAGCGCATCGGCCCCTACGTCATCACGGGCATGTTTTACATTTGGATGTTCCGCAACTTCCTGGGCAATGCACAGGTGCCTAATGCCTTTTCCGCTTTTCTGCTGGGGGCAGCGATTGGCCTGTTTATTGCTTTTTTCATCAATATCTTTTCCAAAATCAGTGCGCACGCTGTGGGTATGGGCGGCCTGTTGGGTATGGTAGTCATTACCCTGCTGCTCTTTAGCCACGACACCTTCCTCATCAATCTTGGCGCAATCGGCGTCTATGAAGTCAGCATGTACTGGGTGCTGATGCTTACAGTGCTCCTGGCCGGGCTCGTTGGCACCTGCCGCCTCATTCTGCAGGCGCATGAACCAACTGACCTCTACGGCGGTTACCTCGTCGGATTCGTATCGCAATTTATCGCGCTGCGCTTCATGTTTTAGGACTCAAAACCAACCCATTATGAAAGATCGCATCCTCATTGTTGGCGCCGGGCTAGTAGGCTCGCTTTGGGCCGTACTGCTTGTCAAGCGTGGCTATCAGGTTGATGTATTTGAACTCCGCGATGACCCCCGGAAGGCAGGCTTCAAAGGTGGGCGGTCCATCAACCTGGCTATGAGCGACCGGGGGTGGAAAGCCATGGAACGGGCTGGCATTAAAGATACGATCCGGCAACAGGCCATCCCGATGCGGGGCAGAAAAATGCATGATACCGCCGGGCAGCTTACCTTTCAGCCCTATGGCGACCAAGACCAGGCCATCTACTCTGTCTCCCGGGGCGGGCTCAATATTGAGCTGATCGATATCGCCGATCAGTACGACAACCTGAAATTTCACTTTGGATATAAGTGCCTTGGCGTAGTGGCTGAGGAAGCCAAAGCGCACTTTGAGCACCGGGATACCGGCGAGCACCTGACGGTAAATGCGGACCGGATATTCGGCACTGACGGTGCATTCTCAGCAGTGCGGCGAAGCCTTATGAAAGCCCTCCCCCGTTTCAATTACAGTCAGTCCTTCCTGGACTATGGCTATAAGGAACTGCACATACCTCCTACAACGGATGGCAGGCACGCACTTGACCCCCATGCACTCCACATTTGGCCACGGGGCCAGTTCATGATGATCGCTTTGCCTAATGTTGATGGCAGCTTCACCGGCACGCTGTTCCTGGCCTATGAGGGGCAAACCCCGGCTTTCGATCAGTTGAATACGGATGAGGAGATCATGGCCTTCTTCCAAACTTACTTTGCAGATGCCATCCCACTTATCCCCAACCTGCTGGAAGAATTTCGCGAGAACCCGACTTCTTCCCTGGTCACCATTCGCTGCAGCCCCTGGCGCTACGAGGATAAGGTCCTGATCATGGGCGATGCTTCCCACGCTATCGTTCCTTTCTACGGGCAGGGCATGAATTCTGGTTTTGAAGACTGTACCTTACTCGATGAGCTCATTGACGCTCACGATGGCAACTGGACGGAGATCATCGAAGCCTTCAATCATTCGCGGATCAAAGATGCCAACGCTATTGCCGACCTTGCCCTGCGCAATTTTATAGAAATGCGGGATAAGGTGGCAGACCCCAAATTCCTGTTGCGTAAGGAAATCGCTGCTCATTTTAACAAGATTTACCCGGAGTTCCTGCCGCTTTACTCACAGGTGACCTTCAGCCATATCCCCTATAGCGAAGCACTGGAGGAAGGGCATGCGCAGGACGCCCTTTTTGAGGAAATACTGGTGCTGGATGGCATTGAGCACAACTGGAAAGACAATCCCGAAGTTGACCGTATTTTCAGAAAATGGATGCAGGGGCGCCCGGTGCTGGCAACCAGCTAATACAAAACAGCCCTCAGCGCAGCGGAGCACTGAGGGCTGTTATCATTTTTGCATAACTTTTCTTATTTCTCCTCTTCCGGAGCTTTTCCCTCCATCCAGCCTTTCGTGAGGGCAACTTCCTGTAGCTGCTCCACGATGGTGCCCAGCTCTTCCGGGTAACCATAGTAGAGTTTGATTTTTTTCTGTTTGCCCTCATGCTCAAAGGTGAGGTATGTGGTCGGCAAATCCGTCACGTTATCGGTATACTCCCGCTCGTACTGATACAGATCGGCCTCAATCAGGCGGGAAAAAACCATGTTGGTGGTATCTGCCGAATAAGTCCGGTGGTGCTCCCCTTCCGGCTCTACGAAGCGGCGCCCATTGAAAGTAGCCGAACCATCGCCTTTAAGCGAGAAAACATAGGTAGGGCACTGGCCAAAGCAGCCTGTTTTCGCAATTTCGATAGAGGTGGTGGGCTCGTACTCATATTTACCGCTGCCGCACTTCTGTGCCGTAAACAACAGAAAGGCACTTGCCAGCATTAAAGTTAGTCGGATTGGACTTTTCATAGATTTCATTTTTGCCGCAAGATATTAATTCCTTGCCTTATCCACCACTTTGAAAAGGGTTCCGCTCTCCACCTGCGTATTGAGCTCCATCCCATTCAAGATAGCAAACTCTTCCAGACGATCATTCGGGATCCCATTGCTGGTCAGCAGGCTACGCAGGTTGGTGGTGCGCGGCGCTTTTACGATTTTGATGCGTTCTGGCTGTACATTGATCCTGGAGGCATCCGTCAGGCGGTCAAAACCGTTCATCGTGCGCAGGAAGCTGCTTTCGTAGTTGCCATACTGCTGCTGATACGCCATGCCCAGTAGCTGGTATACCCGCCCTTCGTACTCAATAAAGTAAAGCAGAATATTGATGACCTGCTGATTCTGCTCATCCACCTGACGCCCCTGTACCACACGGGCATTCAGTCCGTTAACCTGCCGGTTATTCCGGCTCGTCACTTCAAACTGATGGGTTTCCATATAGGCCTGTTCTGCCTGAGTCAGGTTATTCTTAGAAGACAACGAGAGGGTCATAAGGGCATTACCATCTTCAGGTGCCATTTGTACCTGACTGGGCGTATTGACCGTCCGCCAGCCATTTGGAATGGGATACTGGAACTTGAGGTCAGGATGATAAAAAGTATTGCGTTCCACATAGCCCTGACGGGGGTCTTCGCCGTAGAGCAGCCCATCGATCATATTCAGGTAAGAATCACGCCCTACCTTTAAATTACGGCCATTGGAGCGCTGCTGCCACTTTTGGGCCAGAGCCTTGGTATTTTCGTACCGGTTAGCCGGGTCTGGGTGCGTAGACATGAACGTTGGCAGCCGCCCTCCGCTCTGATCGGTCAGGCGCTTCAGTGTTTGGAAAAAGTCGGCCATTTCCCTGGCATCATAACCTATTTTCGTAGAGTATTCCACGCCCAGCCGGTCGGACTCGGTCTCCGCATCCCGGCCATATTTCAGAAACAGCAGCCCCAAACCCTGGCTCGCCACATCTGCAAACTCCGCAAACTTAGGAGAGACGATGATGCCGGCAATCAGCCCTACCTGGCCAAGCATCTGACGGCTGTACTGCCGGGCCGAATGCCGGGCGGTCACGTGCCCGATTTCGTGCCCAAGCACCCCTGCAAACTCAGCTTCGTTATTGAAGTGAGCCATAATCCCCCGGGTGAAGTAGACGAAACCTCCCGGTACTGCAAAAGCGTTCACTACCGGCGAATCCAGCACCTTAAACTCATAGGGCAGGTCCGGCCGGTGAGAAATCCGGGCCATTAACCGGCCCTGAGTCGTAATAAACTGCTGGATTTTATCATCTTCGTATAATCCATAAGAGGCAACGACCTGAGGGTCATAACTAATACCCATTTGCACCTCCTGCTCTTTGCTGAGCAACATGAATTCCTTTTTGCCCGTCACCGGGTTGGTGGCGCACGAAGCCAGAAAACCGGCGCACAACAAAAGGAAGGAAAACTTCATAAGAATGGGGTGTAGAGTTATCATAGTTCTTCAGCTTTGTCTTGTTTCGTTTGGTTGACATAAGCTAAAATAATAAAAGCTCACTACAAATGACACAAACCATTTGGATATATGTATCACTGGTCGCCATGGGGGGTGCCCTGTTGCTGTATGGCCTGCTCAAAATGATAGCGGGCTACAAAAAGCGCAAGCTCCAGCGATTAGAGGAAATAGAAACCCTGAACCCTGTCAAAACCGTTTCTCCTCCCGGGGATTCACCGGAAGCTTCCCTGGAACGGGCCGCCGACAATATCTCCGGGCGCTTCAGCATCATCAGAAAAGGAACAATCACCTTCTCTATCCTCATAATCATTCTGATTGGGGTACTGCCCTTCTCCACGAAGCTCCCCATTACTTCAATCTCTCTACTGATTTCTGCCTTCGGTATCGTTTTGGGTATCGCTGCCAGACCAGTCATTGAGAATTTCATTTCCGGCATCCTCCTTAGCTTTTCCTCCGCCATCCGGTTGGGTGATACAGTGGTTATAGATGGATACTACGGTACGGTTGAGGATATCTCCATGCTGCATACGACCGTCAAAACCTGGGACTGGAAACGATACATCGTTGCGAATTCAGATATGCTAAAGCGGGAGGTTATCAATTTTTCTGTCCATGACACCTACATCTGGGCGCATGTGGAGTTTTTTATTTCTCCGGAAGCTGACCTCTCCAGCGTCCGCTATACGGCTATGCGCATCGCTGAACAGTACAACGCCAGCCAGGTCAAGGAAAAACCCCGGTTTTGGGTAATGGAAATGGGCGAGAAAGCCATTAAATGCTGGATCGCTGCCTGGGCAACGTCTCCGGCCAATGCCTGGTCCGTGCAGCACAACATCCGCACAGACCTCATGGTAGCGCTGCAGGAGATGGGCATTGCCACCCACCTCCATCAACACCAATTACAGTCGGATTACCCCTTTGACACCAAAGGGTAGTAAATACGAGTCAGCCATTTGGAAGTATCCGGCTCTGATGCCGGGTCCGTGACGTATTCTTCGATAGCAGGCACTCCGGCCTCAAGGCCATGCTGCTTGCAGTAGCCTTCTATAGCCATGTGGGCTGCTCCCAGTCCTTCATACCCACCATAATATTCAATGAGAAGGGCCTCGTTTTCGGCAATCGCAATGGTTTGAAAACCTTCCAGCTGATGGGCTTCTGCCAGTGGAATAGCCTGAGCGCAATCGGTGGTGCCGGTGGCTTCGTCCCAGGTATAATACAGCCCGCATGGCATACCAGCCATCGTCAGCCCTGCCTGTTCTACAGCCTGATAGACTTTCGGGGTATTGGCACCAAAAACGTCGGTCATTTCCGACATATCCACCGTTTGCCGTAAGGCTATGAAATGGCGCAACGGCAGCTCAACCGGCCGTACCCTGAACTGAGGCGCAGCGGCAGCCTTCGCCTCCACCTGCTCCTTCAGCAACTCCAGCCCTCTGTCGTAATCCTTCTCAATCGCACCTTCAAAGTCCTGAAACAGCAGCATCGCATTGAAAGGGTAAGGGAACTCTGTATGAAACGCCCAAGTGGTTTCCGTACCACCATCTACCGGCTTGAACGTCCAGGCTGCATCTGCCCCGCCCTGCCCTTTGAAGTCTACGTGCGTCGTCAGCTTTTCCGGTGCAGAAGAAGAGGTAATTTCCATACGGCCCTCACCAGAAACTTCTCCTTTCCAGGAATAAAATGCGCCTGCGCCTACTGAAGGGTTGCCCATTGTGACTTTCATGGCTGGGTCCATTTCCTTCCAGGGTGACCAGGATTCCCAGGTTTTCAGGTCATTCACGGTATTGAAAACCATTTCCTGTGGTGCTTCAATAATGGTGGAACGGCTGAGGGACACTTCGCGGGGGGCAATAAGCCCTCCAATAGCGAACAGGCCGATAAGCCCGGCCAGAATAAATAAACCAATTTTGAGGATTTGCATAATATGTAATAGGTTTTAGTGACGGGTGGACTAGACGAATTGTCAATCTACTGTAAAAATAAACAATTGTTTTAAATAAATCAATCGTAAAACAAATATTTATTTTCGCAATTCAAGCGCCGCTGTCGTGCCCAATCCTAGTTCATCGGGTCAACCAAAGGTTTCATCCAAAAGTAGAAAAGAGTATACCCTGGGGTGGCGCACCTTTCCGCACAATTTGCGTACTTTGGAAGCGAACCCACAATTGCCTCAATCCAAACCTTATGCACCGCCTAAGCATACTACTGTTCCCATTGCTGTTCTGCACCCTGCTGCGGGCACAGAGTGATGTACAGATTAAGGTGTACGACTTTGAGGATGGGCTGAGCCACCGTATTGTCTCAAAAATTTTGCAGGATAGCGCCGGCTTTATCTGGATGGCTACCATCAACGGGCTCAACCGGTTTGACGGGTATGAATTCGTCACCTACACGCCGCAGTCCCCCTCCACCTATCTGCCACACGAATCCTTTTCCGATATGGTTATCGATGCCGAGCAGCGGTTGTGGCTGGGCAGCCCCAATTATATCACCCGCTTTGATCCGGGCAACAACCAATTTGAAGACTATAAGATCAAAGAAGGCGATGTACGCATACGGGAAGCGGTAGTCCCGCATGATCTCACGCTTGGTCTCGGCGGGCAGATCTGGTCGGCGGCTTACCATGAAGAAACAGCCACTACGCACCTTTTGCTCATGCAGCCGGATGGTCGTTATGAGGAGCTGTCACGACTTGCCGGCAGGCACATCGGGCGCCCCATGGCTCAGGTCCGGCAAAAGTTATTGCTCGGGGCCGTAGGCAATGAGCTCTGGGAACTCAGTGCTACAGGCCGTGTGCTGCAGCGGCATATTGTGCCGGTACCGGAAAGCAACCGTATCGTACAAATCGCTGGAACGGATGCCTTGGTTTATGTTCTATGTGCTGATGGACAACTTTTCACCTTTGACCTGGCACAGGAAACCTTCAGCGAACACCCTGCCAGTATTCGTAATGCCGTTGCTTCCGCTCTTCTGGTGGAGCAGGATGGCAGCCTGTGGGTCGGCTGCCGGGGTATGTTGCTGTATTACAATGCCCTGCTGGGTAGCGTCGAAAACTTTGCGCCCAAAATTCGGTCCATTACCAAAAATACTGCTACCTACCGGCAGATTTTCCGCGATCAGTCTGGCGTGGTTTGGGTGGCTTCGGATTTTGGTGCTATACGGATCGTGCAGGCAGAACAACTCTTTGCCCATTACCTCGAAGGCGGCAGTGAGTATTGCAGCAACATTTACTGCAGCACCCGCGGGATTACCGAGGACGATGATGGGAATATCTACTTTTCCTACTACAGTTCCATCCATGTGCTTGAGCCGGAAACCGATGGGCTCCGCCCGCTTTTCCCTTTCAATGACTATTTCAATTCCCCTTTTGGGCTGACCTACTTTGATGGGGCGCTTTATACCGGAAACGGCAAGCGGATCGACCTGGAAACACTACAGGTGCGTGATATTCTCAAAAAGCCGGATAAAGACCTCGGCCATGTGGTCGTGGCCCCCGACAGCACGCTTTGGATGGGCTATCTGCAGTGGCTTTATCAATATGAGCCCACCACAGACCACCTTATTCCTTTTGAAGATGAGGTGGGGCAATGGGATAGTTTAGACGGCAACATCAGCTACCTCCACTTCAATGCCTCCGGCGACCGCCTCTGGGTAGGCACACTCGACAATGGGCTCCACGAAATCGTGCCGGGGCAGGGCCGGGTGGCTCACTATCATACCGGAAAAGACAGCCCGGTGCCTCTTCGGAGCAATCAGGTGAATGCCATCTACGAGGATAAAGCTGGTAAGCTATGGATCGGATCGGGTGAAGGGCTCCATTGCATCCTTCCCGGGCAGGACAGCCTGGTCATTTACACCACAGCAGATGGGCTATCGAACGACTTCATCAATGGTATTTTGCCGGAAGGCGACTCCTGCCTTTGGGTGAGTACGGACAACGGGCTGAGCCGGATGGCCGTGCCCAATGGCTCCTGCACCAACTACTATGTGGAAGACGGGCTGACAGCGAATGAGTTCAACCGGATTTCCTTCTACCGCTCCCGGGCAGGACGGCTCTACTTTGGCGGATTGAACGGCATCAATGCCTTCTTCCCCGGCCCGCAGTTTCAGGAGCAACAGCTCGAAGACCAGGAAGCACACCTGCTGCTGACCCACTTTAGCAAATACGATGTCGCAGAGGACACCCTCATTCAGCGCAATTACGGATTAGATCCCGGTGAGCGGGTAGACCTCTCTCCCTGGGACCGCATTTTCTCTTTTGGCTTTGCACTGGCTGACTACCGGCAGCCACTCGAAAACACCTATAGCTATAAACTCGAAGGATACGAGGAGGAGTGGAGCCCACCTGCCACCACCACCCTGGTGCGCTACAACAACATCCCTGCCGGCAGCTATACCTTCCGGGTCCGAGCCAAAGCCGGGGCGAACAGCCCTAACTGGAATCAGAGGGAACTAGCTATACCTGTGGTCGTCCACGAAGCCTTTTACAATACCTGGTGGTTTTGGGTGCTGTGCACGCTCTTGCTCAGCAGTGCCGTTTTTGGCGTTATGCGCTGGCGGATCATCCTCGCCCACCGCCGGGAGCAGGAACTGGAAGCCCTGGTACAGGAACGCACCAAAGAACTGGAAAAGGAAAAGCAAAAGTCCGAAGAACTCCTGCTCAATATCCTGCCTGAAGAAACCGCCCGGGAACTCAAAGAGTTTGGTTTTGCCAAAGCCAAGCGGCATGAATTGGTCACAGTCATGTTCTCTGACTTCAAAGGTTTCAGCCATATCTCAGAGGGCATGGAACCGGAGGACCTGGTCGCCGAGATTGACCACTGCTTCCGCGCCTTTGATGAGATCATGGAAAAATACGGCCTGGAGAAGATCAAAACCGTAGGCGATGCCTACCTCGCCGTAGGCGGCATGCGGGACACGGATGAAGATGAAGCCGTGCGCGTGACCCTGGCTGCTATGGAGATTCAGGAATTCATGGCGGGCCTGAAAATACAACGGGAAGCCGAAGGGCGTACCTGCTTTGAAGCCCGTATCGGCATACATACCGGACCGGTAGTTGCAGGCATCGTAGGCATCAAAAAATTTGCCTACGATATCTGGGGCGACACCGTCAACCTTGCCGCCCGCATGGAAACCAGCGGAGAAGCCGGAAAAGTCAATGTTTCCGAGGCTACTCATGCCTTTATACAGGACTTCTTCAGCTTTTCGCGAAACGGAAAATATACCGAAACAAAGGGGCAGGATATTGACATGTATTTTGTAGATGCGTATCTTGGGGACTAATTCCGGTCTCCCTTTTCCCTCCTTTTGACGTCCGGGCTACTTTCGGAGTAGCCGCAATCCATTATCTTGTACCCAAGATCCTTAAATCCCATGTTCATGAAATATCAATGGCCACTCGCGCTCTTATGCTTAGCTGTACTCAACCTGACATTGGTTGATTTTTCATCCACACAAAATGAGGTACCGCTCCCCGCTCCTACAAACGGGGAAACGATCATTCATTTTGGAGAGGAAGAATCAAAAAATGATGCCAAAAGCCAATGGCTGGAACTCCTGCATCAGGCAGCTCCCGGCACGGACTGGAAAGCAATTGAACACCAAACCCGGCTGCGCCGGCACCGCGCCAAGGCCAGCCGGAGAATCGACCTCAGGTCGGGCTGCGAGGGCGGGCTTTTCGCCGATGGGCTCCTCCCCGGTTCGTGGCGGGAACGGGGCAGCATCAATCAGGCGGGCAGTGTTTTTGATACCGAGTACGACCCGGCTACCGACGAGCTGTGGCTGATCTCCGCAGGCGGCTCTCTTTGGCGGGGGCTGCTCGATGGCAGCCACTGGGAAATCGTGAATCAGGACCTGCGGTTTACCCCCGGGATGCTGGAATTTATTCCCTATCAAAATGGGCGGCGCATGATTGCCTTTACCGGACGAATTCCACACTACTCCGATGACGATGGCTACACCTGGCAGCAGTCCGTTGGCATCAGCCACGATGACCGCTGGGGCAACATCCACTCCCCTATCCTTGTGCAAGACAGCATTTCGAGAATTTATGTGCTCGCCAAACCGTCCTACTGGGCAGACATCCAACTGTACCGGTCCACCAGTCAGGGAGAAATATACTCGCCCGTGAGCACTTTCAACACCAATGATTTCAACCGCTTGCGTCTTTCCGCACCCCACCACTATGGCCGGATGATGCTGGTGGAGAAAGCCGCCAATAACACCGGTAAAATTTACCACGCCAATCCCGACAACGGACAGCTCGACTGGATTAACCCTTCGACCAACCTGGACTTTGGCGGGGCACGGGCCAACCTGGCCGGTACCGCAATTGCTGACAGCCTGGTACTTTATGCCTACACCAGCCCCCAGCAGGGTAGCTGGGAAGTCTGGCGCTCAGTGGACAAAGGCATGACCTGGTCAAAACGGGGTGACCTGCCCGCCCGCCCCTGGGATGTTGGCATCTTCGTCAGCCCTGACAACCCGGATGTGCTGTACATGGGCGAAGTGGAATGCTTCCGCAGCCTCGACGGAGGACAATCCTGGGAAAAAATCAATGACTGGTGGGCTTACTACTCTGATATTGCCAATACCCTGCATGCCGATATCATGCATTTTGACGCCTACGAAACCGCTGATGGCATACCTTTTACCCTCATTAGTAACCACGGCGGTCTGTCGGTATCTTATGATCAACTGGCAACGGTGGACAATATCGGCATGGAGGACCTCAATGTCAGCCAATACTACAGCGTACGTACCGACCCTGCCAATAACCAATTCGTATATGCAGGTTCACAGGATCAGGGTTTTCAGCGCTCCCGCCATTTCGATGATCCTGGTATTCAGCGGTTTGATCAGATTATCTCGGGAGACTACGGCCATATCGTTTTCTCCAATGACGGGCAATACCTCTGGACGGTTTACCCCGGGGGCTGGGTATCCTACTATCAAAACCCCCAAAACGGCGGGATTACCGGCGATTACGACCTTGAGTCTGAGGATGAGTCTGTGTGGCTGCCTCCGCTTATGGCCAGCCCCTTCCCAGCCGATGTGGGCGCCTTTATGGCTGGTGGGAATATTGATGGTGGGCCGGGCTCTTACCTCATCCGCCTAGACCCATCTCCAAACGGAATTGCCGCCACGCAGATTGACTTCGATTTTGCCGCCGCCTCCGGCGATGGAGAACTCTCTGCCATGGAAGCCTCACCTCTGGACTACAACCGCTGGTACGCCGCGACTACCAATGGCCGGTTTTTTACCTCGGATGAGGCTGGCTATACCTGGGAACAAACGGTGAATTTCATTCCGGAAGGGCACTACCTCTACGGCCAAACGATCTACGCTTCCACTCAGGATATTGACAAGGTTTACCTGGGCGGGAGTGGTTATTCCAATCCACCGGTCTACGTCAGCACAGACGGAGGGCAAAACTTTACCGATATGTCGGAAGGCCTGCCCTCAACGCTGGTCTTTGAAATCACCGGCACGCCAGACGAAGCCTACCTGTTTGCGGCAACAGAAGCCGGCCCTTACGTTTTCATCACAGCAGAGGAGCGCTGGTACTACCTGGGGGGCGACTGCTCGCCCGCGCAGACTTACTGGTCGGTAGAATACCTGCCTGAGATCCACACCGCCCGCTTTGGTACCTATGGCCGGGGTATTTGGGATTTCGAACTCGACCCGGTTGTGGCCAGCAACTCCACAGCAGCGCCTATCGCTAACCTTGTTATTGCCCCCAATCCGGTGAGAGAACAGTTTACCGCCAATTTGCCGGAAGGCACCTGGGAACTACAACTCTTCAACAGCGCCGGGCAGAGTATGCAGGTGTGGACTGATGTGCAAGGCACCGTCCAATGCCAGGTTTCCGCTCTGCCTAATGGCACCTACTATCTGCTGGGACGCTCAGCAACCGGGGAGGTCCGAAAACAGCCGGTAGTGCTTCAGCGGTAGACCCAACTGAATCTTTCCAAAATAAGCCCGCCAAAGTTGCGTTCTATCATTAAAACCAATAACTTTGAATTTCAAAGTACTCAAAAATGACAACTCATCACCAAGAACACCTGGAAGCGCTGACGGAAATCCGCAGCATTATGGAGCGCTCCTCCCGTTTCATTTCCCTTAGCGGCCTCTCCGGAGTAGCTGCCGGCATCTGGGCGCTGCTCGGTGCGGTTGCCGCCTTTTGGTATCTGGGCGCAACGCCTTTCGAAGGCACCATACCCTATGACCGCATTTCCGATCACCCCACCGGACTCGACCCTATCAGCTTCTTCTTTCTTGATGCGGCTCTGGTGCTGATTTTGGCGCTGGCCACAGGCATTTACTTCACGACCCGGAAGGCACGCCGGAAGGGATTGCCTGTCTGGGACCGGCTCACCCGCCGGCTCCTGATTAACCTGTTCATTCCGCTGGCGGCTGGGGGGATCTTTTGTCTGGCGCTCATTAAACATGGAGAAGCCGACCTCATCGCTTCAGCTACCCTGATTTTCTATGGGCTGGCACTCTTCAATGCCAGCAAGTACACCCTCAACGACATCCGCTATCTGGGCCTGATGGAGGTTGGGCTGGGGCTTATCTCCGCTTTTTTTACCGGATACGGGCTGGAGTTTTGGGCCATAGGCTTCGGAATTCTGCATATCCTTTACGGTACTGCTATGTACTTCAAATATGAGCGGGAGGCATGAAACACATCATCACCAAATTAAATCCTGCTTTTGACCACCGGGTACGGCTGGGCATTATGTCTGTGCTCATGCTGGAAGAATGGGTAGACTTCAGCAGCCTGAAGGAAACCCTCAACCTGACCGACGGCCGCCTGGCTTCCCACATCAAAGCCCTGGAAAAGGAAACTTATCTGGAAGTCCGAAAACGTTTCATTGCCCGGAAGCCTAATACCTCTTACCGGGCTACAGATGAAGGGCGCAAGGCTTTTCAGGCCCACCTCGATGCATTGGAGGCATTGCTGCGGGCTGGCAATAGCGGGCAGCCAGAGTAAAAACTCTATTTTTTTATCTACCAACTTTGAAATACAAAGTACTTTATGAAAAAGAACATTAACCTTCAGCACCCCTTAACCAAATTGGCACTATGGATGACTGGTGCATTAATTTACGTACAACTCTTCTACGATGCCTACCTCGGGCTAAATGTGGTGGTCTTTGCGCTCACGGCTATTGGCACTGCGGCACTGAGCTACCCTGAACTCCGGCACCAAAGCGCATCCCGCTGGCTGGCAGGGGCATTGCTCAGCAGTGCGGTGCTGGTGGCCTGGCGGAATTCTGACCTTTCGATTATAGCCTTCTTCCTCTCTTTTCTGATTTTCACCGGGCATTTGCACCAGCGGCCACTGCGCTTCCTCTGGTTTGCCGGCATGCTGGGCATCACCAAGCTTCTTGGCAGCCCGATAGCCGCGTTTTATCAGCTGATCCGTTCCTGGCAGCCCCTGGCCTGGAAACCGGCATTCCGCTGGGCACCCTTTGCGGTCCTGCCGGCAGGGCTCGGGCTGGCTTTCGGAACGATTTATTACCACGCCAACCCGCAATTCGCGGCCTTTTGGCAACGGTTCTGGCCGGGCAGCTGGCTGCAATTCAACTGGGATGTGGGCCAAATACTCCTGTTTATGATGGGCTGCTTTGTAGTTGGTGGCCTGGTCTGGCCTTCGCTGTGGGGCGATTTCCTCAAAGACTGGGAAGCCCCTTTCCGGTCAGTGCTGAAGCGCAAACGGGGCACACCAAAGCCGGAAGTGGGCACGCTGGGGCTTAAACGAGAGTACCAAACCGGGGTTTTCAGCCTGGCTGTGCTGAACGGGCTTCTCTTTGTGGCTAACCTGGCGGATTTGCGTTTCGTCTGGATCAACTACGGGCAGGCCACGCCGCAGGAGCTGAGTCAGTACGTGCACGAGGGCACTTATCTGTTGATCTTGTCTATCCTCATGGCGATGGGGGTGTTGCTCTGGTTCTTCCGGGGCAATCTCAATTTTTTGCCGGATAATGAAAGGCTGCGGTGGCTGGCTCATCTGTGGCTGGCACAAAATGCGATGCTGGTCTTATCGGTAGGGCTACGCAACTGGCAGTATGTGGCCAACTTCGGGCTGGCGTACAAGCGCCTGGGCGTATTTGGCTTCCTCATTGCCACACTAGGCGGACTATGGCTGGTTTACCTCAAAACGCGGGAGCAACGCACCATCTCCTTTGTGCTTCAAAAATCTGCACAACTGGCATTGGTGCTCCTGCTATTGTACAGCACCGTCAACTGGGACCGGATGATCACGCGCTACAATATCCGGCAGGCTGCCCCTGGCCAACTGGACACTGATTTCCTGACCCGCGAAGTCTCTCCGGTCAATTTGCCTACCCTTTGGGAAGAGCGGCACCGCCTGCAGATTGCTGCCGGTTGGACAGATGAACAGCTGGAGCGCAAACTAAAATCGGTTAGCAGGCAACTGAGCAGGCAGTACCAGCCTGGCTGGCGCTCCTGGAACTATACCACCTCAAGGGCTTACCACAGCGACCCGTTCCGGGAGGTCAGGTAAGGCAATCGGAAGGGGCCTCCTCCGCTGGATTTTGCTGGTAAAGAGACCAGATTTCCTCCGGGCTAAGGGCGCGGCTGTATACCCGCAGCTCGTCGAGGACGCCCCTGAACCGGCGGGCGCTGCCCTGTTGGACGCAGGGGCTGTTGCCAAAGGAAAGGGGGACTGAGTTGGAAATGTCCACACCGCTGCAGCGGAAAGCTTTCTGGGCCAGGCGGCCGTTGACGTAGGTAAAAGCACGGGTGCCCTCCCGGGTGATGGCGAAGTGCATCCAACGGGTGGTGTCGAGACCGGGGCTAAGCCCGGGATAGAATTTATGAGGGTTCTCGTGCACCAGAGTAGTAATTTCCTGAGCATTAAGGTCGAGCAAAATGTCCAGCATATTGTAATCTTCGCACTCCTCCCGCTTGGACAACAGGCTTTGCTGAAAAACCAGGTACTGCTCCGGCTTAAAATAAAAGCTGACCGTAAAGTCTGAAGTGTTGAAATAACGGTTGACCGATCCTTCAAATTCCACAAAGTCGTCTACGCCATCAAACAGCAGTCCGCTGCCCTCTATCCCACACCAACAGCTCGTGCTGCCGTACATCCGGCCGTGAGAGCCATTGTCCGAGTCATCACGGGCATCACAATCGTTGAAAGAATAGTAAGCCACAAGGCCAGCTTCGGGAACAGCAGGTGCATAGGGCGGCGCGGAGGCTAAAAGCCCACTCAGGAAGAAGAGTAATGTGCTATGGATCAGGGTTTTCATAAGGCAAATTTGTTATCCCATAAGATATGAAAATTTCAATAAAGTATCCATGGGCTCGTCTTCCCTGTGTCAGGTTTCTGCACTGGCTACTGCCCTAAACCTTGAATTTGCTACCTTTGCAGGATGAAGAAATTATTGATCCTGGACCGCGATGGTACGCTTATTCTGGAGCCGGAAGGCTATCAGATCGACAGTCTGGAAAAGCTGGATTTCTACCCCGGTGTTTTTCAGCACCTGTCCCGTATTGTGAAAGAACTGGACTTCGAGCTCGTCATGATCACCAATCAGGATGGGCTGGGTACAGAGGTTTTCCCGGAGGAGACCTTCTGGCCCGCGCACCACAAAATGATGAGCGCCTTTGAAGCCGAGGGGATCCCCTTCATTGATGTGCTGATTGACCGAAGTTTTCCGGAAGACAACGCCCCTACCCGTAAGCCGCGCACCGGGCTGATGGCCCCCTACATGAACGGCGATTATGACCTGGCGAATTCTTTTGTCGTGGGCGACCGCCTGACAGATATGGAGTTGGCCAAAAATCTGGGCGCAAAGGGCATCTGGCTCAACAATCAGCCTGACCTCGGGGCCGATGAGGTGGAAGGAGACAACCGGGCCGTACATGAGGCTATTGCTCTCACTACTACCGACTGGGGTGACATCTACCGCTTTCTGCGCCTGAGCGAACGGACCGCTAAAGTGCAACGGACCACCAAGGAGACCGACATTCTCATACAGCTCGACCTGGACGGCACGGGCAAGAGTGAGATTGATACCGGGCTGGGCTTTTTCGACCATATGCTCGACCAACTGGCGCGCCACGGTGGGCTCGACCTGTCCATCAAAGTCAGGGGCGACCTCGAAGTGGACGAACACCATACCATAGAGGACACCGCACTGGCACTGGGCGAGGCTTTCGCCAAAGCACTGGGCGACAAACTTGGCCTGGAGCGCTACGGCTACGCACTGCCTATGGACGACTGTCTGGCGCAGGTGGCTATTGACTTCGGAGGCCGCCCGTGGATCGTCTGGGAGGCGGAATTTAAGCGGGAGAAAATTGGCGATATGCCTACCGAGATGTTTTTCCACTTCTTCAAGTCCTTTTCCGATGCGGCAAAAGCTAATCTGAACATCAAAGTGGAAGGCACCAATGAGCACCACAAAATCGAAGCGATCTTCAAAGCCTGGGCGCGGGCCATCCGAATGGCGAAACGACGGGATACGGAGCATTTGCAGTTGCCAAGCACGAAGGGCGTATTATAAACCAGCCAAACCATGAAAGTAGCCATCATCGATTATAACGCCGGCAACGTCCGGTCGGTACAGTTCGCCATACAGCGCCTGGGCATTGAGGCTCATCTGACTGGAGACGCTGCCGAAATACAAGCCGCCGAAAAGGTGATCTTCCCCGGCGTGGGCGAAGCAAATACCACTATGGCTTATCTTCGGGAGCGTGGGCTGGACGAGGTCATCCGCAACCTGAAGCAGCCGGTACTGGGTATCTGCCTGGGCATGCAGTTGTTGTGCCGGCATTCTGAAGAAAACGATACCGATTGCCTGGGCATTATCCCACAGGAAGTGGTGCGCTTCCGCCCAAAGCAGGGTGAAAAAATCCCCCACATGGGCTGGAACAGCATCCGCAATCTGGGCGACGGGCTGTTTAGCCCCGGGCTGGAAGGGGAATACGTCTACTTTGTGCACAGCTACTACGTGGAGCAGGGGCCCTATACCACTGCGACCACCGAACATGTACTGCCTTTCAGCTCTGCATTGCAAAAAGACAATTTCTACGCCACTCAGTTCCACCCGGAAAAATCGGGCAAGGTAGGCGAAGCCATTCTTAAGCACTTTATCCAACTTTAGTATGCACCCCATCCCCGCTATTGACATTATTGAAGGCAAATGCGTGCGCCTGACACAGGGCGACTACGACCGCAAGAAAGTTTATAACGAAGACCCGCTGGAGGTAGCGAAGGCTTACGAAGCACATGGCCTGCAGCGCCTGCACCTGGTCGACCTCGACGGCGCTAAAGCCAAGCAGATCGTCAACTACAAGGTACTGGAAACGCTGGCGACGAAGACCAACCTGCATATCGACTTCGGCGGCGGGCTGAAGTCAGATGAAGACCTGAGGATAGCTTTCGATAGCGGCGCGAAGCAAGTTACCGGCGGCACCATAGCCGTGAAGCAACCGGCGGTATTCGAAGCCTGGCTGCAGCGTTTTGGGGCAGAGCGCATCATACTGGGCTCCGACGTAAAGGATGGGAAAATTGCCGTCAGTGGCTGGCAGGAGCAAAGCGAGCAGGAGCTATTCCCGTTTCTGGAAGGCTACATCTCGAAAGGCATCAGGTACACCATCTGCACCGATGTCTCCAAGGATGGTTTGCTCGAAGGCACCGCCCTGCCTTTGTACAAGGATATCCGGTCGGAATTCACCGGCCTGCAACTGATTGCCAGCGGTGGCATCAGCAGCCTGGACGAGCTGGACGAGCTCCGGGACATTGGCTGTTTTGGTGCCATCATCGGCAAAGCTATCTACGAAAATAAGATTTCACTGCAGGAGCTGGAGCAGTGGGTGCTGAAGAGCTGAATTACATCCAAGTTACCTTCTCTTCAATCGGCCCCCGTTTGCCAGGCAGTTCCGGCAGGTTGTGATAGCCCATATAGAACAGCCCCAGGCAGCGCTCCCCTTCCTGCAGGTTGAGAAATTCGCGGTCTTGCTGCAGGGCTTTGGCAGAGCTCCAGTAGCTACCGATGCTGTGTGCCGTACAGGTCAGCCACATATTCTGAACTGCGCAGGCTACCGCAGCGACTTCTTCCCACTCCGGCACACTTTCCCCGGGGTCGCGTTGCATGCAGATGGCAATCACGCAACCGGAGCGCAGCGGCTTTTGCAGGTTCTTCTCGTACTTCCGCTCAGAGAACAATTCGCCCTGCGCTTTCATTTTGTACAACTCAGCCAGCCGCTCGCCCAACCGCGCACGGGAGTCGCCCGTGAATACGCGAAAGCGCCAGGGCTCTGTAAACCGGTGAGTAGGTGCCCAGTTGGCGTTTTCCAGTACCTCCTCAATGATAGCCTTTGGAATAGGCTTATCAATATAGGTCTTGGGGAAAATCGCCCGGCGGCGGCGGATCAGCTCAGTGGTTTGTTCAGGCGTAAAGCTCATGTGGTCCTTTTAGTTTTTTGAATAGACACCTGAAGTGGCCCTTTTGTTTCCGTTGCCTGCTCCTGAAAAAAGCGTAATTTTGCGGCTCAACCATAGGACCGTACCGTGAGTAACCCTGTCAGCATTTCTGGTGTTATCATTACGCTAAACGAAGCGAGGCACATCCGCGCCTGCATCGAATCGATGCTGCCGGTGGTGGACGAGGTCGTAGTGGTCGACTCTTTCAGTACAGATGAGACCCCGGCTATTTGCCAGGAACTCGGCGTGCGGTTTTTGCAGCACCCGTTCAAGGGGCATATTGAGCAAAAAAACTACGCCATGCAGCAGGCGAAGTACGACTACGTGCTTTCGCTTGATGCCGACGAGCGGGTTTCCGAGGAGATGGCTAAAGCTATCCTGGCAGTAAAACAAAACTGGGCTGCTAACGGCTACGCCTTCAACCGGCTAAACAACTACTGCGGGCGTTGGCTGCGCTACGCCTGGTACCCCGACCGTAAAACCCGGCTTTGGGACCGGCGGCAGGGGCAGTGGGGCGGCACTAACCCACACGACAGGGTTATATTGCCCAAAGAACAGATTCGGCATTTGCCTGCGGATTTGCACCACTACCCCTACCGCAACGTATTGGAACATGCCGAACAGCTCCTAAAGTTTGCAGACATTGATGCAACATTCAAAAATGCAGAAGGGCAACGCGTTTCTTTATTCAGGGATTTAATCCTGGGGCCCTATTTTAAGTTTTTCAAACTTTATATTCTGAAGCGGGGTTTTCTGGATGGCCTTTACGGTTTTCTTTATTGCTGTATGGCCGCCGGTTTCAACTTCCTGAAATATGCCCGCTTGTGGGAACTCAACCGTCGTCCTGCCAAATAAGATGTGCCAGAAAATGGAACAACCATTGCAGATATCCGTCATTATATCCACTTACAATCAGCCCGAATGGTTGCATAAGGTTTTGCTGGGGTACCAACAGCAAACCTACCCGCATTTTGAGGTCGTCATTGCTGATGATGGCTCCGGAGAAGCAACCCGAAAGCTAATCAACCAACACCAAAAAGACAGCCCTTTTGCGATCCGGCATATCTGGCACGAAGACAATGGTTTTCAAAAAACAGCTATTCTGAATAAAGCTACGGCAGATACCCGCTATCCTTACCTGCTTTTTACGGATGGAGACTGTATCCCCCGTGCCGATTTTCTTGAGACGCATGCAAAATTTGCCGAACCTGGTTATTTCCTTTCTGGTGGTTACTGCAAGCTCCCTATGCCCCTGAGCGAAGCCATATCAGCAGAGGATATTCAGACCCAGCAATGCTTTGACCCGGCCTGGCTCAAAGCCCGTGGACTGGAGGGGCGCAGTCAGCTGCGCAAACTTGGTGCAAGCCCGAACTGGGGCGCCTTTTGGGATTTTGCCACACCTACCAAAGCCAGCTTCAATGGCTGCAACACTTCGGTTTGGAAAGCAGATGTGCTTGCTGTGAATGGCGCTGACGAACGTATGCAATACGGCGGTGAAGACCGGGAGTTGGGAGAACGCCTGTTCAACTTAGGCTTAAAAAGCAAACAGATCAGGCACCGTGCCATACTGCTGCACCTGGACCACGCCCGAGGCTATATGACAAAAGAAAGCCTGGATCGTAATCAGGCTATCCGGGAACATACGCGCAAAGCCAGGTCAGTGTGGACGCCCTATGGCATCAAACAAACAGAAGCTTAAGCTTTGCGCTCCAGTACTTTGAAGGTGTAAGCGTGGGGATTTTTCTCATCCGGCTGATGCGCCTCACTCGATACTTCGGACCAAACAGCAGGATCTACCGCCGGGAAAAAGACCTCTCCGTTTTCCACTTCTGTATCCACTTCTGTAAGATAGAGCCGATCTGTGAGGGGCATAGCTTGTTCATAAATGGTACCACCTCCGATGATAAAGGCTTCGTCCTCACCGTTGTTGCGCGCCAGATCTATCGCCTCCTGAAGGCTCCCTGCCACGAGGCAGTTAGACACCATAAAGAAAGGGTTACGGGTAACGATAATATTGGTGCGCTTCGGCAAGGGGCGGCCGATAGACTCAAAGGTCTTACGCCCCATGATGATGTGATGATTGAGCGTACGGCGCTTGAAATATTTCAAATCCGCCGGCAGATGCCAGGGGATATCATCGTCTTTTCCGATAACTCCGTTTTTATCAGTGGCTACGATAGCGGATAAAATCATGCTTTAATATTCGTTAGGGTAGTTCAGGCAGAAGATTGGCTTCCAGCATACGCTTTTCGAGCCACTGCCGGTTGTCACTAATGGTGTCCGTCAGGTATTTTTCAATCATCAGGCTGGCGATAGGTGCTGCGTAAGTACCGCCAAAACCTGAATTCTCCACATAAACGACGATAGCGATCTTCGGGTCCTTTTTAGGCGCGAAAGCAAAGAAAACCGAGTGATCCTCACCATGGGGATTTTCGGCTGTACCGGTTTTTCCACAGACCGGAATATCCGGTATATAAGCCATGCGTGCTGTACCGGAGACCGTTACTTTTTCCATGCCGTTAGCAATGATTTCGAAGTAGGAACTGTCAATCCCGACGTAGTTGCGCCTGGTGAACCGGTCAGGGATAGGCACATCTACGCCGCTTCCCCGGTAACCTCTGACCAGGTGCGGGGTTACATAGAAGCCCCGGTTAGCGATAGTGGCGGCTACGTTTGCCATTTGCAGGTTGGTCATTTGCAGCTCCCCCTGCCCAATGCCCAGGGAGCGGATCCAAACAGAGTTCCAGCGCTGCCCCTCCTGCTGTTTATTGAAGTAGTCCGTGTAGAATTGTGTGGTGGGATAGAATCCGCTTTGCTCTCTGGGCAGGTCGATCCCGAGTGGTTTGCCCAGGCCAAACTTATCCAGGTAGCTGTTGAAAAGATCAAGCCCTTTCTCCGGGTTACGGAAGCCCCCCGGCCCGTCAACGATTTCGCGGAAAGCAGTAACAAAGTAGGCGTTGCAGGAATGCTGAATTCCCATTTCTACATTGAGGCAGGTGGGGTGGCCATGACAGCCGGTGAGCCGCATTCCGTTGAAGTAGTAGGCGCCAGAGCAGGGAATGGTACGGTTGGGGTCCAGATAGCCCTCCTGCATGCCGACCAAAGCGACGATGGTCTTAAACAGCGACCCAGGCGGATACTGCCCCATAATACTGCGGTCAAACAGGGGCTGCGTTTTATCTACTGAAAGCCGGCCGTAGGGATTGCCTTTGCCGTGCCCGATGGCAAGAAGATTTGGATTGTAATTTGGCGAACTGATCATGGCCAACACCTCTCCGGTGGTAGGCTCCAAAGCGACTACCGCACCTATTTTATTCTCCATCAACAACTCACCGTAGGCTTGCAAATCGAGGTCAATAGTCGTAATCAGGTCCTTCCCAAAAACGGCATCCACATCAAGTTCACCATCTTTATAGGGCCCTACTTCACGGCCCAGGTTGTCTTTTAGTATCAGAGACATGCCTTTCTCACCGCGCAGGGTGTCTTCGTAGGAAAGCTCCAGCCCACTTTTGCCCAGGTAGTCCCGGGGCTCGTATTTGCCATCAGAGAGTTTAATGTCGTTTTGATCCGCTTCCCGGATATAGCCGAGAACGTGACAGGCGTTGTCATGAGGATAGCCGCGGGCATGGCGCAGGCGAGGGGAAAAGCCCGGGAACTGGTAGAGGCGTTCCTCCAATGCTGCAAACTGTTTTGCGGACAATTGAGTCAGAAAAGGGAAGGGAACTGATTTGGAATACCTTGGGTCACGCCAGTTTTTGTCGAGGGTCTGCTCAAAATAACTGCGCTCTATACCCAGCAGTTCGCAAAAAGCAGCAGTATCCATGTCCTCATTCAGCTGATTGTAAGTAACCATAAGGTCATACATGGGTACGTTGTAGACCAGTATTTCACCATCGCGGTCGTAGATGGTGCCCCGTGCCGGATAGACAACCTGCTCATCAATTGCTGTGGCGTCGGGATTGTCCTTGTAGGTGGAGTCCAGTACCTGTAGCTGGAAGGCACGATAAATCAGCCCGAATGCCGCCAACACAAAGAGGCTCCGTATGATGTATTGCCGTCTGCTAAATGTATCTGCCACTTCAAAATAATTTCAGTGAACAATTAACGCTTAAACCCTGGGTCAGCGTTTAGGCATGAAGATAAAAACAAAGATCAAGACCGCCGCCATTGAGGAGACAAAGGTGAAAAAGGTACGTAAAAGTATGCCCAAAATATAAATGGGCGAAAAGGCATCAACGCTAAAGTAAACCAGCAGGTGCAACACCATCAGGGACGCTGAATACTTCATAAACCAGTTCATACCGAGGCCGGCAGGTGTAGGTTTATCATTTAGCTTGTACCCTTCACGGGGCTCATACAGGCTTAAAAAGAGGGCCCTGGCATACCCCATAGCGGTTAAAGCGGCAGCATGAACACCCGGAGAGTCATAGAACAGGTCTACACCGATCCCCATCAAAAAGGACAGCAGCAAAACACCAGTACGGGGCGTCTGCAACGGCAGCAGCAAAATAAACAACGGATAGAGAAAGACATTGATATACAGGCTGCCAGTCACCCAACCATCAGAGATGCGCTTTAAGAAAAGCCCCTGCAGCGCCAGCAGGACAAAAAACCGTATGATATTCCAAATGACCGTATTATTCATTGACCGCTTCGTCTAATTCCTTATGCTCTTTCCACATCTCATTTTCAATGACGTAGACATAACGCAACTTATTAAGGTCATTGCGCAGCATGACCTGTATGTTATAAAAATTCCCACCTCCCGAAAAATCAAAAGACTTTATAGTCCCGACAGGTAGTCCGTACGGGAACAATTGGGAATATCCGCTGGTGACCACGGTATCACCTTCCGCTACCACCGCGTGCTTGGGGATCGCTTCCAGTTGCATCAGCCGGGCGTTTTTGCCGTTCCAGGTGAGTGTCCCGAAATAACCGGAGTTGGACAGAGCTGCTTTGATGCGGGTTTCCCGGTGCAGCAGCGACATCACCTGGCTGTAGTGGGGTGTCACGGCTCTGACCACCCCCACGATACCATCCGAAGAAACAACGCCCATATTGGGCCGGACCCCATGATTTGAGCCTTTATCGAGGCGCAGGTAATTAGCTGTGCCTATGGTGGAGTTGCTGATTACGTTGGCAGGGATATAAGAAAAGAGCTGCTCAGTGGAATCTTTCAGAAAGGTATCCTGCCGCACCGCATTGGAGTACCTTGCGTTGTCAAGCTGCTCCATGAGGCGTATGTTTTCGCCCTGCAGTTTAATCAGCTCATCGCGCAGGGCCCATTGTTCTCCCAGCCAGTCTGCGGACTGATCCAACGCGGCAGTAGCCATTCCCCAGGAATTATCCCAGATCGCACCCTGACGCTGATTGAAACTGACCACCAGAATAAGGGCGAGCAGCTCCAGGAAACCAAAAAGCAGGAAGTTCCCATAAGCTGCAAAAAGCTGCAATAGGCCTCTCATGGCTGGCGGTTGTTTTTTAAAAGTTCAGTGATTTGGCTTTCCTACACGCTCTTCCGGTCAATCAGGAAAGAAAAACGGTCGGTATTCTTAAGCGCTATGCCGGTACCCAATACTACTGCACGGAGCGGATCCTCAGCAACGTGCACCTTAAGCTTCGTTTTCTGAGCAATACGTTTGTCCAGCCCGCGAATGAGCGCACCACCACCAGTCAGGTAAATCCCTGTACGGTAAATATCGGATGCAAGTTCAGGTGGCGTAGTTTCCAGTGCCTTCAAAATGGCATCCTCAATTTTTGAGATAGACTTATCGAGGGAGTGAGCGATCTCGCTGTAAGAAATCATGATCTGCTTGGGAATACCCGTCATCAGGTCCCGCCCGTTGACCGCAAAATCTTCAGGTGGGTTCTCCAGTTCGTGCAGTGCAGAGCCAACGTTGATTTTGATCTGCTCTGCTGTACGCTCCCCGATGAGAATATTATGCTGCCGCTTCATGTAGCTCATAATGTCGCTGGTAAATTCATCTCCAGCGATGCGGATAGACTGGTCACAAACGATACCTGAAAGTGCGATCACCGCAATTTCAGTAGTGCCCCCGCCTATATCAATAATCATATTGCCAACAGGCTCCTCCACATCCAGGCCAATACCCAGCGCAGCCGCCATAGGCTCATGGATCAGGTAAGTTTCTTTGGAGTCTACGTGGTCTGCTGAATCAAACACGGCACGCTTTTCCACTTCTGTGATACCCGAAGGAATACAAATTACCATCTTCATGTGGGTGAAGAAGCGGCGGCGGCCGATCATATTAATCATGCCTTCGATCATATCCTCCGCAGCCTGAAAGTCAGCAATAACACCATCTTTAAGCGGGCGGATCGTTTTTATATCTTCGTGTGTTTTTTCGTGCATCTGCATGGCCTTGTTGCCAACGGCAATAGGCTCACCGGTACGGCGGTTTTTTGCAACAATAGAGGGCTCATCCACGACGATTTTACCGTCCTGAATGATAAGTGTATTGGCAGTACCAAGGTCAATAGCAAGTTCTTGGGTAAAAAAGCTGAAGAGTTTCATTAAAACCTTTGTCCTGGTTAATAGTATCGTGTTTCGAACATGGTGTCGGCGCACCCGATACAGGAGCACAGATCTCTCCGGCTACTGTCGAGGCTCTACAACGATGGAAATTAGCAATTTTTCCTATATCAGGGGTATGGTTTTCTAAAAATAAATTGCCTGCCGGGCTTTCTTTTTATCAAAAAAGGGCTGTTTGCAGCCTGCCAGGCCGGATTCCTGCTGCTGTAAAAGTTACCGACTCGCAAAGCAACGCATTTTTTTGGTCAATAAGAAGAATTTAAGGGCAAATTAAATGAGCTAAGGGCCAACGATGACCTGCCACAGGTCTGCTTTGTTGAGGTACTTTTGAGCCAGGCCCTGCAGGGCTGCAGCGTCAATGTTTTGTACCGTTGACACTAATTCGTCAAAAGTGCTCAGAGGGAGCCCGTCGAGTACCAAAGTCCGGATGACTTCCGAAACGTTGAACGGACCATCCAGCATGGTCAAAAAGTTGCCCAGTAAAAAATTCCGGACCATCTTCAGTTCCTCTTCATCAACCAATGTCTCCTGCAGTATTTTCATTTCCCGTTCAATTTCCCGAAGAGTAGGCTCTACATACTCCGGGCTGACCTCCGTGCCGATGAGCAGGGAACCGTCGTACCGCATGGTTTCCAACATGCTGTAGATGTTGTATGTGTAGCCTTTTTCCTCCCGTATGTTGGTCATCAGACGAGAGCCGAAGTAGCCGCCAAGTAGCGTATTAAGCACATACAGCCCATAGAAATCCCCGTGGTGGCGGTTGAGCCCTCTCCTTCCTAAACGAACAGCAGACTGCAGGGTATCAGGGCGCCGCTCAAAAGTAGACTGTGGCTGGCCATCCGGAACAGGAACACGAGGCGCTGGCTTTTCTCCGGGGCTCAGGGCATCGCTTAGAGCTTTGTTCAGTAGCTGCTTCACCTCATCCGTTACCCGCCCACTGATAAATAACAAACAATTGGAAGCATTGTAAAGCCTTTGATGATGCTTCTTCAGGTCAGCCGGCGACAGAGCCAGATAAGCCTCACTGGTACTGTTATAACCATACGGATGAGAACTGCCAAAAATCTGCTCCGTGATGAGGCGATAAGCCAGGGTGTCATTCTTAGCCAAATCAACGGCCAGCCGGCGCTGATTGCGCCTGATGTAAGCCTCCAGGTCTTCTGCGGCAAACAAAGGCTCTCTTAGCATATCCTGCAAAATGGGCAGGGTGTCTGCAAAGTGCTTGTTCAGGCTGTACAGCACTATGCTCGACGTATCAAGGTTGAAGGGCAGGCTCAGCGTTGCGCCATAGAAGTCCGTAGCTTCCGCAATTTGGGCAGCAGTGTAGTGCCGCGTCCCCTCGCGTAGTAAGCTTGACGTGGCACGGGCTACCAGTTGTTTGTCTTCGTAGGTGCGCCCTGCAAAAAAAACCAGCTCCATTCGAATGACATCCTGTGTGCCCATATTGGTAACGTAAACAGGTATGCCGTTGTCTAAATGGAAAATTTCCGGTTTCGGCAAATGCAGAGTTTGGATATCTTTGATAACAGGCGGCTGCGATCGGTCAGGCATAAATTTTTTATTCAAAGAGTCAAAAAGCAATAATTCAACTTATTAACAGTCTGTTGGTTATTCGATAGTACGAAAATGAGCAAAAAAATTTACTTTTGTTTGCTATAATGCTTGCAAGCCGGCCGCCAACAAAGCAAGCCGGCATAACCATGAGAAGGCAAGCCTCCAAATTCAACAAATTCTCAAACCCTAGCGGATATACCTATGAAGTTTAGCGTTTCCTCATCAGAATTGCTCAAGCGCCTGCAAATCGCAGGTGGTGCTATTGGCTCGAACCCGGTGCTGCCAATCCTGGAAGACTTTCTCTTCACCATCGACAATAACAAGCTCCAAATTGCGGCAACCGACCTGGAAACTTCCATCACCACAGAAATCGAAGTGATGGCTGATGCAGATGGCAAAGTGGCTGTACCCGCTAAAATTCTGCTGGAAACCCTCAAGGCGCTTCCTCAACAGCCCATCACCTTCACCGTGAATGATGAAAACTTCGGCATTGAAATCACCTCTGCCTATGGTAAGTATAAACTTGCCGGCGAGGATGGGCAGGACTTCCCGAGCATCCCGCAACCAGATTCAGTCGATAAAATTTCTATGCCGGGCGGCTCTCTGACCCACGGTATTACCAAGACCATCTTCGCAGCGAGCAACGATGAGCTGCGCCCGGCAATGACGGGTGTATACTTTCAGGTCGACTTCAATAAGCTGATCCTGGTCGCTACGGATGCCCATAAACTGGTGAAGTATACTTTCAATGAAATCGGTGGCGAGGTTTCCACGTCTTTCATCGTGCCTAAAAAAGCACTGAACCTACTCAAAGGCAGCCTCCCTGAAAATGAAGATATTGACATTGCCTTCAATAATGCCAATGCCTTTTTCTCCTTTGGAGATACACGACTGGTCTGCCGCCTTATTGATGCACGCTACCCCGATTATAACGCGGTCATCCCCGTAGACAACCCGAATACACTGAGCCTGTCACGCTCAGACTTCCAGAACTCCCTCAAACGGATTGCCATCTACGCCAACAAAACCACCAATCAGGTCATCCTGAATATCAATGACGGCAGCCTGACCATCTCTGCTCAGGACCTCGACTTCTCTAACGAAGCTACAGAGCAACTGGCCTGCACTTACGAAGGTGAGCCTTTGACGATAGGCTTTAATGCCAAATTCCTGGTGGAAATGTTAGGCGTACTGGAAAGTGACGAAGTGAAAATTGAACTCTCAACTTCCACCCGCGCTGGTATCATGGTGCCGGCGGAAGAAACCGAGGGCGAAGAAATTCTGATGCTGGTCATGCCAGTGATGCTGAGCAACTAATTTACCGATGCTCTGAAGGCGAGCCATTGTCGACAATGGCTCGTCTTTGTTTTTGCCAGGCCTGAAGCGGTCCTAACCCACAACCAAACGCAATATGAAATACAACAACCTATGGCCTGTGGTGATCATGGTGGTGCTCTTTGGGAGCTGTGGTAGTGATGCCCCTCCCCCTCCCAGTGAACCGGAAGCCGTTTTGAAACAATACCAGCGCTTTGTAGACCAAAATCTGCTTGAAAAAGCAAAAGCCCTGAGCACGCCTGCCGGTAAAGCCTGGCTGGATGAGCTGAAAGCTATTGTGGAAGAAGAACAACCCGACAGCACCCTTTTTCATACCGAATTCCTTTCTGTCAATTGCGAGGGTAAAAAGGATACGCTGCGGTGTCAGTGCGTGCTGGAAGATCAATACGAGCGCTACACTTCCGACTATCACCTGGTAAAACTCAACGGCCAGTGGCTGGTGGATGCACCTCAGGAAGAGATACAGATCGACAATGACATTCTGGAGCAGCTACCTGACAGCCTGGTCCGTGAAATGATGCAAGAATAAACCTGAAACAATGAGCATGCCGAAAGTGGGGCTCTTCTTTGGCTCGTTTAATCCCGTTCACGTTGGGCATATGATCATCGCCAATTTTATGGCCACACAAACCGGCCTGGAGGAGGTATGGATGGTCGTCTCTCCCCACAACCCGCTTAAGCCTAAAAAAACGCTCGCCCGGGACCATGACCGGCTCCACCTCGTTCGACTGGCCATTGGCGATAACCCAAAGTTAAAAGCTTCAGATGTTGAGTTTGGGCTCCCCCAACCTTCCTACACCGTGGATACCCTCTCCTACCTGAAGGAAAAATACCCCTCCCGGCAGTTCGTCCTTATCATGGGCGGAGACAATCTGGCAACTTTGCACAAATGGAAAAACTACGAGCTGCTGCTCCGCGATCATGAAATATTTGTCTACCAGCGCCCCAGCCATGATTTGGGTGACCTTCAGCAGCACCCAGGCATTAAAATTGTGGAAGCCCCACTGATGCAGATTTCGGCCAGCTACATCCGCAATTGCCTGAAAGCCGGACAATCGGTGCAGTACCTGGTGCCTGATGCTGTTTACCGGTATTTGGAGGAGGTTGCTATTTATCGTTGAATAACCAACAATATCGTCTAAATCCATAATCTCATACTTTTGGCTTTCATAAGCCAAAAGTCCACTTTGCCGGCATATAATTTTTAGCTTATTTTACTTTTGGAATACTGGCATTTTGAATTAAGCCGGACCAAGCTGTTTTCTAAAAAACAATAGATTTTAATAAAATTAAATCCAGACCGCGCG
>ENA-UENT01000202-UENT01000202.1-marine-metagenome-genome-assembly--contig:-NODE-202-length-43664-cov-7.629965_pt1 | contig 43664 bp, 36 predicted proteins | sample MGYA00237879_ERZ529330 | MGnify/ENA primary metagenome ERZ529330 (study PRJEB26372, sample SAMN05368345) | marine metagenome | biome: cultured habitat; feature: ocean water; material: water; isolation... | reverse complement strand
GCTGTGGCAAACCACTTAATCGTCAGTATAAAACAGCTTCTAATAACTTTAAATAAAAATTGACCAATGACAAAATTCAAATTTTCCACCCTTGCGCTGCTTGCGGTCTTCGCGCTTGCGTTTTCAGCTTGCGACAATGATGATGAAACACCTGGTATTCAGGAAGGCACCGTGAATATGATGTTTGAGTACACTGTAGATGGTGCTGCTTTTGATACAACGCAGGTGTACGATATTAATGGGACTTCCGTACAGTTCACTATTGCTAACTTCTATGTGGGCGGTATTGAGCTGATGCCGGAAGAAGGCGATGCAATTCCCGTAGAAGGCAAGTACCTGCTGGTGACGCCGGAAGCAGGCATGCAGGAAGTGACCACTGTCCCTGCCGGACATTACCACATGGTGAACTTCTTTGTGGGCGTAGACCCTGCCATCAACAGTCAGTCTGAAGACGACTTCACTTCCCGCGACGCTGAGGATCCGCTCGCTATTCAGTTCCCGGCTATGCACTGGAACTGGAACTCCGGCTACCGCTTCCTGCGTATTGACGGCAAAGTAGATACAGATGGTGATGGTACGATGGATGAAACTATGGCTTTCCATCTGGGTACAAACAATATGTTACAGAATGTGAGCCTCACTGCCCACAAAGACGTGGAAAAGGGCAGCAACATGCTCCACATGGAATTTGACCTGGCGAAACTGTTTGAAGGTGTTGACCTTTCTACTGATTTCTCTACCCACACCATGAATAATCCTGAACTGGCTGCGGCTGTGCGGGATAACATCCCGGCTGCGATCAGTATGATGCACTAAAACTGAAGGGTTGCCTGCGAAGAGCGGGCAACCCTAAATTTTTGATTATGCGGTATTGCCCATTTCTTTTGTTGCTCTTGTTTTTTGCTTCCTGCGAAAAGGAGCCGGCCTCTCCGGTAGACACCACGCCTTACGTTTTGGAATTGCCGCCGCACTTCCCTTATCCGGATATCCCGGAAGATAATGAGCTGACCGAGGCGCGTGTAGCACTGGGGAAAATGCTGTTTTTTGAGCCTGCCATGTCGGTAGATTCGAGTATTACCTGTGGTGCCTGTCATAAGCAATCGCTTGCCTTTGCCGATGACCTGCCCATCAGTCCTGGTGTACGGGGGCGGCTGGGGTTTAGAAATTCACCTACATTGGTCAATCTGGCCTATCTCACCAAAGTCAATAAGGATGGGGGCGTGCCTAAGCTCGACATTCAGGCGTTGGTGCCCATCGAAGACCATGCCGAGATGGACCTGCCGATCCTTCACGCTGCTGAGCGACTTAATGCGGATCCGGAATATGTAGACGCTTTTCAACGGGCATACGGCGAGCCGGCTAATCCATTTACCATCACCCGGGCACTCGGAGCTTTCCAGCGCACCCTCATTAGTGCCAACAGTACTTACGATCAGTACCTCATGGGCGAAGTTAGCCTCAATGCCGACGCTGAGCGTGGCCGCCAACTGTTTTTCAGCGATGCAACCAACTGCAGCAGCTGCCACGGAGGCTTCAATTTTACGGAAAACGGCTTTTTTAACAACGGGCTGTACGAAACGTATGAAGACTGGGGCCGCCGCCGCGTCACGGGCCTGCCTGAAGATGATGGCGTCTTTCGTGTGCCTACTTTGCGCAACATAGCCCTCACCGCGCCTTACATGCACGATGGTAGCCTGCCTGATTTGCAAGCCGTGCTGGAGCATTACAACACCGGCGGCACAACCCACCCGAACAAAGACAACCGCATTCGCCCACTGGGCCTCTCCACCGAACAAATGGCTGACCTTGAAGCCTTTTTGCACACTCTTACCGATACCTCCTTTTTAACAGACCAGCGATTTAAGCCTTAATTGAAATCGCACATTGGAGTACACTTCTTCCCGTCCGATGTAGCGAAAATGGCCTTCGGGCGTTAGGGTACGCTTTCCCATCGTGCCCTAACTTGTACTGAGGTTAGGGCAGACTTTCCCAGTATGCCCTAACTTAAACCAAGTATAATCTTCAAAATTTCCCCTGCGCAGCCCCAGGACACCGTAAAGCCCGCACCACCGTGCCCGTAATTATGAAAAATGAGCTGACCGGGCTCCTGCTCACAGCGGATGGCCGGCCGCTTGGGGCGGAGTCCTGCGGCAGCATTGATCAACTTAGGTTTGGTAAGGGAAGGCTGCAATTGAGCGCAGCGCCGGAGGATAATTTGAGTGTCTTCCGGAGAAGTCGTGCTATTGTAATCATGTTCGTAGTCAGTACCTCCCAGAATGGTATCCTTACCGCGTTGGATCACATAGGACAGCTTGCCTTTGTCCATCGAGTCCACCATAGACCGGGTGCCGGGTACATTCTCCACTTTGACCACTTGTCCGCGAATGGGGTAGACTGATTCATCCTGACATAATTCCCGTGCCCCAAGCCCGGCACAGTTGACGATGAGATCTGCTTCCCTGGCCAGGTCGGTCAGGTGATGTACGGTTGCTTGTTGGAATAATCCACCCGCTTTCATAAAACGGCTTTGAAGGTAGGGGAGGTAGACGGGTGTTTCTGCGAGGGGGACTTTGGCAAGATACCCCATTTCATACCCCTGCGGCAGTTCATCGGCCTTTGCCAGGCGTACCGTACCTTCCGGCAGTTCCTCCCGCCAGCTGTTATCGAGCCCCGGGCGGGTGAGGACCAGGAAATCGGTCATGCTTACTCCGGTGGCTGGTGTTTGCGCCAGCTGCTCAAAAACCCGGTAGGACTCGGCACTCCAGCGATTGGCAGCATGGACTGGCGCTACGGCATAGGGGAACCAAATGGCGGCGGCTACAGCGGAGGTCGTGGCACCGGGCAGATCTTGTGTGTAAATGGTGACTGCGTAGCCCGCCTCCTGCAAGGTTACAGCGGTGGTCAGGCCCGAAACGCCCGCTCCGACAACGATGACCCGCCTCATTTCTCCATCGCTTTACCCTGAAACCAGCTGATGCCGGGGAAGACCGGATTGCCTGCTGCCCGCCGAAAGGAGACCACCTGGCCGACGTGCCAAAGGGCATCCGCAATGGGGCCGTTGAGCTGAAACCAGAACGGTACAGTTGATTGTACGCCCTCTCGTTCAAAGATCAGGTCAAAGCGCTCCATGTCATTGGTATTGGCTTCCCGGAACTGATCACTGGCTGCTTTAAGGTTTTCCAAAGTGGCTCGCCTAAGGTTTGCAAAGTCTTCGGGAGCGGCTGGTGCCGGGCGTTTATTGGGCAGCTGAAAGGCGCTGTTGTGGACCATTGCTGAAAGGCCGTGGATGTGGGTCAGTGTTTCCATAGTAGTGCGCCCATCCGGACTGGGCTTGTAAAGCAGGTCTTTTTCGGTTAGCTCTTCGGTTGCCCAGTAATAGCGGAAGCCAAGCCCGTCAACCATTCGGGCCACAGTGGCGCTGCTGGTGTAGGATTCCGGCGCATCAGGGATTTGCCGGTAGGGTAGGGTGTCGCCTTGCATAGCGGTTTGGGTTTGGGCGTTGGTGGCCATGAATAAGAGCAAGATGCTCAGTAGAAAAGGATAAGGCTGCATGCGTAGGTTTTTTCTGTTATCGAGGTATCGGCTGCTTATGGTAGTTTGAAAGCAGGGAGGTCTTCCCTCAGGTCATAAGCGAAACCATTAACGATCGCGTAGTGATACCGCCCGTTTTTTTCGAGCAGAAAACTGGGATTGCCGTATTGGTAGAGGGCGTTGTTGGGTTGTTTGCCCGGCGCAATAAGGGCTACTGGCCACCGGGCGGAAGCCTGGGCGGGTGGGCGGTTCGTGACTGCAAAATCGGTATATCCTTGTGAAAGCAGCCCCCGGATATCCTTTTGGCGCAGGGCACCAACATCGGGGAGGGCCTGAGGGTACAGCTTGCCTGGCACGATGGTGTAGCCTGTGGCATCCAGTTCTTCGTATCCGTGATAAGTGGAGAGGTCGCCCAGGTCGCTAATACTGCCCCGCAGGTAATAGGCACGGGCATCGTCAACGTCAATTTCCCGGTGTCGCCATGCCAGGTCAGTCACAAAGGGCTGATCCTCGTACATACGGGTGGCATTGCGGAGGATGAAGTCATAAAAAGCCCCGCTGTCGTTGTAGGGGATATCTTCGTAGGCCTCCTGTGGCCAGTTTTCAAAACTGCCATCGGCGATCGCCTGGAAAGCCGTCAGCAGGATGGTAAAGTGCAACTGCCGCAGGTACTGCTTCTCCCGGTCTTCTTTTAGCCCGCCGCTTTCGATAAGAATGGTATTGGTGCCCCATTTTTGCATATTGTCGCCAAAAGCCCGGGGCTCGAAGGTGTCATCGTACCGGCCTGTCATGCCCGGGATGTACTGTTGCAGCACTTCATCCATCAAAACAATGAGCTGCATGGCATTCGCACGGCCCTCGTTAATGTCTTTTTCAGCATTGAAGGCGGGGGCAAGGAAGGACACAGAGGCTGTTTTCGGGCTGTCCCCGGCGGCATAATAGCGGTTTTTATCGTGAAGGTTAAAGCCCCAGGTCGCTTGTGTTCGGTCACGGGCAGCTTTCAGGATTTTGGATTCCGGGCTCTGCAGGCGAAGGGCATCCCGGTTGAGGTCGATATCGAGCACATTGCGCCTTTGGTAGCGTTCTGCACCATCCGGGTTGAGCATGGGGATAAAGTGCAGGGTCAGCTCTGAGGTAATCCGCTTTCTCAAACTGTCGAAACCATCGCCACTGGCTTTGAAGAAATTGAAAATGTCCATAATGGCCATGGTAGCGGTGGGCTCGTCGCCGTGCATTTGCGACCAAAGCAAGACCGGCACCGGCCCGCTCCCGATACGCACTTCGTAGATGGCCCTGCCTTCAAGGGAACTTCCGAGTTTTTCCACTTCAAAATCGTCAGGCAGGTTGTTGATCAGGGGCTCAATATCCGCATGCTTGAAGCGTAGGTCTTTGATGACGGGTTCCCGGTATTGTTCAAACGCCTCGTGCAGTTGTGCAGCCAAAGGAGGCGCTTCGGGGCGGGTTATGGCCTGGCTTAGGGAATCGCCTTCGCCAAGGAGCGGGGTATCGAGTTCTTCGGGGGCATTCTGGCAGCCGGTGGCCCAAAGCATTGCGAGCAGGCAGAAAGGTAGAAGGTGTTTCATGGATAAAATTTTAGGCTTGCCGACAAAATAGGGATTCTTGGTTGATAGTGCGGGGGCATTTCTGTATCTTATAGGCATTACGCCACAAAACATTAAATCGTCAAGCTATGAAATCAATTGTACTTGCCCTGATTGGGGTGTGTTCTGCTCTTTCTTTGTATGCTACGCATGGTTTAGGGGGTGAAATGACATTTCGCCAGATCGCTCCTAATACAGTAGAGGCTTCGGCACATATTTACTATAAAGATGGAGGAGCATTTACCTGGAGAGACTCAATAAGTATTAGCTTTGGAGATGGCAACGTAGGCTATGCAGTTAGATATAATGGAATAGATGAAAATGGTAATGGGATACCAGAGGGTGAATTAATTCCTGGGACAGATGTTCGCCACAGTATCTACCGGGCTATCCATGTTTATGAAAATACCGGAGAGTATGTTCTAAGTACCTCTCCTGTTAATAGGCTGGATGGTATTTACAACATCAATTTCCCGAATTCCGGGCAAGTTCGTTTTCATATACAGGCAACCGTTCGCCTAACCAATGATAATACATCTAATCATAGTCCATTGCTTTTTGAACCTGCGGTTGTGGATATGGGGGGAGCAGACGAGATTTTCAGGCATACGCCCAATGCATTTGATCCTGATGGCGATAGTATTGTCTATCGTTTAATCGTCCCATTGCATAATGTTAACAATCAAGTGCCTAATTACGATGAAACGCTGTTAGAGACAAATATTGACCTAGTCACTGGAATGCTTGAAGTTGAACCCTCCAGGTCGGGCATTTTTGTGTTGGCCGTTGAAGTTGTTACTTACCGTAACGGAGTTGTACAAGACAATTTGGTCCGGGATATGATGATCGTTATTAATGATTTTGAACTAAAGCCTCCAATATTATCACTGAGTAATGTCTTGCCAGAACAGGAAGTACTTGTTGGGGATACAGTGGTTATTAATGCAGCAGCACTCAGTCAGCCTTATGGTGACCCCATTCACCTTACCTGTACCGGTGGCTTATTTGAGTACTTCGGAAATCCGGCAACTTTTGATTCCCTGTCTGCCGCTGATTTGGTCGACGGCACTTTTGAATGGATAGTGGAGCCTGAGGATTTACGTGAAGCACCCTACCAGATTGTTTTCAAAGCACGTGATGATGGTAGCCCCTATGGACTTTCGACCCTAATCCCGATCCGTTTCCGCGTCGTGGAAGAACTCACCTCAGCTGAAGATTTCCAGAATGAGGATCATTTGCGGCTATTCCCCAATCCGGCAACCGAAAGCCTTCAAATCTCCGGACTGGAGCATACCGGGCCTGTTAATTATGAAATCCGGTCGGCTTCGGGGCAATTGCTTCAGTCGGGTACAGTGCAACAATCCGGCAGTCCCTTGAATGTCAGTTCTTTGCCTAAAGGGTGGTATGTACTGACGGTGCTTCTGCCAGACGGGCAGCAACGCCCCTTGCCTTTCATAAAGCAATAAGTAGGCTCGTAAACCACGCCTTCAATCCAAAATTCACTCAAAATGAAAAATATACTACTCCTATTTCTATCCATCTTTTTTGCGGTATCGCTCAATGCCGCTTCCATCCGGGGCGGAGAAATTACCTTTCAGCAAACCGCGCCCCTAACGCTGGAGGCGGAGCTCCACCTCTACATTCAGGCTAATGCTACAGCTACAGTACCGGATTCTGTTACGCTATGCTGGGGAGACGGAGCCTGTTCAACTGCTTGGGTTACCAATGGTATAGATGCCGATAATGATGGGCTGCCCGATGGGGAACAGTTAACGCCGGTTCAACTCCTGGGCGTCTATCGGGTAGCCCACACGTATGAGGACGCCGGGCAATACACCCTTTCGGTCAACGAGCCCAACCGGGTGATCTCTATGAATGGAGGGCTTGAGCCTTTTCCGTTTTATGTTGAATCGCTGGCTATGGTCACCGAGTCGGAGGAGCCCCACTTTAGCCCGGTATTTTACGAGCCTGCCATGCTGGACCGCAGTGCTGTGGGACAGGTGTTCACGCATCTGTCGGCTGCTTTTGACCGTGATGGGGATGTGTTGGTGCATCAGCTGCTAATCCCAAAGTCAGAAGAAGGTACTATCCCGGGTTATCAGGAGCCTACGTCAATCAACCCTGGCCCCAATAATCAGTTGACGATAGATGCCGGGACCGGTCTGCTTGTCTGGGACGCCCCACAGCGGCCTGGCCGGTACTTGATCAACATCATGGTCAGCACCTACCGGGATGGGGCGCTTTGGGAGCAGGTGACTCGTGATATGCTGATTGAAGTCGAAGAGCTGATGGCGCTTCCTCCTGCGCTTACCCTTTCGGATGAGTCCGCATTGCAGGAAGTGCAGGTGGGCGATGTGGTAGAATTGGAGGCGGTGGCCCAAAGCATCCCTTTCGGGGAGGAGGTGGAGCTGACCGCAGCGGGTGGCCTGCTGGCCTTTTTCAATACCCCGGCGGTTTTTGATACCACGACTGGCCCTCAGCCCCTCGAAACCTTTTCCTGGATGGTGGAGCCGGAAGATGACAGAGCTGCGCCTTACCTTGTTGGCTTTAAAGCCAAAGACCTGAGCAGTGGGCTGTCGACATTCATCCCCGTGCAATTCCAGGTGGTGGAGGAGCTGACCGGGTCGGTTGATGAGGGAAGATCAGTTCCGTTGCATGTTTTCCCAAACCCAGGGGCTGGAATATTGCAGGTTGAAATAGAGGCATTTAATAGCCCTGCGTGCTATGAGGTGTACGATGCGAACGGCGCAAGGGTTACTTCCGGGCAGTGGACAACCTTCCCCGCTCAGCTCAATGTACAGCAGTTTGCGAGTGGTGTCTACCAGCTAAGGGTCAGTGGAGCAGAAGGTCAGGGCGTGCAACGCTTCATTGTCGCTGGAAAGTAGCTATATTGCCGGTTCAAAAAGCGAATTATGGCTTCGGCAATTTCAGAACTGGCAGATTTTCCGGTACAGACGAACATCACCGTACAGTGGGGCGAGATGGACGCTGCCAACCACGTCAATAATGTAGTTTACCTGCGGTGGTTTGAGCATGCGCGTGTGGTGTACCTTGACCGGCTGAATTACCCGGTCGTACTTGAGCAGGAAGGACTGCCGGGCGTAATCCTGGCAAAGCAAGACTGCAAATATCTGTTCCCGGTCCACTATCCGGATACGATTACGATGGGGATTAAAGTCACGGAAATAGGGGAGGACCGCTTTGTGATGCATTGCAAAATGTATAGTCAGGAGCATCAGCGCCTGGTGGCGATTGCCAATGCCACAATCGTTACGTACGACTATGTGAAGCAGTCCAAGGCGCCTGTTCCGGAAAGCCTTCGTCAGGGCATACAGGCTATAGAACAACAAGTATGAAAGCGACACCGATTTTAATCGTTGGGGCCGGACCGGCAGGGTTAGCCATTGCCGGCCGGTTGCGCCACCAGGGGCTCGATTTCGAGCTGATTGAACAAAGCCAGGAAGTCGGGCACGCCTGGCACCACCACTACGAGCGGGTGCACCTGCATACCGTGAAGGAATTTTCTCACCTGCCCCATCTTCCTTTTCCAGAGGAGTATCCGCAGTACGTCTCCCGTCAGCAGTTGGTAGATTACCTGGAAAGCTATGCCGCCCATTTTAAAATTGCGCCCCACTTTGGGCACAGCCTGGAGCGGGTAAGCCGGGAAGGCGATCACTGGGTCGCTGCCTGTGCAAATGGGGCTCACTTTAAAGCGGAGCACATCGTCTTCGCCACCGGGGTCAACCGAGTGCCCAACCGCCCGCATTTTGAAGATCAGGAGGATTTTTCGGGCACTATGCTTCACAGCAAGGATTACCGCAATCCGGAACCCTTTGAGGGTGCCACCGTTTTGGTTGTAGGCATGGGCAATACCGGTGCGGAAATAGCGCTGGACCTGAGCGAAGCAGGCATTCCAACCTTGCTATCCGTCAGAGGCCCGGTCAATATTGTGCCCCGCGATTTCCTGGGGCGCCCCACTCAAAAGACGGCCTTCACTCTTGCAAAGCTGCCTGCGCCCATTGGAGACTGGATTGGCAAGCAGGTACAGGGGCTTGCATTTGGAGGCCTCAGGCCTTACGGGTTGAAGCCTTCCGCTATGCCGCCTGCGCGTCAGTTGCGGGAGACAGGCAAAACACCGGTCATTGATATCGGCACAGTAGCCGCTATCAAAGCCGGTAAAATCAAAGTGGTCCCTGAACTAAAGGCCTTCACGCCAGATGGCGCCATTTTTGAGGATGGGAGTGAGCACCGCTTTACTCACGTAATCCTGGCCACCGGCTATCACGCCCGCCTCGAAGCCTTCCTTCCGCATAGCGAGTCCTTGTTCAATGCGGATCACCTGCCCAAAAGCTGTATAGGGGAGGGACCGCACAAGGGGCTCTACTTCCTCGGGTTTGACAATTATCAGCCCGGAGGAATACTGGGCGTAGTGTACCGGGACTCAGCGCGTATTGCAGAGGCGATACAGGCCCGGTTAACGATTAGTAGTCCGTAACACTTTTACAGTAGAACTGCCAGCCGGCGTATTGATCTTCAGCAGGTAAAGACCAGCGGGGTAAGGGCTCATTTTCAGTTCCGCCGTTGGTCCGGCTGCAATTTGTTCAAACATGATCTGTCCGTTCGTATTCATTAGCTGTAAGGTGGTTCCAGATGGGAGTTCCCGCAGGTGCAGAATATTGCTCACCGGATTGGGAAACACCCTCAGGTTCCAGTCCGGAGTGAAGGCAGAAGTATTGGAGATGAGTTCACGGTAACCCAGGAAGAAAATCGCGCCGGCAACGGTAGCTGGCTGTACGCATTCGGTATGGTTGAGGGTCGTGCCGGCATCCACCGCAAGGACATCCGGTGCGCCATTGGCATTCATGACCGAATCGGCGAGGATACTGTTGGTAAATGCCACCTGATCATCTGCGGTACAGTAGTACAGCCGGGTTGGTGCCTGTGGTGCCCAGTCGTATACATCGTTGTCTTCCAGCGCCTGCAGGATAGGGTGGTCGCTATTCTCATCCTCCAGAGCGGTGAGCAGGGAGTCCTGCAGCATGTAGCGCGGAATAGGCGCCCCTTCGTTGGTGGTCAGCAAGTCGATGAGGGTGCTGTTCAGGGTACTGAGGGTGATATCGCCCTGATAAAACTGTTCAATCGGCTCAGCATAGGGCGGCTTGAAGTATGCTTCCACGCTGTCAAAAAGCCCATAGGCTTCGTTGTAGGAAAGGGCGGTGTAAGCCAGGTAGCCCTGATAGAAGTAGGGTTCGTCACTGAGCAGGGCGCTGCGCATCGCTCCGGAGATACTGTAGGGGCCGGACATAGGGGCGGAGGCAGTGACTGTGAATTCATCGGTGTAGTTCGCTTCCAGTTCGCGGTGGACGGCCGCCGCAGCGTGCCCACCCTGAGAGTATCCGGTGACAAACAGCTGATCATTCAGTGCTGGCCCTTCGCTTTCGCAAAATGCCCGCGCTGCAAATAGCATATCAATCCCTGCTGAAGCCTCCGTATCGGCATGTACATAAGGATGGAAACCCCGGGAATCGCCAAGCCCCAGGAAATCCGGGGCAGCAGCAACATAGCCTAGTCCGCCCCAGGCGGCGGCGAGTTCCCAGCCGCCGGCCAGATTGGAGGGGACATCGGTTTTACTGTCTACGGTACCATGCATGTAGCACAGCAGCGGGTATTGAAATTCGGCTTCCCGCACCGGCAGAACGATCAGTCCGGAGGCTGTATCTGTGACGCCATTAATATCGGGTGTCGTGTACCGGATTTTGTAGTATTCAATGCCGTTTTGCATTAAAAAGCCGTACTGTGCCTGCATTTGTGCCAGGGTTTGGCTGCCTTTGAATTCAAAATCGACGAGGTCTTGTGCCAGCGTAGCCTGACTGAGGAGTAGAAGGGCGCTGAGGCATAGGTATTTCAGGTAGTGGTTGAAGGTGTTCATACCGATTGATTTTGAGGTGATGGGTTTGATTGGGCAAAGTACTACTTTTCTGAAAATTTGGATCCGGAGCAGACTAAAAAGTTTTAAAAATATGAATTAAAACACAAAAAATGTATATTTGTCGTAAAGCATTCTCTGTATGCCTAAACAACCCCAAGTTTATCAACCGGATGACCGGTATTTCCAACAAGTGATGAGCAATCCGGAAGTTGCCAAAGACTATATTAAGTATTTTTATCCTGATATAGCTTCGATTGCCAACCTGGATACGCTCAATCCTCAAAAAGTTAAATTATTAAGCCCGCATTTAAAGCTTTTTAGTGCGGATGTAGTGTACCGGTGCAGATTAAAGGCGGAAAAGGATGCTTATCTTAATTTCTGCCTGTTGTTTGAGCACAAATCCCAGCCCGATGAGCATGTTTCCGTGCAGGTAGGGCTTTATATTTTCCTGTTAATGCAGGATATGGTGAAGCAAAAAGGGCGGAAGCTGGAACCGGTACTGCCGCTTTTATTTTATAATGGTGAGAAAGAATGGCAGCCAAAAACAGTCCGGCAATTGTTTCAAGGCTTTCCTCATTTTGAAAAATTGAAATCTCACCTGCCGGATTTTGAGTTTCTGTTTGAGGACGCCCACCGTTTGCCTCCCGGGGAATTGTTGAAACTGGAGTTAAGTTACTTTCGTACGGCAATAATGTCAATGGCGCTAAAGCACCGGGTGGACTTGATATTTCAATATTTTGAGATTATTTTTGAAGGAGCATCCGACAAAGATGAGCGATTAGCAACAATAACCTACATTCTCGGTGTTGCGGAGCGATCCGCCGATGAAGTCATGGAGGCACTTGATCAAAAAGAATTTGGCACAAAATCAAAAGTTATGAGCACGCTTGAGCAATTATTGGAAAAGGGGCAGCAAGTGGGCAAGCTAAAGGCCCGGGTTTTTAACCTGTTGAAAACAGCCACCCGCTTCCCGCAGATGAGCGCTCTGGATTTGGCTGATTTTACGGAATTAGAGGCCGAAAAGGTTATCGGGTTATTTGATCAATTAGCTGCTCCCGGTCAGCCGGAGCTCCTGGGCTATATTCAGGCGCAGTTCCTACCTGAAATTAAACTAAGCACCGAAGAAGCCACAAAGTTAGACCAACTTGCTGCGGATTTGCTCGATTCCCGCAGATAGGAAGCGCAATGCAATTGACGTTCTCATGGTTTTGGTGGGGCTACTTCAATAACAAGGCCTTCAACCGACGATGGTTGAAGGCCTTGTATGTTTCAGCAGGCACTTGGAAACCTAAGCTGCCAGTTGACGCTCGTACTGATTGTTGCCCAATTTGTACAACATCCGGAAGTGGCTGCGCAGGGCGGCCAGGAAAGTAGGATGCTCATAGTAGGGGATGCCATACTCCTCAGCAGTAGCCTTAACGATTGGTGCGATATCCGGGTAGTGGATATGGCAGATGTTTGGGAAAAGGTGGTGTTCCACCTGATGGTTGAGCCCGCCGATGAACCAGCCGAAAAAGTGGCGCCCGTTTGCAAAGTTGGCTGTTGTTTTGAGCTGATGAACAGCCCAGCTGTTTTCTACACTACCATGCTCATCGGTTTTGAAAAAGTGGGTCTCTTCCAATACATGAGCGCCCTGGAAAACCAGTGCCAAAAACAGTCCCGAGATGAAGTGCATCATGAGGAAGCACAGCAAGGTTTGCCACCATGCAAGTGGTAAGACCATAATTGGAAGGATCAGCGTAATGGCCACGTAAGCAATTTTCAAAAGCACGACATACGTCATGGCGCTGCCGTAGGAAACACCCTGGGCTTTGAGCAGGCCGCGTTTGTGGTAATCCCTGGTTTGCAGGAAGTCTTTGGCCACCAGCCAGAATATAGTCATCATCCCATAAAGGATGGGAGCGTAGATGATTTGAAACCGGTAAAAGGGCTTGTGCTCCTGATCTGGTGAAAGGCGGAAAATGCCTTTATCGATGTCTTCGTCATGCTCATGCACATTGGTATAAGAATGGTGCAGCACATTATGCTGGATTTTCCAATTGATGTGATAGCCGCCAACGAAATTCAGGATGCCGCCTAATATGCTGTTTACCTTGGGGTTAGAAGAATATGCACCGTGATTAGCGTCGTGCATAACGGAAAACCCAATACCTGACATGCCCATCGACATGAGTAACCACATGAGGACGATTGCCCAGGTGGCCTGTATTAGTCCGGATAGCATTAGGATCAGCGGTGCGGTGTAAAGCGTTACCATGAACACCGTTTTGAAGACCATCCGGCTGTCTCCATATTTGGTAATGCCCTTATCGGAAAAATGCTGGTTGACGCGATTGCGAAGGACCTGAAAAAATTCGGGCTGATCGTCCTTATTGAAACGAACAGTAGAAGAAGTTGCCATAAAAGTCGTTTTGTCTGATGATATTTAATCACTCAAGGTAAGGCAGCCGTAGAAGGAATCCGAAAGAAAATCCAAAAAACTTTGAAACAGAGGCATAGATTTACGAAAATCAGACACGAAGTATAATTCGGCCCGCTTATCCGCCGGGCGGATTCGGCCAAAACTGTAGCGAACCTCGCTAAGTTGCAAGCCGTTTTAACTTAAACAAAACAAAAATCATGCGATTACTCATCTCCTTATTGGTTAACGGTCTTTTAGTTTACTTCTGCGCTGAAATCCTGTCTGGTGTAGGCATAGACGGCTACTTTGATGCCGTTATCGTGGCGCTTTTGCTCGGTATGGTCAACTTCTTTGTGAAGCCGGTACTTACCCTGCTCACCTTACCTATTACTATTTTGACCCTGGGCCTGTTCCTGCTTGTGATCAACGGCGCTATGGTGCTCCTAGTCGATTGGATGCTTGACGGCTTTTATGTCGATGGCTGGGTATGGGCGATCGTCTTTGCGCTCGTGATGTCCTTTTTCAACCTGTTCGTCGGTCAGTTTTCCGTTAAGGAAGAGCGGAAGTAATTGCTTTTCCGGAAAGATACGGTTAACTTATCAGCAACTAATTCCATCATTATGAGAGCTTTCCTGGCATTTTTAGCATTTATTGCCGTTATCAATCCAATCCTGGCACAGTCCGAACAATACTGCAACAGTAACTTCGGGTTTTGCCTGGAATACCCGGAGCGTTTCTCTATGCTGACGGCAAAGGGGGCGACCGACGAACCTGCCTTATTCGTGGCCGATGAAGGGCAGACGAAAATTGAGATAGCGGGTCATGCCAATACAGCGCACTGGAGCCTTGAGGACATCTACTATATGAACTTTGAGGACTACCTGCGGCAAAATCCTGACCTGAATATTATCGAAGAAAAATTTTGGGAAAGCCAGTTCGAGGTACTGTATGAGGAAAACGGTCAGCTTCACTACTTTCGGGTACAACAACGCCCCGGCCAGTACATCAAACTATCCGTTATGCTGCCTGCTGAAAGGCGGTCGGAACTGGCTGAGCTGAGTGTGCAATTGTCTGTTCAGACGCCTAATCCTTAAGCCATGCAGGATTTACTTACCGGGTACCTCTTGCCCATCGCGCTAATGCTGGTCATCTGGTTGATGCTCATGAATGTCGGCAAACGCAAGCGCCGGAATCAAAGAGACCGGAGGCGTTTCTAAATTAATCGCTGCGCCGCCTGCCCCGTTTGGGCTCTTTAATCACATAGCGCACCATGAGGCTGGCGGACACATTGGTGACCGGCAGGTCATACTTTCGGTTGGCTCGCCGCTGCTGTTCCGGGAGCGAGGGGTCCTCTATCTCTATTGTGCCCAAGTCTGCAATCAGAAAGTTAGGGATGACCTTCGCATCGATCATCAGGCGTTTAGTGGGTTGGAAGGACAAGACAGGAATCAAGCTAAGGTCGATGGTAAACATATGCCCTCTGGTACTTAAAGGCTCAGGGCCTAAAGATATCGTGCGATGGGCGTAGAAAGTCGATTCGAGCCCGGCGGATAGTCCAAACCGGAAATTAGGGTAGTCTCTCCGGCGTTCTCCGAAGTATTTACCTACTTCATATCGGACCCCGACAGCACCGCTGCGCTCTTCAATACCCTGGCTATGGATGGGGGCTTCGTTGCCTTCATCATCAATAACCGATACCAGAAATTGATGAGAGGATTGGGTTAGTGACAGCCTGGTTAGCGAAAAATCCTGAAATAAGCCATTTTCATTCCAAATTTGAAAGCTGGCTCCCAATCCAATCAGGTTGCTTGGTGGGTGGTAGGTACCGTTTTCCACAAACTCATAGGAATTACCCTCTACAAGGACAAAGGTGCCTGAATTTCTCGTAATGAAATTCAATACCGTATACTCAAAATCCTTTATGTAACTTTTTCGGAAGCTATAGGGCCTCAAAGGAGGGGTATAATTGAAGTTGGTAGATACCGTGAGGGTGTTCCCACCCTGCCGCTGTGCCTGACTTTGCAGAGGCATAAGGCAAATGCCCAAAAGTAGAAGTACAGGAATAAGGTGGTTGACGGAGAAAGCACTCGAATAACAGAGGTTCATGATTTTAATGTTCTTTGTTTGCAGAGATACCGACAAAGATAGAATTTTTGGGCCAACCATTTTTCCAAATTCCCGTTTGGTTTTTATCCAGTTGACCTTCAATTGCTTACCTATGAAAATGCCAGCCCTGTTTTCTGCACTCTTGTTGACCGCAAGCCTAATGGCGCAGCGCCCGGTCATTGATGATTTCACCATCAGTGGGGATACCTACCGTACCGACAATGATTGCTTTCGGTTGACCGAGGAGCGGGACTACTCTTCCGGCTCCATCTGGTATCGTCGCCCCATCAGCCTGAACGAGCCCTTTTCCATCGAGCTGAGCGTATATCTGGGCTGCAAGGACGATGCGGGTGCCGATGGGATGGTCTTCATTTTTGCGCCCAGCGCCAACCTGACAGGCTGGAGGGGGGAGGGCATTGGCTTTGCCGGGCTGCGGCCTTCTATTGGCATCGAGATTGACACCTGGCTGAATGAGCACCTGCTGGACCCGGTGGAAGACCATGTAGCAATCATGGCCAATGGCAGGGTAGGGCACTTCAATAATCTGGCCGGGCCCAAGCCTATTCTCAATATCGAAGACTGTGAGCAGCACAAACTGGCAGTGCGCTGGTCCCCGGCAGAACAGCGCCTGTCTGTGGAAATCGACCGCCGGGAAGTCATCGCTGCGGAAGTCGATTTGAAAAATGCCATTTTCCAGGGCAATGACGTCGTATACTGGGGCGTGAGCGCAGCCACCGGGCGTTACAATAATTACCATGAGGTATGCTTTGACCGCTTATCCTGGCTGCCGTTGGAGGAGGTAGGACCGGTCTACCGTGGGAAGTGAGTGCTATAGCTAAGCCCTAAAAATTGTATTTGAGGATACAATAAATCGCCCGAAAACCATCTTTCCAGTTGATCTTTTTACCCTCGGCGTAGGTACGGCCATAGTAAGAAATGCCTACCTCATAGATGCGGATGCCGGGTATACGGGCAATCTTGGCCGTGACCTCCGGCTCAAAGCCAAAGCGCTGTTCTTTCAGCTTCAGGCTTTGGATGGTCTCCCGGCGGAAGAGCTTGTAGCAGGTCTCCATGTCCGTGAGATTGAGGTTGGTCATGGCATTCGACAGGAAGGTCAGGAATTTGTTGCCTATAGAGTGCCAGAAAAACAAAATGCGGTGTGGCTTGCCACCCATAAACCGGGAGCCGTAGACGACATCGGCCACTTCATCCAGTACTGGCTTGAGCAAAATATTGTACTCCTCCGGGTCGTACTCCAGGTCGGCATCCTGAATGATAACGTAGTCGCCGGTGGCTTCCCGAATGCCGGTATGCAGGGCAGCTCCTTTGCCTTTATTCACTTCGTGCTTGTAGTACTGAATATTGAAACCGGGATTTTCCTGCTGATAGCGCTGAATGGCAGCCTCGGTATCATCAGTGGAGCAGTCGTTGACGATAATGATCTCCTTCTGAAGTCCCCCACTGAGCACCACAGCCCGGACTTTATCAAGTATAAAATGGATGGTCGGCCCTTCATTGTAGGCTGGGATGACGATAGACAGGGTCTTGCTCATGCGCGTGGATTGTATGTCGCTTTTTGTTGGTTCCTATAAAATGTCAAAGGTAAAAAAAGCTGCTTAGATGAGCGGTGGGCATATTGGCACCCCTGTTGGCAAAAGCCAATCCTGTGCAAAAGAGCGTAATTACAGCAGGTTTTGGGCTACTGCTTCGCGAAACGACCAATGTCTACGGATTCATCCAGTTCGTTCCCATTCACCAGATGAGCCGCCAGATGATGCGCCCAGTAGGGGCCAAGAGAAGCACCCTTTGTGCCTAGACCGTTAAAGATCGCAAGGGCAGGGAATTCAGGGTGTTGCCCCAGGAACGGGCGACGGTCTTTAACTGTAGGCCGGACGGCTGCCCGGTGCTCAACCACGTCAAAGGGCTGGCTTAAGACATCTTTTAGCCGTTGTTCGAGGTAATCCCGGCCCCGGGAAGTGGGCTGGTCATCGTCGAATTTCCAGTCGTAGGTAGAGCCGATCCAGTAAAGCCCGGAGTCTGCAAGGGGGACAATGAATACCCGGTGTTTTAGGATTTTCTCAAAATCAGCCCCCGGGATGCGCACGATGAGCACTTCGCCTTTCGCTCCTCCGAAGGGGAGGTAGTTGAAGTAAGGGTTCTGAGTGCCCAGGTGCCCTTCCGCAAAAATAAGCTGTGAAGCCGAAACTACGTTTTTGTAAGTGGCTTGCTCCGGAGTCAGGGTAAGCTGACTGTAGTCGAAGTGGTCCTCCAGCAGCGCGCCTTTTGCTTTCAGGTACTTGCGGTAAGCCCCGGTCAGGCGGGCCAGATCGGTTTGTCCGGACTGTGTGACTTCTCCATAGCTGTAGGCGAGTACGGTCTTGGTGGCGTATTGGTCGAGCACGGGCTGATTGAGCATATAGGGCGTGTAGGCAGGGTCTCCCGTTCGGGAAAGCCAATCGTTTTCTTCCCCCTGATTGAACAGGGTGCGAATGATATTCCGCTCATGGAAAATTGGAATATTGAGCTGAGCCTCCAACTGCCGGTAGGTGCGGACCGCAAATGGGATGAGGTCATCCACCCGCCAGGACTTGACGTATCGCCTTCCCGTGATGGGATTGATAATGCCTGCCGCCACCTGAGATGCTGCGTTCGGGCTGTACTGATCGATGACAAAAACGGATTTTCCTGCTGCCTCCAGAAAGTGCGCCAACAGGGTGCCTGCAATGCCTTGCCCCACGATGATGAAGTCTGCGTGTTTCATATCATCCTTAACAAAAAAGCGGCAACGGGGTTGTCAGAAGTGGTTCAGCAAATGGAGCGACAAAGGGAGGTGTTTTTCCAACATTTTTTATGGGCATAGGTTATTACCGGTACAAATACTGAAGCATGAGCCTATCACTGCAGGTGCAACGTGCACTCGCTTTCGTTTTTCTCTTTTTTGCTTTTTCTGCCGCTGCACAGGATAAATACGTGCTAAGCGGCTACGTGAAAGATGCAGCCACCGGTGAAACGCTGATTGGCGCGGCGGTTGCGGTGGCCGATTCAGCAGGGCTGGGCACGGTCACCAATGCCTATGGCTTTTACTCTTTGGAAATACCGGCAGGTACGCACCGGCTGCGCTTTTCCTACGTGGGCTACGCAAGGGAGGAAGCAACGGTAACCCTCAACGAAGCGAAGCGCCTGAATGTGGAGCTGACTGAAGAAAGTGTGGAGCTGCAGGAGGTCGTCGTCAAAGCTCGTCCGGATGACGCCAACGTCAAAAGTACAGAAATGGGTACGGTGGGCCTGCAGATGGATAATGTGAAAAAGCTGCCGGCGCTTATGGGCGAAGTGGATGTGCTAAAGACCATTCAATTGTTGCCCGGCGTACTGTCGGCAGGGGAGGGGAATGCGGGGTTCTACGTCCGGGGTGGCGGGCCGGATCAAAACCTGGTTCTGCTGGATGAAGCCGTGGTCTACAATCCGGGGCATTTACTGGGCTTCTTCTCGGTATTCAATGCGGATGCCATCAAGAATACCACCCTGATCAAAGGGGGCATGCCTGCACAGTACGGTGGGCGGCTATCCTCGGTGGTCGATATTCAGATGAAGGAGGGCAATGACCGGGAATATGCCATGGAAGGCGGCATCGGGCTCGTGGCCTCCCGGGTGACCTTCGAGGGGCCTATCGTGGAGGAGCGCAGCAGCTTCATCGTCTCTGCCCGGCGGACCTACGCCCTTGACCTGGCTCAGCCTTTCCTTAACAGTACTTCCTTTGCAGGGACGAACTATTATTTTTACGACCTTAATGCCAAAGCCAATTACCGGTTTAGCGATGAAGACCGTCTGTATTTCAGCACTTACTTTGGCAGAGATGTGCTGCAGTTCCGGAGCAATGCCCGCGACTTCAACTTCGATATGCCCTATGGAAACGCAACGGCCACCTTGCGTTGGAACCACCTGTTCAGCGATAAGCTGTTTATGAATGTTTCTGCCATCTACAATGACTACGACTTCGGCTTTAGCGGCGGGCAGGGCGACTTTAGGATAGGGCTGGAATCCGGTGTGCGCGACTGGAATGGAAAGGTGGACTTTGAATACTTCCCAAATCCTAACCATCATCTGAGGTTCGGCGCGAACTACACCTACCACCGGCTGACCCCAAGCCTGGCTACGGCAACGAACGGTGATGAAGTTTTTGGCAATGAAGGAGAAATCCGTTATGCTCATGAAAGTGCGGTCTACCTTGCAGACGAAATGAAAATCGGACCAGGTATCCGCCTGAATGCCGGGCTCCGCGTTTCTGCCTTTACGCAGCTTGGTCCTTACACCTCAAAACAGGACAGCACTGAGTATGCTGCCGGGGAGCCGGTGAAGACTTACATAGGGGTGGAGCCCCGGCTGGCGACTACCTTTTATCTTAATGCTGTATCCTCCCTAAAGGCTGGGGTAACGGTGGCGAATCAGTACCTGCATCTGGTCAGCAACTCCACAAGCACTTTACCCACAGATATCTGGATGCCCAGCTCGGAGATTATCAAGCCTCAAATTGGCGTGCAGTACGCGTTGGGGTATTTCCGCAATTTCCGGGACAACCGCTACGAAGCATCTGTGGAAATTTACTACCGCGACTTGTACAACCAGATTGATTTCCGGGAAAACTACGTGGATAATGTCGCCAATGATTTGGAAGAAGAATTCGTATTTGGGCAGGGCAGGGCCTATGGGCTGGAGCTTTTCCTGCAAAAAAAGAAGGGGCGCTTTACAGGCTGGATTGGCTATACCCTGTCCCGCACCGAGCGCATCTTCCCGGATATCAACAACGGCAATCCATTTCCGGCGATTTACGACCGGCGGCATGACCTTTCGGTGGTGGCGAATTACACCCTCAATAAGAAATGGGAATTTGGTGGTGCCTTTATATTTGGCACCGGCAATGCCTTTACCCCCGTGCAACGATTGTACTTCATCGATCAGTTTCCGGTGCAGGAGTATGGCCCGCGCAACAGTGCCCGCCTGCAGGACTACCACCGCGTGGATTTCTCGGCAACCTATACGCCCAAACCGGACTCCAAAGCGCGCTTCCGGTCCAGCTGGAACTTCTCGGTTTATAATGCCTACAGCCGGCAGAATCCATTTTTCATTTATTACGATTTTGAGTCGGATCCTAATGCCGGTACTGCGGCTGCCCGAGCTTACCAAGTGTCGCTCTTTCCGGTGATTCCTTCGGTAACCTGGAATTTTTCCTGGCGGTAGAGGGCTGGCACACTGAAGCCGCTGATCTGACTGAAACCACTGATCTTTGCAACCCAGTGCCGCCCCACAAACATGCCCCGCTCTTATGCCCCTGCTCGAAATCAGTGCAAATCTGCGCAATCAGTCTAATCCGTGTTCCCCCTCACGCCGCGCACGACAATAGTACACTGAAGCCGCTGATCTTTTCCACCAAGGCATGCCTCGCTGAAGAGCCCATTAAAAATCAACCAAACCCTATTCCCAATACCCAGTCTGCCCGATTTTTATATTTTTGTACTCAATTCCCGAAAAGCCACCAAGTTCAACTACATGTCTAACATCGCCATTTTTCCAGGTTCCTTCGACCCTATCACCATTGGTCACGTTGACCTGATTAAGCGCGCCCTGCCGCTTTATGATAAAATCATCGTCGCTATCGGCGTCAACAGCCAGAAGAAGTACCTTTTTTCCCTTGAGGAAAGATTGGAGTGGCTCCGGGAGGTCTTCGCAGATGAACCCAAGGTGGAAGTGGGGCATTTCTCCGGCCTCACGGCGCACTACGCCCGTCAGATTGGTGCGCGGTACCTGCTGCGTGGCTTGCGGAATGCCTCAGATTTTGATTATGAAAAGACGATTTCCCAACTGAATAACATCGTCGGGGAGGGGATAGAAACTATTTTTCTGATTAGTCAGCCGGCTTACTCCCACATTAGCTCCACAATCGTACGGGAAATCATTATTGGCGGGGGAGATGCAACGCCCTTCGTGCCCGAGGCCCTGCGGGAGCGCTTTAAGTCTACTTAAGTTCCTTACGAGCTATTAGCGGAGTTTTGGGGTTAACAATCATTTTCTCCTCGCGGGGTAAAAGCACTACATCAATATCCTTGCGGGGGATTTGGCCCAATAGGGGTTCATTGTCCCCAGGCAGCAAAACGGCGCGGGTGGTTGTCGCCCGGTTTTCAAATTGGATATCAATGGGGCCCACGATTGGACACTTTTCCTGTTGCCCATTCGCCAATTCGAAGACTTGTTCATCAATAATCGGTAAGCCAAGCTGTTCTTTGATGGTTTCATTAATAGCGAGGTTATACGTGCCGCTATCCACCAGAATGCTAAGCTCAAGGCTTCTAATGGCCGCTTTGTCCATTGCTTTGGCATCGGCCAGAACGACATCCCGGGTATTAATGAGCCTTATTGTTGCATAAATTTTTTCCCATAGCACAAATTACAAAACACTGCCATCATAATCAATCCTCCCCATCCACGTGCACGACCTGATCTTCTTCCAGCAGCGGCATAAGCTTGTAACGGAGGTAGAGCTGAGTGGTTGCCAGCACATCCTTCTCGCAGTAAAAGGAAATACGCCGCAGGTCCTTGTCTTCCCAGTATACCCGGCCTACCTGCGAGCCATCTATGTCATCTTTGGGCGATGGGAAGCCCAGCACAGCCGCCAGCAACTTCAGGGAGGTGAAGTTCTTACGGTCGCCGAAAGACCACATGTCCATCGTGTCGATGATGTGCTTGGTTTCCCAGGGTTTCTTGCCCGATAAGTCAAACGGAGCAGGCAGGGGCAAGCGGTTGATGATGAGCCGGCGGCAGATGTAGGGGATGTCAAACTCTTTGGCGTTGTGCCCGCAGAAGCCGAATTTGTTGGGGTCGTTGTAGTACTTGAAGACCATCTGCGAGAACCCCTGCAGGAGCTCGGCTTCATTTTCACTGGCAAAGGACTTAAGCCGGATTTTGAGTTTTTTTTCTGCTTTATCCCGGTGGACCACGCCAACGGAGATACAAACGATTTTTCCGAACTCCGCAAAGATGCCTGCTTTTTCCGTGTAGGATTCCGCCACCTCTCCCTCTGTCAGCGGCTCGGTTTGGCCGCGCGCAAGCTGATTGGCTTTGATGGTCCAGAGTGCTTTGAGGTCGTCACCCAGGCTGTCGAAATTCGGTTTGCCGGAAACGGTTTCGATATCGAGGAACAGAATGTTGGCTATATCAGGCATAGAAGATGCGATTTTTGACAAAAATAAAATAAATACAGCTACCAAATCCTATCGGGAGCGATATGGGGGCGTAAGTGTTTGGCGATTTGTAATAAAATTTCGATTTTAACGCCCGCTTCTGAATAAATATTCAGCAGCGCATTGTCTACAAAATTATGATACAAGGTGGAGTGGCCCAAAAGTGGGCGCCTGGCCTTTAAAACCAAAACTTATGCTTCGTTCAAAAATTGGGGGCATTGGTTCCTACGTGCCCGATAAAGTGGTAACCAATGACGATTTAACCAGAGTCATGGATACCAGTGATGAGTGGATTCAGGAGCGGACCGGCATTAAAGAGCGCCGGTATGGCACCAAACACGAAGAGACTACGACCACCATGGGTGCCCGCGCCGCTGAGATTGCCATCGAACGTGCCGGGATCAGTAAGGAAGATATAGATTTCATCATTTTCGCCACCCTCAGCCCGGACTACTATTTCCCTGGCTGTGGTGTTTTGCTGCAGCGCGAGTTGGGTATCACTAATACCGAGATTGGCGCGCTGGACATCCGGAATCAGTGTAGTGGGTTTGTGTACGGGCTGTCCGTAGCGGACCAGTTTGTGAAGACCGGCATGTACAAAAACGTATTGCTGGTAGGCGCAGAAATGCACTCTATGGGCTTGGATTTCAGTACAGAAGGCCGTGGCGTGACCGTTATTTTTGGCGATGGCGCCGGTGCGGTTGTGCTACAGCCCACTGAAGAAGAAGGTCAGGGCGTGCTCCAAACCTGCCTGCACTCGGATGGCACCTATGCAGAAAAACTGGCCTTTATCAACCCCGGCTCCCACGGTGGCTACCATAAAAAATATACCGGTGAGGAAGTCGATTATGGCTATTCGGATGCTGAATTTGGGGAGATTTTCCTGAATCAGCACATGCTCGACAACGATCAGATCTACCCGAATATGGAAGGGCAGTTCGTATTCAAAATGGCCGTGCAGAAATTCCCTCAGGTCATCATGGAGGCCCTGGAGAAAGCGAGCCTGAAGAAAGAAGACATCAATATGCTCGTGCCTCATCAGGCCAATCTGCGCATTAGCCAGTTCGTGCAAAAGCGCCTGGGGCTTAAGGATGAGCAGGTTTGGAATAATATTCAAAAATATGGCAACACCACTGCGGCATCTGTGCCCATCGCGCTTTGCGAAGCATGGGAGTCCGGCGCAGTCAGGGATGGTGACCTGGTGTGCCTGGCTGCTTTTGGCAGTGGTTTCACCTGGGGCGCAGCCCTGATCAGATGGTAAGCTGGCTCTAAAGCGGCAGAAAGGGCTAAACGGCAGGTTTCATAACTGTATGCTGGGCATTCCCTGCCAAATTTTGTATGTTAGCTTTTCATCTTCTATTCACGGAAGTTGTATTAACTTTTTCATAGCACATTAATTTTGGTCCCCGTTCATTGCAGCGGGGATTTTTTGTTGGCTTGGCTGGCTTTTGATCTTTGCCGGGTGATGCAGTAATAATATGGACAAGCTGTCTGGAAAAGACAATACGGTGAGCCAAAAAGTAGTTTTTACTACCAAATCAACCAATGAGGAAAATGAAGGAAAAGGTGTTATTGTTTTGTCTGGGCTTTTTGCTGACCGGCGCATCTGTACTGCATGCACAGGAGGAACCGGTGGCTACGGAAGCTGAGTATGACAAAGCTTATGAGCGGCGCATTAAGCAGGAATACCTGTATGGGGTATACATCCCCAAGGACCTGAGCGACGCTATTGTTCAACTGAATAAACTTGCAGACCGGGAGTCGCTCCAGAAGTTTCGTATGGCAGAGGAGGAGGAAGCCGTTCGCAAGTTACACTTTAGCCTCGGGCGGTGGATTATTCATAACTGGGGCTTTTACGGGGGGTCTCGTCTTGCGGTGGCCCTCAAAGACATGGGCGTGCACCATCCTGATGACATGGCGCGGCTCATCATCCGGTCCATGCACCGAAGCTTGAATAAAAAACCAATAGAAGTAAAAGAACAGGTTATTGCGCTGCAGGAAGCCCGGGAAGCAGAACGGAAAAAGCGAATGGAATCCGCAGAAATCCTCTACGAAGGAAAACGGCAGTTGAACCGGGATTCAGTGGAGCTTCGTAAACAACGATAGTTTTAGCCCTTATTTGAGAAAGGCCCGGATGTGCGCCACTACCTCATCCGCACATTCCCACTGAATGAAGTGCCCGCACTTAGACACAAAGAAAAGCCTGGCGTTAGGGAGTTGGGCTGCTCCCTCCCTGGCTACCTTCTCTGTGGTCAGGCCAGGGTTGATCATTTTGTTGGGGATGAGTGCATCTTCTTTTCCATATAAGACCAGGGTAGGAAGCTGCAAGTCCGGTAATCGGTCGAAAACCGGGTGGTCAAGCATGCCGAGGACGCATCTGGGGATCATGTTGCAGTACTGTACGTAAGCTTCCGTATCTGCTCTTAATGCCATGCGTTCGTCGATCATGAACTGCGCATCAGCCGGGAACTGATGGAAATTGGCGTGGAAATTGCGCTCAATCTGATGGACAGGCGTGGCGCGCAATAAAGCCGGCTTGTAAAAGGTCCGCAACCATTCCCGTGCCGTCGAGTTGAAACGCTCAAACCCGGCCGGGGCCAGCAGGATGAGCTTCGCAAAATGCTCCTGTGCCTGGAGTGCCGTAAAAATACTGGTCTGCCCGCCCATGGAATGACCGATGAGGACCGGCTGCCGGAGTTTAAGTGCTTCCTTAAACTGCAAAAGGGTTTCGGCAAAGAATGGAATATCAAAAGAGTAGTCGCCTTTGTCAGACAGCCCGTACCCTGGCAGGTCAAGGGCAACGCACCGATAATCGGACGACAGCTGTGGAATGACCTTGTCCCAGGCCTTCAGGTTACTGCCCAGCCCGTGCACCATCAGCAGTGTGGTACGCCCTTTGCCACGGTCCGTGTAATGAACCTTTGTGCCATTGGGCAAATCTATAAAGCGGTGCCATTCTGAAGCTTGTGCCAAAGCCATTGCTGATGAGGTTGCTGATGAATCAGGGGGAGGCGAAGCTACACTTTGTTGCGGACTTTTCGGGCGTGCTGCTGCTTTTTTACCTTCCTTTGGCCGCAGCCAGAGGTACACTAATCCGCCAACGAGCAGTGAAGCCAGTATAGCAAAGGTCACGGCTACGGCCGGATTGCGGACCTCGGCCTGCATATACCAGCCAATGCGCCCGTAGTAGATCCCGAAATGGACAAAGACGGCGGTGAGACTGGCTGCAATTGGTGCCTGACGGGGGACTTCCTTCAGGAAAATGCCCATCAATACAGGTACAAAAGCTGCAGAGAAATAAGCATAGACTCCATTCTGAGCAAAAATGCCCACGCTCAGGCTGGGATGAATCAGCTGCTCGTAGGAAAGAGCTATGGAAATAGCCGCGAGTATGACAATAACTATTTTATTAATAGCAACAAGCCGCTTTGATTTGGTATGGCCTGCCCCCAGCTTGTGGCCGAGCACCGGGTCAATAATGTCTGATGTTATGGTTGAAGACAACGACTGAATAAGGCCTTCCAGTGTTGAAAGCCCGGCAGAAATCAGACCGAGGATCACTACCAGCCCTACCATTACCGGAAATTCCGTAACTACATAGGTCGGAATGATGCCATCCATGCTAATGGGGGCTCCGTCTGCGGTAAGGTCCGGGAAACGAAGGCGGGCATAAAGCCCGGCCAGCACAACGGAAAAGAATAAGGTTTCTACCAGGATGCCTGTGAGCAGGTACCGGTTGACATCCCGCTCGTCTTTGAGCAGTAGTGACTTGGTGATGATATGAGGCTGGCATACGATGGCAATACCAACAATCAGGGAGCAAAATACAATCTCAAAGTAGTCCCGGAACAGAAAACTCTCTGGATTAACCGGTGATGCCAGCAGAGGGTCAACGGCAGCCAGCTTATCCAGGAATCCTTTGACCCCATCGCTGAAGTGCTCATACCCGGACCCCAGCAGAATAAAAGCAACGATCGTCATCAGTACTGCCTGTATGGTATTGGTGTAGACCATCGAGTTGGCCCCGCCAAACATCATGTAACCAAAGACAAACACGACCAGCCCGATGAGGACGTATAGCTCTTCTGCATTCAGGGCTTTGGCCAGAACTTTAGTCAGGCCAACACAAATCAACACTATAAAGGTAATGAGCAGGAGCGACAGGAACCCGAAAAACAGGGCATATTGCTTACTGCCATAGCGTTTGCCGATCCACTGCGCCATAGTGAGCGCTTTTACCGTAGCGCCATGCTTGCGGAAGCTTTTAGTCAGTACAATGAGCGAGAGGTAAATGCCAATTGGCATCACCAACCCAAATGCCAGCAGCCCACTGATGCCATACAGCGCAATAAAGCCGGGGTTGATAATAAAGGTAGCAGCGCTTGTCATTGAAGCAGCGAGAGACAGCCCGACGACCACAGGCGAAAACTGAATTGAGCCAAGGGCATAGTCTGCTATGGAGGTCGTCCGCATTGCGCCGCGGATGACAAAGAATAGAATAGCTGCGCCGTAGAGGGCGAGCAGGCCTGCAGTGGCCCATACCAGTTCCTGTGAAGCCATTTATTGAGTGCTAATTTTCTTTGATGAAAATAGAAGAAAACCAATGAAAAGCAGGTCAGTTGATGAACTTATAAATAAAAATACGGGGTGGACTTAAGTACTTTTATTTAAAAATTTGAGTGGTATTACCGTGAATGAGCACTGAGAAAGCTAGTGCATGCCATGGTCTTGTGCGAGGATTCTTTTGCAGGCTGCCAGGGGTTGACCCATTGCCGGGGTGATGAAAATCAGCAACAGACAACTTTTAAAAAGATATAGATATCTATATATTTGTATTTGAAAGTAAAAGTGTAAACCAATACACCAAAAATCTCAGGTATTATGACAACAGACAAAAAGAATATTGCATTGGTAACCGGAGCCACAGGCGGGCTGGGAACCGATATGGTCAAGCAATTAATGGACGATGGCTACGTTGTGGCAGCTAACTACCGAAGCCCTAATAAAGCAGAAGTATGGAAGGCAGAAATGGAAGCGGCAGGCTATGCGCCCCAACTGTTTCAGGCGGATGTCTCTGATTTTGCTCAGGTTGGCAATATGATAGAGCAAATTGAGGCAGAACTGGGCACCGTTGACATTCTGGTCAATAATGCGGGTATTACCCGGGACGGGGCATTTAAGAAAATGAGCCCTGAAAACTGGGATGCGGTTATGAGAGCCAATTTGTACAGTGTCTTCAACTGCTGCCGGCACGTCATTAATCCTATGATCGAGCAGGGATATGGCCGTATTATCAATATTTCATCTGTAAATGGTCAGCGGGCTCAATTCGGGCAGTGCAACTACGCTGCAGCGAAGGCGGGCATGCATGGTTTTACGAAAACACTGGCTATTGAGGTGGCCCGAAAAGGAGTAACGGTAAATACCATTTCTCCGGGTTATATTGCCACAGATATGGTCATGGCAGTAGATGAGTCCGTACGGGAAAAGATTGTCAAAGGCATCCCCATCGGCCGTCTCGGTGGCACTTATGAAATTGCCCACCTTGTTTCTTTTCTGGCTTCAAAGGATGCGGCCTTTATTACCGGGGCCAATTACGCAATCAACGGTGGCCAGCATGTGTACTGATTAGAAAGAGTTAATTCCCTTTACCTGTTTTGGAATCTGACAATATCAAACGGTCCTCTCTGCACATTCAGTGCAGGGTTTGAAGGCCTTAGAGATGCTATCATATCATCTCTTAGAGCGTGTTGGGATTTTGGTCTTCTAGTCGAAAACTAGCAATTTTTTGATTAGACGAGACCCGAAAACCGGAGTTTAGCAAAGCTAAATGAGGATTTTCGGGGCGAAGTATAAGCGAAAAAGTGCAGTTTGCAGACCGATTACTAAAGTCCCAACACGCTCTTAATGTCACTCAAGCCAGTGGTTGGCGGTACGCTGCTGAACACTGGCTTTTTTTAAGCACTGCTACGCGAATTTTCTGCACCGGATACGGACCACAAACCCCCGGTCCGACTCTGCCAGCTGTAAAGATGCGCCTATACGCTCAGCCCGCATTCGGATGTTAGACAACCCCTGGCCGGTTTTTGTGGAAGAGAGGCGCTCTTGTATCAGTGTATTTACCGCTTCCCGCCCGCTCATAGCAGCCTGTCTGGTATTTTCTGGAGCGGTGCGCTGCTTCCGGATTTCCTTTCCATTGTCTTCTATGTGCATCACAAACTCCTGTCCTTCGTTATGGAGATGAATTTGCACTTCTGTAGCCCAGGAATGCTTGCCAATATTATTGATGGCTTCCTTGAAGATAAAGTAAAGGTTTTGCCTAAGGTCCACTTTGAGCCTGTTGTTGGTATCTAGATGATCAACTTTAAACCGGTAATCAATATGTTGTGGCGCCAGGATCTCTGCGGCATGTTCCTTCATTCTGATCAAGAGGTCTTCAAATTTGTCTCTCCGGGAGTCAATAGACCAGATGACATCACTCATTTTAGACATGGCGGTACGGCTGACTTCACCTATCCATTTAAGATCTTTTTGGTTTTCGGCGTCTTGGGTTTTGAACTGAAGAATGTCTGTCCGCATAGCGATGCTGGCGAGCAGTCCGCTGACTTCATCGTGCAGATCGCTGGAGAGCTTAGTCCGCATGCGCTCCATCTCCAGGCGGCGGTTCAGCCGGTACTGAAACAAGGAATACAGAACAAGGAAGAACACCAGTGCCCCGGATATTATAAAAGCATAAGTCTTATACCAGGGCGGATTGACATGTATAGGGATTGTCAGTGCTTCACTGCTCCAGTTACCGTTTGCATCAGCCCCTTTGATGTGCAACAGGTAATCACCAGCAGGCAAATTGTAATAATTACTGGTATTGTCCCTGCCCTGGTAAATGTAATCTTTGTCAATACCCTCAAGCCAGGTTTTAAACTGATTTCGGCGCGGAGTGGTATAATTGGGCAATGTGTACTGAAAGGTAAATTGGGTATCGTCGGGGCCAATAATGAACGTATGGTCTGTATTTAGGTTGCTAATCCTCCTGATCATGCTGTCCTGATCGTTGCTGTAACGAGAGAAGAACGTGAGCACAGGAGTTGGAGTCTTGACTTCCTTCACCAGGTCCTCTGTTCGGAAGATATTCATGCCATTTACGCCGCCCAGGTAAATGTTGCCGAGGAGATCGGTGTAGAAAGAGTGCCGGTTGAATTCATCATGGCTCAACCCATCCTCCTTGTAGAAATTCCGGAAAGTCTGCTGGTCAGGGTCGAAGAAGGATAAGCCATTGTAGGTGCTAATCCAGTATTTTCTCTCCGGAGTGGGTACGAAGCCACAGACGATATTGCTGGCCAGGGCATCCTGTTGGTTATAATGCTTCCAATTGTTGTTCTGGGGGTCAAAAATATTGAATCCATTGGTTGTTCCCAGCCACAACCGGTGCTGCTCATCTTCATGTATGACATAGATGATATTGCTCCCCAGTTGGTTATCATTGCCATTGCCAACCTGATAGGACCGTGTTTGACGGGTATTCGGATTGATGGAGTAAAGCCCGTTTTCAGTACCGATCCAAAGGATGCTATCGTGGGCTTCCAGAATGTAGCGGGGGGTAGCTTCACTTAGTGGGTTGTTGCTTTCCCAGTCGTAGTATTCTTCGAACCGCTCGGCTATGGGGTCGAAAGACACGAGCAGCCCGCTGGGGGTGTCTGGTTCGGCGATCAGCCAGATGGTCCCGTTCCGGGCGATGGTAAAGGCAGTGAATTTATGGTCAAACAGGTAAGTACGTACCATACAGGTAGTACGATCATACCGCAGTAACCGCCCGTTACGCCCATTGATGCAGGAAAGCCCCCAAATGTAACCATCGGTGCCGATCTCGATGTTCCTGCCGCAAGACAAGGTCACCTGTTCTCCGGTTTGCTCGTCAATCATTTGCAAGGTATCAAGTTCGAATGTCTGGGGATTGAAACGGTACCAGGCATCCACTTCCCGGGCGAAGTATACCTCATCGGTCCCGTTGCCGGTAACCCCTCTCATGATAGCTCCTCTTTGGTCAGAACCCAGCTGGTCTGCCAGTAGCTTCCGGATTTTGAACTGCTGGTTTTGAACGATCTTTAAGCCGGTGTCAATGCCCAGGATAAGGTTTTCGAAAAAGTCCTGGCTGGCAGCGCTGACAATATATTTACTCGTGCTTAGTAAATGGTCAAAATCAAACTGCTTACCATCAGGGCGGATGCAGGTGAGGCCTTCCAGCGGGAAACCACTACTGGTATTTGCGGAATTGGCCAGGAGTAAATTTCCGGTTAAGTCTTCCCAAATCCGGGTGTAGCGCTTCCCGGTGGGGAGCTGTTCGGCATACTCCAGCCTTCGCTCACCGGGTAAATAATGATACATTCCACGTTGCCCCCTCAGTGAATACCAGACTTTACCGTTGATATCCTGATGAAAAACAGCAGTAAGACCAGGATAAGAGCCTCCTTTTCCCGGTGCTTCAGGGCCTTCCTTTTGGATGTGCTTGAGCAACTGGCCGTTAGCATTGAAATGGCGTAGCCCGTTATGGCTGTCATTTAGCAAAAAACTGCCGTCCCGGAGGGGTAGCAGCGATAAGTGAGGTATATATTCTCCCTGCCTGATGGGAATTTGGAACAATTCGGTGAATTCCTGTACACCCTTGTAGGCATAAACGCTGAAGTGGGTATTGCTTAGTGAGATTGCGTAGATATTTCCGGAGGGGTCCACCGCGATGTCCCGCGGCGTTCCCTGAATACCATTGTCCGGCAGCAAACGCACCGTGTTCCGTTCGTGTGTAGCGGGATGAAGAAGGTCAAAAAGTGCGTAGCTGCTGTAGAAAGTGATCACAAGCCGCCCCTCCCGGTCCATAGACAGCCCTCGTATGTTGGCGTCTGATATTTTGTAAGGGCTGGAGGGGGTATTGCTAAAGGTGACAAAGTCGTAGCCATCAAATCGGTTCAGTCCGTTACTGGTGCCAATCCATATCAGGCCATTAGGTGACTTAACGATATCAGAGATCATTCGGTCCGAAAGCCCGTCATTCAGGGAGTAATGCTCCTCAGGCAAGGTAGGCTGCGCATAGGAACGGCTACCTTGCCTGAAGAGCAAAAAGCCCAACAATAAGATCGTGCATAAAGGTTTAAACCTGATTACAAGAAGCATTAAGCAAGACGTAGTTTATAATGTACTACACAATTCGTTAAATATAGTCAATAATATTGAATCGGAAGGCCTGCCTGTTGCAGGTTATCCTGAAGGCCTTAAATTTCACCATTCATGCGCTTCCTGATGACCTCCGCTTTACTGTTTACATGCAGGCGTTTGTAAATCTTTTTGATGTGGTCTCTTACGGTTTCAACCGAAATGCCAAGCTCCGCCCCGACCATTTTATAGCTCAGGCCACTTACCAGCCCATCTACGATTTGTAGCTGCCGGCCGGTAAGTACCGGGGTTGTATTACTGTTGGTACGGCTTTGTGCAGCGAAATGGTCGATCACTTTACGGGCAATTGATGGAGACATAAAAGCCCCGCCATTGGCAACGGTTTGTATGGCATCCCGGATCGTAGTCAGAGACTCCCGCTTGATCAGGTAGGAATCTGCACCGGACTGCAGGGCCCGGAAAATTTTATCAGGATCTTCGAAAGAAGACCACATGATAATATCTACTGAAGTGTAACGCTCCTTGAGCAGGGTGATGCCTTCCAGTCCTGACATTCCACCAGGGAGGCTGATATCCAGCAGAAGAATATCGAGGGGCGTTGCGGCTGCTACGGCTTCTACAAAAGATTCAACAGAACTGGCACTGCCCTGGAGCTTAAATCCGGGAAGGTTGGAAAAAAACTGGTCAATATTTTTTCTAAGGACTGGCTCGTCCTCAATAATCCCCAGGTTGATGTTTTTCATACCATTTGCTTTAATTGGGTTTTGGCTCCCGGGACTGCAGGCTTGCCAAAGATAAGTATTATCTACTTATAACCTTATGAAATCTGAACATACACAAAGCGAAAGACAGATACAGCCTCCCGCTCTGGCAAGGCTCCGAAGTGGAAACCTGGTATTAACTTTCACTCATGTGAAGCAGTGCACAGAATTATTCAGCCGTTACCCCCAACTTGCGTGGAAAACGCCTGAACCTCATCGGACTAACACTTTTTTACTCAAAACTTAACAGAATGGACTTACGGCGTACAATTTTCCTATTTGCTTTTTTTATGGCTGCACTGGGCGTGAATGCACAAAAAGATATCGCGGTGCAGTACAACACCTGGTACATGTATTTTGGGAACCATCGCCTCTCGGATCAGTTCGGGCTGCACACGGAATATCAATGGCGGCGACACGAATGGGTGGACACCTGGCAGCAGTCTCTGATGCGGGTAGGGCTTGATTATTACGTGACGGAAAACAGCATGCTTACCGCGGGTTATGGCTGGATAGAGAGCTTCCCTTATGGGGAGCAGCCTATCGCTGCTACTTTTACTGAGCACCGTATATGGCAGCAGTGGGTGATCAATCAAAGAGTAGGCCGGCTTTACGTGAATCACCGCTATCGTCTGGAGCAGCGTTTTCTGGAACAGCCGGCAACAACGGATTATGTTTTCCGGCAGAGGGCCCGGTACCGGCTGATGGCCATATTGCCACTTGGGCAGCGGGAATTGAAAGACCACTCCTTTTTTCTATCTGCTTATGCAGAGCCATTTATCAGTTTTGGCAAAGGCGTAGGTGCCAATATTCTTGGTCAAAACCGGCTGTATCTTGCTTTGGGCTACCGGATTAGCCCCCAGGTCAATTTTCAGTTGGGTTATCTAAACCAGTATATTGTGAAAGCCGATGGGCAACGTCATGAACGAAACCATGACTTGCAGGTGGGGCTGACTTACAATCTTGACCTGCGCAGATAAGTGGGGCTAAAATTTATATTTAATCTGAGCGCCTACAGACGTCCGGGTCTGTCCGTCAATCTGCTCATTGCCTGAACCAAAGGTATCCTGGTTTTTCCAGAAGGTCTGTGCAATCCGCCCCTCAATGGTCAGATTGCGAATGCCCCGGTACCTTAGATTGAAGTAAAAACGGCTGCCCCGGTTGTAATAAGCCGGGATGGAAAAAGTATAGAGAAGATTATTCTCAAAAGAGTAAAAGCGGGACTGAAATCCATCTGTGTCAAAAAGTGCATAGCGGGTGGTGAAGGAAAAGGGGAACGCTGTGGGGCGGTAGAGTACATCCTGGTAAATCGCGAATCCGCTTTGCCGGTTGTTGATTTCATTATCAGTATAGCCGACATCAATACGGCTGCGGAGTTCCAGCTCCTTCGTTACTTTTTTAGCTACATGTAAGCGCGCCTGGAAGATATGGCGGTCAAGGGTGAAGTCGTTTTTACCTTCGATTTTGCTGATGTTCTGCGCTTTATGTTCTTCCCGGATTTCGACATAGACCTCCAGGTCTCGTTTTAGATAATAGGTGAGCCTGCCGCGGTACTCGTATCCGGTAGAAGGCGCATCTACGGTAAACCGGAGCCAGGGATGGCGCCAGGTATCGAAGTAAGCGCTTAGCCGCCAGTTTTTGTGGGGGCGGACCTCCATACCCAGATAAACACCGGTTTCGTTTTGGGCGCCGAAGGTTTCGCCGAAGGCGTTAGCGTTGAGCGCTTGATAATGGCGAGGGTAATGCCTGACCAGCAGGGCGAGGTCGACATTCCGGTCAAGCCCCATGAGTAGGCCATTTACTGTGGCTATGGCACCGTTGGCTGAGCGGGCGGTTTCTCCAAAAAAGTTGAAATTCTGAACAATAAAGCTGTAGTCAAGGCTGATGTTGTAAAGGTTGTTCCCGGTGAAGTCGAACTGATTATTTGGTGTTGGGCGAAATTGGGTCAGATCAGCATCCAGCTCTTCGTAAAGGGCATTTGCTGCAATATGCCCGTAGCGGTTGTGCCATTTCACCTGCCCGCCAATAGTGGTTTGGGCAATGGCGCCTTCGTCTGCGATTTCATTGGGGGTCCGGTGCAGCCCATCGAGGTCCAGAGAGCTGGCTTGCCGGACCTGATCCTCGAGGTCGGTGGTATCTGATTCCAGGAGGTTGGCGCTCCGGCGGCGGTGGGAGCCCAGGGCGGTAACCTCAATGTGATCGCCGAAAGCCAGCGTGACTGCTGCACCCCGCTGGAAGTTGGACTCGTTTACGGAAGTGTATGGCCGAAGGGTTCGTGATGTCCGCTTGATATTCATCACCAGGGAGCTCTTGCCATAGCCGAAACCGCTGTACAGGACCAGCCCCTGCCCAAAGCTGACGGCATAGTCTCCCAGGGCGATAGCCTTGATACGTTTGCTGTAATCTCGGAGAAAAACATGGGCCGAGTAGAAGTCAAAACCATAGGGGTTACTGCCCTTGAAAAATTCTTCGCCCCGGTCTTTTTCTGCCGTAAAACCATAGCTCAGCCGATTGCTGTAGGCATGCTTGTAGCGCATGTAGAACTGATTGGGATCGCCCAGGTATCGCGAGCCGGTCTCGTCTTGTCCAAGTGGCGTATATCCACGCTGATCTTCAAGGATGCGGAACCAGCGCAGGTAGAGTTCATTGCGCCCCTCGCGCATCATTTGCCCTATTGGTGTCTGGTAATCATCAAGGTCACCACTAACCCGCACAAAGGGTAACAGGCGGCGTACGGTCTGCAGGTCGAGGCTGGGCACAGCCTGCAATTCATAAATAGAGATAAAATCTCCGGCGGTTTGACGGTATTTGAGTATTTCGAGGATCTGGATATCCGACAGCAAATTCAGATCCTGCAGTTGCCCTTCAGTAATGGTGTTCAGGTTGATGGGGTTCTCGCGGTAAAACTCAAGTTCTTCAAAAATGGTATTGAAGTCAAAAGTACCTTCGCTTTCTGTATTCTGAAGGAAGTCCTCGATCACCTGCTGGTCGGGGTCAGTAGGTTGTACAAGGGAATCGACTTGCGCACCGGCAATAAAATAAAAGGCATTAAGCAGTAGTAGCAGTAGGGGTGAACGCATGTTGTGCTTGGTTGTGGCCTAAAGATATGGATTTCAGCTTGGTTACCAGGCGGGTCGGCCCCTTCAATTTAGAAAGTGGAGGCTATCGGACGTTTGTTTGCCTGGTATGCCGTCTGAAGGAGTTGAAAGGGGGAGCCGTGGCAGCGCTTGCCTTCTGCTAAAAGCGTACAACTAAAAATCCTTAAAAAGCGTTAGGGAAAGAGCAAACCACCCGGAAACATAATGATAAAAACAACGATGGAGCGCCTCACTTCCCGATGCCCGATCTACGATACCGTCCAACAACTATTGCAGTCGGAGTGCGGTAGCCTTTTGGCTGAAGAATACACTGGTATAAAAGAACAAGCCGTGGTATTGGACATCGGTGCATATCAGGCCTGTCTCTATCGGTCTGCCCTTGATTTGCCTGCAGAATGGGATCAACTGGCAGGTGGAGGCCGGGTATTTCTGAGCCGGAATTATCTTCTTGCCTGGGAGGAGACGCTTCCTGAGGGAATGGAAATAGCCTATGTCGTACTGGAGCGTATGGGAATAGCTGCAGGTATCATGTCGCTTCAGATCATTGATTTTCGGATTGGTGATGCGCTGCCACGCTGGGCATGGATGAATATAGGCGTACGCGTGCTGGTTTGCGGAGCGGCACAGGTTTCAGGCCCCTTTGGATTTGCGTTTTCGCCGGAAGTTGAGGCAGGTGAACAGTCGCATTTGGTCCAGCTTTTGCTGGAGCGTTTGCGAAAGCGGTTAAATGCCCGGGCCATACTGGTCAAGGACCTGCCGGCATCAGCCTGTCCGCTGGTGCAGGACGGGCTTCAAAATAAGGGCTACATACCTTTCAATTTTGAGCCTAATATGATCCTGGAAGTTGATCCGGGCTGGCATACTCTTGAGGATTTCCTGGAAGCAATGACCAGCAAATACCGGGTGCGGGCGCGGCGGGCTTTCCGCAAGGGGGATAGCCTGGGCTGCCGGTCGCTGACTCTGGCAGACCTGGATCGTTATAAGGTGCGTATGCACGAGCTTTACAGCGCTGTTGCCGATCGGGCTGATTTCAGTCTGATACGTCTGCAGCCAGGTTATTTCTCAAGGCTCAAAAGAGCATTTGGAGCGTCCTTCAAAGTCATTGGCTATTTTGATGAGGAAGAACTGGTAGGGTTCTGTTCAGTGCTGCGCAGTGGGGTAGCTGCGGAGGTCCACTTTCTGGGCTTTGACGAAGCTTATAATGAATCTGCGCAGTTGTACCTCAATATGCTGTTGGCTTGTATTCGGACTGGTATTGAGGATTTTGGCAGCCGGCAGATTATTCTCGGTCGTACCGCCACAGTAATCAAGAGTTCGGTAGGTGGTTACCCGCAGCCCCAACAGGTTTGGCTAAAGCACGGCAGCCCAATTGTGCAGGCATTACTACCGCGTATTATAGGGTTTCTCCAACCACCAATGGAAAAAACAGAAGGGCTCCGGCATCCCTTTGGAACAGAATAATGGCTAAAGGATAAGATGTTTTAGGGCAGGCTGCCTTTTTAGTCCTGCTTTCCTTCCTGTTCTTCTTCAGGTCTTGCTTTGACAGTGTTTTCCTGCAGTTCTTCCAGTAAACCAAGGACTTTCGCGCGCTTTTCCCAGTTCTTCCGGGCCAGTAATTGCATATCCTCAATGTTGTCCTGTTCATCTACGATTTCTATGCCAAGCAGGGTTTCAATCACGTCCTCCATGGTAACGATACCTGCCATGCCGCCGAACTCATCTACAACTAGGGCAATGTGTTCGCGCTTTTCCATAAGCTGATTGAACAAATCGGGCAGGGGGATTTGCTCATTGATAATGAGAATCTCCCGCATAATATCCCGGAGCGGAGCTGATCCATTATTTTTAATGATGTTACTCAGGATTTCATCTTTCAGTACAAAGCCATTAATATGGTCTTTAGACTCTGCAAAAACAGGAATCCGGGAAAACTGCAGCTTTTCGTTTTTGTCATAAAATTCCTGTATGGTGCGTTCCTGATTGGCCGCTTTGACAACGGTGCGCGGCGTCATCACATCCTTAGTGCGGATAGTGTTCAGGCGCAAAAGGTTGTGGATGATCCGGGATTCATTGCTCCGGAAAATACCCTCCTTTTCACCAATCTCCGCCATTGCAGAAAAGTCTGCCCGGCTAAGCACACTTTTGTTCTTATCTTTTTTCATCGACCTGGTGATCAGCTGGCTTAGCCAGACTAATGGGTAGAGCGCAAAAATCACTACATTAAGAGAGTTAACGGTGAAGCCGGAAAGCTGCTTCCAGTTGTTCGCTCCGAGGGTTTTAGGTATAATTTCTGAAAGAATCAGGATAGCCAGGGTCATGGCAGCTCCCACGAAAGCTTCCACTGAGAACGGCAGCTCAAAACTGCCAAGTACCATATTTTGGTCGCCGTACATCTTACCTGCCTGTGAGCCTACGCCAATCGCACCAACGGTATGGGCAATGGTGTTAAGGGTAAGGATGGCAGACAAAGGCCGGTCAATGTCTTCCTTGAAGTTTTTCAGCAATTGCCCGGTTTTAGTACCTTGCTTGTAGGTCACCTCCACAAAGGAGGGGGTAATGCTCAGCAATACTGCTTCCCATATGGAACACAGGAAGGAGAAGAGGATAGACATTGAAAAGAATAGCAGCAGCATATATAGGATTCAGATAATTTGGTCAAAAATAAGTAAACATCCCTTCGATAAATAGAAATGGGCTATTCCTTTTCAGAAACAGCCCATTTTTCGACAGCCCATCACTTATTTTAGTTCAAGAAAATCCGCTGATAAGGGATGAGGACTTCGTTTTTTTCCAGATTATTGATTTCCCGCAGGCGCTGTACACTTGTGCCGTAGGTGCGGGCAATATTGAACAGGGAGTCTCCTTCCTTTACGATATATACAGTGCGTACCTGGTTTTGCTGTTGTGCCGGAACATAAGTATCGTAGCTCTGTGGATTATTTCCTCCTCTGGCAGTATAGTCCGGATTGTTATAGGCAGGTGGCTGTTCGCGGCTGTAAGAGGCCGGAGGCGGACTTTGTACGGAAGAGCGGTTCAGGAAGTAAGGGGTGTTGCGAAGCTCTTGTTCCGGGCTTTGGCTGCCCAACTGATCATTTGAGAACGTTTCTCCTTCCGGGCTGCCGGATTGTGGTATCCGAGGTGCCGTAGTATTGTAGGATTGAGGCACGAGACCTTTTGACTGCACACTATTGTCAGATGGTGCAGGGGCAGCCATCGCGCTGATACGCGGTTGAGCCTGCTGGTAAGCTGACGGAGCGTCATCCGGGCAGTTGCAATGGTCAATTTTGATTTGCTGCCCTACTTTTACCATTTCATTTGGGTTCAGTCCGTTCATTTGACGGAACCGGGCTTCGGTATAGCCGTAACGCAATGCAAGGGATGCTACCGTTTCACCTGCCCGCACAATGTGGAATTTGTCAGCTTTGCTGCTTGCAGCAGGCTGATTGGTACTGTAGCGGGCGGTAGGAAGTGACCGTGCCTGCCCTCCCTTTGCTGTTAAAGCCTGAGGTTGTGCAGTAGCAATTGTACTGGCAGCTACCTGTAAGGTTTCACCGGGATAGATGGTATTGCTGGATTTGTTATTCCATGCTTTGACCTGGTCAACCGTCACGCCGTAATTTTTGGCAATACGGTAGAGCGTTTCTCCTTTCTGAACTTTATGGGTTTGGGGCTTTTGTGCCACCGCCCTAGGTGTCGTATCGACATTCGCAAGCGGGTCACGCGGGCGTGTGTAAGCCTCCGCGCCGTAGGAGTCAGGTGTCCCACCTTTTGTCGTCAAATCTCCCTGGGCAGCACGGGAAGCGAAGGCATCTTCGGCAGGGGCAGCTTCATCCTCCGTGAAATCACCATCGCAAATGCGGCGAAGGTGGCGGTCCAGCTTTCTGCCATTTACCTTCTCCAGGCGCAGTGTATTGTTCAGGGCATCTTCGGCATTGATGCCGCTACGCTCTTCCACTATGCCTACTTCCGGTACGAGCACTATATCAGCATGTGGGTTGCCGTCAAATTCTGAATACTGGTGGAAAAGGTAAGCTCCGGAACACTCATTTTCCAGTTTGCCTTCAAAAAAGACTTCTGCTCTGGGGTTGTTATAGGCAATATTTTCACCGATTGTGCCCAGCTTGCGGTCAAACTGGAAGCGGTATTTAGGGGAGTCGTAAAGAATCACGTTATCGTTGATCAGCAGTCGGGCTGCGAAGTTGATCGGTGAAATGAAATAGCGGCTGCCCTTGCGGACTACCATGTGCACCTCATCAATATTGCTGTTGATGGCATTGACCAGCTGCTCATCAAACACCGCGTTGTTGCAGCGTATGAACTGCGCCGGCATAAAGTCCTGCGGTGTCTGGCTTTCTGCTCCTACCTCCAGGATGATTTTTTCCCCGGGCATCGTACTCACCTGGTACATAATGTAAGGAGACTGATCATCTGCATTCTGATAGGCGTACTCCAGCCGGTCCATGCAGGCGTCATCATACAAAATGTAGAGATTAGCAGAAGAGACAGCAGCATTGATCGCTAACACAGCGAACAGCGTAAGAATAGTGGTTCTCATATGATTAAATTTGGCTCACGGCGCGGCCCAATTTTTTGTTTGGCCACAGACCGGTCAATTTACGCACTCAATGTAAGTGAAATCGGCAACAATTGCAAGTTTCCGGTTTTCGTACCAATTTGTTTCCCAACGTTTAACGGTATCCTTGCCCTGAATATTATGAGGAAAGGGCTATTCTGCGAGGGGTAAAGAGTTTGGGCTCGTCCGTTGTGCTAGGAGGGGATTTGCCGGCCGTCCACAATTCCGATATCAACGGCATAGAGGATCAGCTCTGACGCACTGCTGAGGTTGAGCTTTTTCATGATGTTCTTGCGGTGGGTATAAATAGTGTGGGTGCTGAGGTTGAGCTCGCTCGCTATTTCCTTGGCAATCAGTCCGCGGGCGATATGCCGGACAATCTCTATTTCGCGGGGGCTTAGTGGGGTGGGGCCACAGCTGACCGACTCCCGTTCAGCGGGTTTTTGTTGCTGTTCCGGAAAGCTTTTCTCCAGCAGGTAATCCAGCACGCGGGTGCAAAATAACTTTTCTCCTTTTGCTGTGGCTTTTATGGCATCAAAGACTTCCTCCTCGCCGCAGCCTTTGGTAAGGAAACCATTAACACCAAGCTGAAGCACTTTGTAAATCCGCTCCTTTTCGTCATCATCGCTCATGACCATAATCCGCACTTTCGGGTGTTGCTTCTTGAGGCGGTTGATAGTGGATATGGAGAAGGCACCTTCCTGATCGTAGTCCAGAATAACCACATCAGGTTGAAGAGCAGAGAGCTTTTGGCGCAGGTCATCCTCATCGCTCGCTTCCCCGATAACCTGAAAGCGGCCATCCTGTGATACAAGATGGCGGAGACCTGCCCGGATAAGGTGCTGTGCGTCAGCGATTACAATGGAAATAGCGTTCATGCTCTTGTTTGTCCTGTCTTTGCGCTAAATTAATCTCTAAGCGTGAACAGAACAAATTTATTTAGACTTAGTTCAGATAGAGTAATTGGAATAGGTTTGTTCTAGCGCCCCTGACTCCGGCGTTGTACCTCAAGAAAGACCTCATTCCCAGCTCTGGGCTTGATGCTGTCCGCAGCAGGTGCAAGCTGTAATACGTCAAAATACTTTTCAAACAAGGAGCGGTAGTCTGCTTCCCGTCCTCCAAAGGGTGGGCCACCCCGTTCCAGTGGGTGTGTAAAGAGCAGCCCGGCAAGTTTACCGCCTGGCTTGAGCAATTTGCAGGTCTGCCGGGCATAGTCCTCCCGCCTGCCCGGATCAATGGCACAAAAGAAAGTCTGTTCGAGAATCAGGTCCACTTCAAGGTCCAGCGCAAAAAAATCTTCAACGAGTAATTGTGCTTTAGGGAAATCAGGAGCTTTTGCTTCCAGAATCTCAAAGGCAGAAGGTGCCCAGTCGCAAACGAAGACATTGCGATATCCCTGCTGATGCAGCCATACCGCTTCGTAGGCATGGCCGGCACCAGGAATCAGAATGCGGTCTGCAGGCTTCGTATGCTGCTGAAGGTAACGGACGAGGGGAGGAGAGGGGTACCCAATATCCCAGGGCGTATTATGGTCGTGGTAGCGGCCCTCCCAGTAATTGGCATCAAGCGTTGGCATCAGTCTTGGTATTGGTTGTCGGCAGCGTAATCGGTTTCCGGTTCGGGGTAGGCGGATTCGACTTCCTTGAAGCGCACACGGAGGTTGTACCGGCTGTTGATACCCTTTATGACGGGGTCAAACATCGTATTCATTAGGTCGATGGCCTGAGATTTGGCATCGTCCATGATGTCGCTTTCCAGGGCTTCCCGGCGGAATTCCCGGCGCAGCACATCGAAGTTTTTGTTGAGGTCCACACTTTGAACTTCCCGCATCCACCCGATATCGAGCTTGTCAATTTTAGGGAAAACCTCGTGAGAAAGGATAACTGGCTCAGGCAGCGTGATGGTGACGAGCCCCTGCTTGGCATTAAGGCCTATGTCAAAATACTCATTGAGCCTAAAGCCAACCTTAAGTATACTGATGGCTGACACCTCAATATCAGAAGAGGAGACCGAGAACCCCAGAAAACGAGTCTGCAGATTCTTGTTAAGCCCTTTTTTGTCACGTACTTCCATGGTGGCGAGTTCGGCAATTACCCGTTCCACTTTTTCCTGCAATAGCCCCCGGGAGCGGCTGAAGTCTTGTACAGCAGCCCTTTCTTCCAGCCGTTTGAGCATGGGATTGAGGGCTTCCTGCATGGCTACGCCACAGGGTGTGTTGACTTCCTGCCCTTTGGCATAAATGCTTTGTCCTTTTACCGGTACCAGTGTAGTGATGACCTGGGTGACGAGGAAGCAGGTATACTTACCGGCGACTTCCCGCAGCGCTTCGATGGCACTGCCGCCTTCATTTTCATACCAGGTCTCGTAGAGCTGACTGGTGGTATCCCGTAGCTGGGTGAAGTCATTAAAGTAAAGCTCTCTCAGGTAGGGGTGGTGTTTTTCATATTCGTCCTGCAGGCGGCTAAGGTCACCATCGTTGAGGTTCATCCGGCGCCCCACGTGCTGCAGAATACTCATATTGACCTCATACACCAGTTCATCGAAGCCCCGGCGGTTGTTATTCGGGTCAGAAAGGACGGACAGCGCCCGCTCTTCATCAATGGGCATCCGGAAATCAGAAGGCACGTAGTTGACCTGATATTCCTTAGGTACGCTCGTGTAGCCCGGCGGTGCCACAAATTTGCGGAACAGCAGTACGCCAACAATACACACAATAAGAATTACCAATAGCGCACGGAGCATATTGCGTGGCTGACTGCCGGAAGAAGGATAATCGTTGTTTCTGGCCATAGTGGTTTTCAATTCGCATTTGAGACGGCAAGCCCTGCCCGCCGTCACGCCGTTTCATATCTGAAAAACGCAAAGATGAAAACAAATGTGCGGAACTTGGGTTTGCAGCGATCGAAAAAAGGTATCAGAATGCCGGAAGTGACTTTACAAACGGCCAAACTGATAGGCCTTATATGCCTGGCAACAGTGGCTGTCCGGACTTTTGAGTTTTCCTCAAAACAAGCGCAAACCAAATGGCTAATACCGCAACGCCCGCAACCGGGAGGTAAGGAAAGCCCTCTGTAACAACAGGCAATACAGCAATTAGTGCCACGTGGCGGAAAAACTCCAACAGGATATAGCCCCTTTTTTGCTCCAGTACCCGGCCGTGCGTAAGAATGGAAAGGAGGATGACACCTGTGATCAAGCCGATTTGCAAAGAGGTAAGGCTTTCCCTAAAGCTAATCATGTAGTAACTATTCAGCACGCCTGCGTGCTGGT